>Ga0302202_10002489_pt1 | contig 21164 bp, 24 predicted proteins | sample II_Bog_N3_3_FD_194579 | JGI IMG/M metagenome (GOLD analysis project Ga0302202, IMG submission 194579) | Peat permafrost microbial communities from Stordalen Mire near Abisko, Sweden - II_Bog_N3_3 | ecosystem: Environmental > Terrestrial > Soil > Wetlands > Peat | place: Sweden: Abisko...
ATCGTCGGCCAACGCCGCGGCGCGCTGCTTGCGGGTCAACTGCAGCACCTTCATGGTGGTGTCGTCGTTGTAAAGCACGGTAGCCTGGGCCGCCTGATTGATCAGTTCCTCGTGAGCGGGGGTCAACTGCACGATTTCGCGTAATGGACCCACCCGATTTCGTCTGATTGGACCCACCCTGGGAGGGTTACCGGCGGAGCCTCAGGCGACGAGTTTTACGCGACCTTTTTGCGCCCCGCAAGTTTCCGCGCTTTGACGCCGCGGTAGCTCTCGCCTGTGACCTCGATGGTGAGGGCCGAGTGCTTGAGCCGGTCGAAGATGGCATCGGCGATCACGGTGTCGGCGATGACCTCGGTCCAGTGCTCGAGCGGGAGCTGCGAAGTGAAGACGACCGACTTCTGGACCGATCGTTCCTCGAGGATTTCGCAGAGGTCTTGCGCCTCCGTCGCTGTCAGCTTGCGACTGCCCATTTCATCGAAGATGATCAGGTCGAACTTGGCGAGCTTATCGCGATAGCGAAGGTAGCTGCCGCTCGAGCGAGCGAGGTTCAAGTGCTCAAGCCACTTGGTGATGCTCGTGAACAAGACGGATTTGCCGTTTGCACACGCATGGAACCCGGCGGCTTGCGCGACGTAAGTCTTTCCGACCCCTGTTGGACCGATCAGCATCAATGGGCGCGCTTCCTCGAGCCAGTCGAGACTGTAGATGTCCTTGATCTGCGCTCGCGTGATCGAACGCTGCGCCGTGAAGTCGAAATCCTCGAACGAGGCACGGTCGCGGAACTTAGCAGTCTTGATCCGATTCGAGGTCTTGCGTTGCTTGCGGTAGTCGGTCTCGGCCTGGATGAGCCGATTCATCAGCTCACTGCCGGTCAGTTGATCACGGGTGGCCTCCGCGAGCGACTCCTCGAGGACGTCGAGCATTCCGAACAGCTTCATTTCCGCGAGTTGATTTTTCACGATTGCAATACTCATAACGGTAGATTCTCCTGCGCTGCAGAGGGATGGGTGGAAGGAACGTCGGTGGCCTGCAGCGCGGCGCCGCCAACGTACCGGAGATTCTTGTTGCCGGGCTTGCGCACGATGTCGCGCTCGGCCTGGGTGTTCTTCGCTTGCTTGCGCGCCTGCATCAGCAGATCCTTGAAGTACGGCACACGGATGCGGTTGTAGCGACGCATCGTCGTGATCGCCGCCGCGATGCGCTCGCCGGCGACTGCGTGACCGGCGTGATTAATTTCCTTTGTGCACGCCGAGACGAGGCCCTGCGCGCGGCGGATGTGGGCGAACACATCCGCGTTGAACAGTTCGATGAACAGCTTGTTGAGCTCCGGGTGGATAAATCGCGACTGCGACAAAAGGCCCTGCGGCGTCGCCTCGTAGTAGGCATCGGAGTTCGGCGGGAAGTGCTCGGGGATCTTGATCCGTTCGCCCGTTTTCGAGCGGCAGCGCGGGTGCACGGCCAACCGCTCGAGGTTCAGGAAGATCTCAACCTGGTTCTCGGTGAGCTTGATTCGTAGGGTTTTGTGACGATGGATGTGCGGCGCACTGTAGTAGTCGCCCTCGACCGAGACGTAGCAGTCCGGGTGCAGCTTCGCCTCCTTCCACTCCCCGCCATCGAACTCGGTGATCGGCAGCAGCTTGAGCTTCGCCTTCTCGATCGTCTCGAAGCGCTCGCGTCGCGAGACGCGAAAGCGCCGATGCGGCTGGTCATTGATCCGCTCGACGCATACCATCAAGGCGCGATTGATCTCGGCGATCGAGGTAAAACGTGAGCGCCGGAAGCGGAAGCGAAAATATCGACAGAGGATCTTGACGAGTCCTTCGACTATTGCCTTATCCCGGGGCCGCCTCACGCGCGCCGGAACAATTGCCGTGGAAAAATGCGCGGCCAAGTACGCGTAGTCTTCGTTCAGATCGGGATCGTACAGATGGCACTTCACGACGCCCGTGCGCAAACAATCGGGTACGGTCACGTGCGCCACGCCGCCATAAAAAGCAAACATACGCCGGTGGCAGGCGAGCCAGTTGCGGCTCTTCATGTCCTCCGCAGCCCACGCGAACAGCAACTGACTGAAGCCGAGCCCGGCGACGAACACGTAGGCCTTGTGGATCGCGCCGGTCTTGACGTCGTACCACTCGATTGGGTCGCCGGCGTAATCGACCTCGACGCGCTCGCCGGGCTCGAACGTGCGCGCGGTCACGCCGTCTTTGCGACACTGCGGGAACTTCCGATAGAACTGTTTCCAGAAGTTCGAGTAGGTCGTGAGCGTCTTGGCCCGTTCATCCCAGAGGAACTTCAACGGGAAGCCGAGCCCGTGGTCGTGGAGGATCGCGGGCCACTCGAGCTGCGACATCCACAGCGGGTCCGGTGCCGGCGCCGTCTTGTGTGTGTCGCGCTGGCCGTCGCGGATCTCGCGCACTAGGCGACGTGAACACTTCAGCGCGCTCGCGATCTCGCGCACGCTGCGACCTTCGGCGAGCCGTCTCTTGATCTCTTCATGTCTCTGCACTGTCAATTGCCTCCGCGCCATCCATCTCCCCTCGTGAAAAAAATGCACGACGATAGCGGATCGCTCTGTGGGCGGACCGAAGTCCGCGACTGGGTGTGTGTACGGAGTGACGAGCGCCGCAGAGGGCGTCGGCGCCGCGATCGGGCGCCGGGGGTCGGATGGGGGTTACCCCCGGAAAATCTTTCGCCTTGGCTGGCATCGCCGCTCCGCTCCGGGAGCCGCGGCGGCATGCGGGATTGCAGGCTGCCGGGCTCGAAAAGCGGCTCCGGCCGGTGGTCCCATTCCGAGGAAATTGGGTGGGTCCATTCCCAGGAAATCGGGTGGTCCCATTCTCAGGAAATCAGGGGGGTCCAATCACAGGAAATCCTGCAAGTGAACTCCCGGCAGTCCGCTGGAAGCTTCAGAACCTGGCGCGACTTCAACGCGAGCGGGCCGAGCAATTCGAGCTGCAGTACACCACGCTTGCCGGTCGGCTCCGCCAGTAGGCCTGCCGGTGACTGAGTGCGCCGGACCTCTTGCCTCATGACGTCGTGACGCGTGCCGATGTCTGATCAGGAATTACTCGCCAAGCTGCAAGCTGAGAACGCTAGGCTCATCTCGCTGCTTGATGCCCGCGGAATCGAATGGCGCCCGCCGGCGTCGGTGCCACCGGCTTCCGAACCATCCAAGCTATCTACAGGCGACAAGGTCGCGCTGTTTCGCCACCTATTTCGCGGGCGGACGGATATCTACCCAATCCGCTGGGAGAGCAAGACCACCGGCAAGTCCGGGTACAGTCCGGCCTGCGCCAACGAGTGGCGCCCCGGCGTTTGCGAAAAGCCGCGCATCAAGTGTGGCGACTGCGGAAATCGTCTGTTGATTCCGCTATCCGATGCGGTCATATACGGCCATCTGGCTGGGGAGCACACGGTAGGCGTTTACCCCTTGCTGGAAGATGACAGCTGCTACTTTGTCGCGGTCGACTTCGATGAAGCGGAATGGCGGGAGGATGCCCGAGCATTCATGGGGTCGTGCGAGGCGCTTGGCGTGCCTGCGGCGCTTGAGATTTCGCGCTCCGGGAGTGGCGCTCACGCCTGGGTATTTTTCGCCGGCAGGGTCTCGGCCCGTGACGCGCGGCGCTTGGGCACGGCCATCATCAGCCACACGTGCACACGCACACGGCAGCTCAAGCTGAACTCATACGACCGGCTGTTCCCCAACCAGGACACGATGCCCAAAGGCGGATTCGGGAACCTGATTGCGTTGCCGCTGCAGAAGGGGCCACGCGAGAGAGGCTGCAGTGTATTTGTCGATTCCGAGCTGCAGCCGTACCCGGATCAGTGGGCGTTCCTGACGGGTATCCGCCCGATGGACGCGCACGACATCGAGCCAACCATATTGCGGGCCACTGGTGGCGTCCATCCGCTGGACGTCACATTCATCGACGACGAAGACCTCGCTGCACCCTGGAAGGGCGCGAGCAGTTTGAGCAAGAAACTTTCTGGGTCTATGCGGAAGTCGCTGAACGTCACGCTTGCCAATCTGATCTACTTCGAAAAGGCGCAGCTGCCGCAAGCATTGGCCAATCGCCTGATCAGGTTGGCCGCTTTCCAAAACCCCGAATTCTACAAGGCGCAAGCAATGCGGATGTCGGTGTGGGACGAGCCGCGGGTCATTGGCTGCGCCGAAAATTTCCCACAGCACATCGCATTGCCACGCGGCTGCGTGGATGCTGCGTTGTCCTTGCTGCGCGAAAACGACATCGCCTACGATCTGAAAGATGAGCGTATCCACGGCCAGCCGCTGGAAGTGAGTTTCGCCGGTACTCTGCGTATGGACCAAGAGGCTGCTGTCTCGGCGATGCTACATCACGATGCCGGTGTGCTGTGCGCGCCGACTGCCTTCGGCAAGACGGTCTCCGCTGCCGCGACGATCGCTCGTCGAGGTGTAAATACACTGGTGCTGGTGCACAGAACCGAGTTGATGAAGCAGTGGCAGGAGCGGCTCCTGGCTTTTCTCGCCGTCGACAAGGGCATGATCGGCGTCATCGGCGGCGGCAAGTCCAGACCCAGCGGTAAGATCGACATTGCCGTGATGCAGTCGCTATCGCGACAAGGTGAAGTGAATCCGCTGGTCGAGAGCTATGGTCAGGTAATTGTCGACGAATGTCACCACGTCGGTGCCGTCTCTTTCGATGCGATCTTGAGGCGGACGAAGGCGAGGTACGTGCTCGGGCTGACGGCGACACCAATCCGCCGCGACGGACAGCAGCCGATCATCTTCATGCAGTGTGGACCGATACGCTACACGGCAGCCGAGTCCGCCAGTGCTCCCCGCGATCTGGAAGTAGCGCCCCGGTTATGGGACGCCCACATCGATTTGGCCCGGGAGGCTGGCATTCAGGAGGTGTTCCGTCACCTCGCCAACGACCAGGAGCGGACCGACGCCATCGCGGCCGAAATCAGCGGGGCGTTCGGGCAAGGTCGCAAGGTACTGGTGCTCAGCGAGCGTACCGAGCATCTCGACGCCATCAAGGCCTCCCTGGGCAGCCAGGTTCCTGCGCCGTTGGTGCTGCACGGTCGGATGTCGAAGAAGCAGCGCGCGGCCGTCATCGCGGAATTGGACTCACTTCCGGCGGATGCCCCACGCATAATGTTGGCTAGCGGGAAACTCGTCGGAGAAGGCTTCGATCATCCTCCGCTGGACACCTTGATACTGGCGATGCCGGTCTCCTGGAAAGGCACACTGCAGCAGTACGCGGGGCGCCTCCATCGGGAGCACGCGGGCAAGGTCGATGTGCGGATCATCGATTTCGTGGACACCGGTCACCCGGCGTTGCTGCGGATGTGGGTGAAGCGGCAGCGCGGCTACCGGGCAATGGGATATCGGTTGTCAGTTGGAAACTCGGCCGCGGGTCTGGGTGTTTGATCTCCCCCGCAGCGGCTCGCCCAAGATGGCGAAACTGAAAATCCTGATCAATGAAGCCTCAGTCGCATGGCATGGCTGCCAAAGAACCTTGACCCTTTCGGCATCTATCGGAATCTATCGCGCTCAAGCGGAAGTTTTTGGCGGTAGATGTGACGGTAAGTCCGGCGTGCCCCGACGAGAAGTGTTTTAATTTCAGTCGCTTATACGTGCCGGAGACAATTGAGTGGGAGTGAAAAGGGCCTTTCGGCATCTATCGCGATCTATCGCCTGAACGCGCAAGGCTCTGAAAAATAACGGTTGGTGCTATGCCGCAATTTGGAGCTTTCGCCCCCAAGCGAAACCTTTTGACGGTATTTCTGACGGTAAAAGCTTTGCCGCAATTCCGGCGCCAGGAAATACCGTCAATTGGTTTGGCGGACAGCTAAATACGCTGCAAATAAAGGCATCGCCGGCATTGCGCATCGCCGGGCTTCGGGAACTGTGGAGTTTGTCGCCAACGGACCTCAGCCGTCGGGGCGTGACGTGAGCTGACCCTTGAGATGGGCGAACGGCTGGTATCGGGGAGGGCGCAACCGCAGCTTTCGGCCAGAAGCGGACATTCGGCGTACCGAGGTTTGACTGTCCCGCTGGACACGCAGACCATCACCTACTCATGAGCGAGCTTGGTAGTAGGCAGTTATATTCTGGGGTGATGAGTGGCACCCTGACGATCGGCGACTTCGCTCGCGCGACACACCTCAGCGTTAAGGCGCTCCGCTATTACCACAGCGTGGGAGTGCTTAAGCCCGCGGCCGTCGATCCCGCGACGGGGTATCGGCGCTATCGGACCGACCAGATTGCCGTCGCGCAAATCATCCGGCGCTTTCGCAACCTCGACATGCCGATCGAGGATATTCAATCCATTCTCGCCGCCCCGGACGTTGCCATCCGCAGCCAGGTCATCGCGACGCATTTGAGCCGGCTTGAGGAGTTGCTCGAACGGACGCATCGGGCCGCGGCTTCGCTGCGCGATCTCCTCCAAGCGCAGGCTGCGCCACCGCTAGCTGACCTAGCCCAAGTCAGCGTGCCGGCGGCTTCAGCGGCGGCGATCACCGAAACGATCTACATCCGGGACGCCGAGGCTTGGTATCAAGGCGCTCTCGCTGAGCTCCACACCTCGCTCGACCGCCAAGGCGTTCGGGCTTCGGGTCCGGCCGGCGGAATCTATTCAAACGACATCTTCACCGAGGAAAACGGCGCAGCAACGGTCTTTCTTCCCTGCAATGGCAGCTTTCGCTCAACCGGACGGATCGCGCAGTTGGTCGTGCCAGCCATCGAGTTGGCGATCACTACACACGCCGGACCGCACGCCGGCATCGACCGTGCCTACGGCGCGCTAGCCGCCTCCGTGGCCGACCATGCCCTCAGCATTGAGGGGCCGATCCGCGAAATCTATCTCGTTGGCGGTCATACCACGGCCGATTCGTCACAGTGGCGAACTCAGATCGGCTGGCCAATCTTCCGCACCGCCGAATGATGGCTCGTTAAACCTGACGAGTGATATTCGGACCTCCGACGGCGTCCTGCCGCTATCTCAGGGGTTCCATAAAGTGGCCGCGCGGAAACCGACTTGACTCTCCCGTTACAGGAGGCTTGAAGATCTTCCTGAGCCGAGAATACGCCCCAAAAAAAGGAGAGAACCATGACCTCAACGACCAACACCGAAAATGACAAGGCAGCGATCGTCTCTATCGTCAAGGAGATGAGTGAATCGATGACAGGGGCGCAGAGCACCAAGCACTGGGCCAAGGATGCCCTGTGGTTCGATACCCCTCCGTTTGCGTCGCGAGGGCTGAAACCCGCGGTTGAGATGTTTGACAAGGTGTTCGGCAGCTTTCGCTCGTGCCACGTGGATATTCTCGAAACAGAGGTATTTCTGAACGGCGACATGGGCGTCGTGTGCACGATCCAGCGCATAGATATTGTGTTCAAAACCGGCGATAAAAAGAGCCTCCTCGTGCGCGAGACCGACTGCTTCGAGAAGCGAGCCGGCAAGTGGCAACTGGTTCATCAGCACGCGTCGGTTCCAGTAGGCGGCGGGTGGGACGGCAAGATCGTTACGGCCTCCTGAAATGATCTCCCGCTATCGGCTCGATCCCGAGATCGCTGCTGTGCTGGAGCCGATGGCAGCGAGTGCCGGCGAAGCCCCGCCGATCGAGCGCGGCGATTGGAGGGCGCTACGCGAGCGGGCGAATACCAACCTCGCGTTGCTCGCAACGCTGAACCCTCCGGTTTCGGGCGCTGTCAGCGTGCAACCGCTCCAGATCACGGTCGATGACGGCACCGATATTGCCGCTCGTTGGTACAAGCGAGGCAACGAGAGGCCGGGTTCCGCGGTCGTCTACGCTCACGGTGGCGGGATGATCGCCGGCAATCTCGACGTTTACGACGCGGTCGTCGCCGAGTACGTCGCCGCAACTGGTGTTCCATTTCTGTCGGTCGATTATCGACTGGCTCCGGAAGCGCAGGGGCCGCGGCCGGCGCGGGACGTCTTCGCCGCCGTGCAGTGGCTGAGTGACATGGCGTCTGAGCTGGGAGTCGAGCCGAATCGGATCGCCGTCATGGGTGATAGTGGTGGCGGTGGTGTGGCCGCATCCGCGGCGATCATCGCGCGCGACCTCGGCGTCGGCCCGGCGCGCCAAATCCTGATCTATCCAATGCTCGACGACCGCACTCTCGATGCCGGCGCCGTCGCGCCGTTTCTCACCTGGACTTCCGACATGAATTTCACGGGTTGGAGCGCCCGCTTAGGTGAGCAGTTCGGAGCCGATGGTGTGCTGCCGGCGTCGGTACCGGCGCGGTTGACGAACTTCCGCGGGCTGGCTCCCGCCTACATCGAAGTTGGCGACCTGGATATCTTCCGCAGTGAGAGCGTCAGCTACGCCCAGCAGCTTGCGGCCGCGGACGTGCCGATCGAATTGCATGTGCATCCCGGGGCGCCGCATGGGTTCGAGCGTTTTGCGCCTGCCTCTCAACTCGCCCAGCGGGCGATGGACGATCGGAAACGTGCGATCAGGAGCTTCTGAAATCACGCATCACAATGAAGGAGACAGATATGGCCTGCAAAGTAATTACTCAATTTAGAGCGAAGCCCGGACACGCCGAAGACCTTCTCGGGCTACTCAAGAAGTACGTCCCCGAGAGCGCGCGCCATGCTGGTTGCTTGGAGATTTGCATTCAACAAAACCAAGATGACCCGAACGACATCATCTCCAACCAGTCGTGGCAAACGCGCAAGCACTATAAGGAATACTTTGCATGGCGCGGCGAGCAAGGGGTCGATGTCGAGCTTCAGTCCCAATGCTCAGAACCGACGTCGGTGCGGTTTTTTAGCGAGGTGACTGTGGCAAAAGCACCGAGCGGCAATTGATCCACGGCGCGGACTGTCTGCCCACTCAAGGCGCGCGGACCGAGTGGGCAATGTCCGCTTTGGGTCAACAATGACCGCTCGCCGGTCCGGTCAAAACGAGCGCCGCAGTTAAATTGCGTTTTGTGAACGGCAGGCCAGCGCGGGCCCCGGCCCAAGTACCATTGCCATCTGTCTGTATATTACGGTAATATACGAGAATGACGGACCTGTCGAAAGTCATTGGCTTCGAATGGGATGAGGGCAACTCGAGGAACAACGATCAGCATAGCGTCTCGATGGCTGAGGCGGAGCAAGTATTTTTTAATGCGCCGTTGCTTGTTCTACCCGACCCAAGGCATAGCGAGGCCGAGCTGCGCTTTCATGCCCTCGGCAAGACCAATGAAGGGCGGCGACTGCACATTACCTTTATGCTGAGAGACGCCGGGCAGTTCATCCGGGTGATATCGGCTAGAGACATGCACCGGAAGGAGCGCGTGATTTATGAACAATCGTCTTAGGCCCATCCCGAAGTTTGCCAGTGAGGCCGCGGAAAGAGCGTTCTGGGAAAAGAACGACTCGACGGTATATATGGATTGGAAAAAAGCGCAGGTCGCGGTGCTTCCGAATCTGAAGCCGTCTACCCAGACAATCTCATTGCGGCTACCGCAGCACCTTCTTGACTCCATAAAGTCAGCTGCCAACTCGCGAGATGTGCCTTATCAATCTTTGATCAAGGTATGGCTGCAAGAGAAGCTGCAGGACTCGTGATCGGCGAGGAGGCTTTCGGACGGCGACCAAGTCACCGGGACTCTTTCGGCATCTATCGCCGTCTATCGTCTCCAAGCGGAATGTTTTGGCGGTAGATGTGACGTAAACGTCCCACCGGGCACTGGATAGGCGGGATCCCCCTCTGCTGATAAATGGCGACGCAGGTTAAACAGTGAGGAACCTGCGCCATGACGACGATTGATCCGACGACCGATTCGACGCCCGAGACCCCGCGGCGTCGCCGATTTACCCCTCGAGACCGCAAGCGCCTGATGAGCCTGTACAGGCGCAGCGGGCAGAGCGCCGTGCAGTTCTGCCGTGACCACGATGTCTGTCCGTCGTCCTTGTGGCGCTGGCTGGGGCGCAACCGGCAGAGCGGCAAGGAGTCATCGCGGGCCGACGAACTGGTCGAGATTCCGATGGCGGCGCTGCGCGCACCGGAGATGGCGAGCGCGGCGGTGACGATGCAGATCACCGGCGTCGCGCTTCTCGAGGTTGCGGTCGGAACCGATCCGGAGTGGCTCGGCGCCTTGGTGCGGGCGTTGACGCCCGCGAGACAGTAAGGCCATGTTCGGTCTTACCAACGAGACGCGCGTGTACGTGAAGACCGGCGTGACCGATGGCCGGGTGGGCTTCGAGGGGCTGCGCGGCCTGGTCAGCAAGGTGATCGAGCAAGATGTGCGCGCCGGCCATCTGTTCGCGTTTTGCAATCGCCGCGAAAACCGCGTGCGGCTGCTGTGGCATCACGCGGGTGGTCTGTACCTCGCGACGAAGCGCTTGGATCGCGGCACGGTGAACTGGCCGCGCGATGCCGCGGCGGCGGTGTGCATGAGCGCGGGACAGCTGCAGATGCTGTTGCGAGGGGTGCAGTTCACGCCCGCCGCGACAACGACGACGACGCGACGTTATTGGCGCTGATTTTTGCGCAGAAAACAGCTCGACAATAATCATCATCGAGCGAACTTTTGCGAGCACGGAGCATCCAACTCCGTGCTCGCATGAACACTGAAAACAGCTTCATCACCGACCCACTTCCCGCCGATGTGACCGCGCTCCAATCGTTGGTGCGCGAGCTGCAATCGGAACTGAAGATCTCGATCCTGCGCTGTTCGCGGCTCGAGTATAAGATGCGCGATCTGATCCGGCGCATGTATGGCCCGAAGTCGGAGAAGCTCAATCCCGCGCAGCGCCTGTTGTTCGGCATCCTCGACGAGGCATCAATCGAACCACCCGCGACGGGCACGGCGCCGAACGACCAACAAACCTCGGCCGGAGCGAAGAAGAAACGCTGCGGCGGTCGCAAGCCGAAGCCGGAGAATCTGCCGGTGCGTCATCGACTCATCGATCTGCCGGCCGAGCAGAAGGAAGGCCTGGTGAAGATCCGCGAGGAAATCACCGAGCAGATCGAGTACCAGCCGAGCCGCTTCTACCGCCTGCATCTGGTGCGCCCGGTCGACGCGCACCCGAAGAAGAAACATGCCCCGGTGGTGGCCGCGTTGCCGGCGCAGGTGATCCCCCAAGCCGGTGTCGGCCCCGGCTTCATCGCTCACGTTTTGACGGCGAAGTATGTTGATCACATACCTCTGTTCCGCCAGGAGCGCATCGATGCGCGCGGCGGCGTGTGGATCGGCCGCCAGGCTCGCTGCCGCTATGTCGAGGCGGCGGCGCATCTGTTGATTACGATCCGTGCGCAGCTGATCGAGCGGATCTTGCAAAGTCACTATGTTCAGGTGGATGAGACCTTCACGAAACTGATGGACCCGGACCGCCGAGGTCGGTCCCGCGATGCCTACCTCTGGGGCTATCATGCCCCGCTCGAGAAGGTGGTCGTGTTTGAGTTCTCGCCTACTCGCAGCGGCACGATCTTGTACGACTTCTTTCCCGACAAGTGGTGCGGGGTCGTGCAGACCGACGGCGCGGCGATGTATCCGAGCGTGTTCAAACATCGACCGAACATCACCCATATCGAATGTATCGCGCATCTGCGGCGCTACGTCGTCGATGCGCTCAAATCCGATGAACGCCAGGCGGTGCCGTTGTACAAGGATATCTCCGAACTGTACCGGCTGGAGCGCGTGGCGAAGGATCGAGGGCTCACCGATCAGCAGCGCGGTTACTTCCGACACGCCAAGGCGAAGCCCGTGCTCAAGCGCCTGCAGGCGCAGTTCCGCGAGCTCGAACACACGGCGCCGCAGACGGGAAATCTCCGCGGTGCGGTCACCTACGCCAAGAATCGATGGCAGCATTTATCGGGCTATGCGAAAACTGGCTTCGGTCACGTGCACATCGACAATAACCGCATGGAAGACAAGTTCCGGCCGACCAAAGTGGGGCTGCGAAACTACCTGTTCATCGGGCACCCGGCGGCCGGCTGGCGCTCCGCGGTGGTCTACACGGTCGTTGCCAACTGCAAACTCGTCGGCGTGAATCCCGAGAACTACATCGCCTGGGTGCTGCCGAAGTTGGCGGCGGCCACGAACAAGACTGCGACGGGTCTGTTACCGCACGACTATGCGCTGTTGACCGGGCGCGAGGACGACACCGACGACGTCGTGCAGTCCGCGGATATCACGGACCTCGAACCGTGACCTTCGTCTTGATCGAGTTCGCGATGAAGCATTCTTCGTGCGCGAGTTCGTGGATCCGCGTAATCGCGTTCGGCATCACTTCCTGGCTGGCGGCGAACGTGATCGTGGGCTTGAGAATCACCTCGCTCACCCAGTACACGCCCTCAGAGATCTCCGTGAGCACCCCAGAGGCCGGGTCACGGTAGCTCTCGACCTCGATCCCCATCTGAAACGCCACATGCAACCACGACAGCATGTGCGCGCTCGCCACCGTCGCCACGAACAGGTTCTCCGGGTTCAACTTGTTCTTGTCGCGATAGCCCTCGGGCAGCATCGCGTCGGTGTAGCTGGCCTTGATCTTCGTTCCGCCCGCCAGGTGCCAGGTGTGCTCGCGGGCGTACTTGCCCTTCACGTGCGACCACTTGCCGCGGGTCCAGTCTATCGTCGCCAGTTGTAGAGCCTCGGGGTCCGTCATCCCCCTCGCAATACCCGGGTCCGGGCCCATCCGTCAAGTCCCGCGGGGGCCTGTAGCCGCTGGGACGTTTACTGTTCAAGTTCGCACCGGCAATCGCTCCGCAGACAACTCTGAAACTCAAAGTAGAGGTCAATACTCGCGAACACGCCAGCCTGCACGCCGTCGAATCGTACCCGTTTGCGGTCGACAATGACTGGTGTCAGGCGAAGGCAGAAATTGTATCGTTTACGCCCGAAGAGATTTTCGGAACCAAACTGCGCGCGCTTCTGCAACGAAGGAAGAATCGCGACATGTTCGACCTGCACTACGGCCTCGAACGCCTCGCAATTGACGACGACAAGCTCGTGGCGTGCTTCCATCGCTACCTGAAATTGGAAAGCCAACAGATCACCCGCGCTATGGCTGAGCAGCGCATGCTGCAGAAGCTGACGGCCAGTCTCATAGAAGATATCGCGCCGCTGCTGCCAACGGGAATGCGCTACGGCGAATCAGACGCCGTTGCGGCATTCAATGCCATCTGGACGCGGCTAATAATGAGACTCAAGGGTGAACCCTGGAGATCGGGCGGTGAGGCCATCGCGGAACTGCGCATGAAGAGATTCCCTGGATTGCTCCTAAATCGATGAACGTAGGCTCTAGGATGCGCGTTGTCGTGGTCGGGGGTGCAGGAAACTTTGGCGGCCGCATTGTGCGCGCGTTGCGCGGTGACCCGAATATCGAACTGGTGGTTGCGGGACGCCGGAGCGTATCCGTACCTGGCGCGGAGGAAGTACCGAGCGCCTTGATCGATATTGATGGGACGGGGTTTGCGCGGGCCGTTAAGGCAGCGCGGCTACTGGGCTTGGCAATGGGATATCGGTTGTCGGTTGAAAATTCGGCCGCAGGTCTGGATGTTTGATCTCCCCCGCAGCATTAGGCGCGGTGTCGCCTGGGCGCCTGACGAGCTGCGCACCCGGAACGGACAACTGCAGGATTGGCGCGCGCGAGGAGAGACTCGAATTCCCGACCTCGCTGGCGTCGAAGCGCCCGCTATTGTAGGCAGATCGGTTCCCCGGCTGTCGCGCTTTGTCGCCGCACGATTCGTCAAGACCTGCCACTCGAGGACCGCTCTCGGGGCTCGTGGGCTCGAAATCTACCCCCTTCCGTTACTATGCGACGTCCCGCGACAGCAGTCTGGAGCGATGTAGACAGACTTCGTCAGATTCAATGCGAAACAATATTCGAATTCACACTCTTCGCTACTGCATATAGCAACATCGCAGGCGGTCCACCAGGAAGAAGGGCGCCAGTGAGCATCGCGGAGTATTTGCCATTGGTCGTCGTGAACACTACGCTACTAATATTGATTGCGCTTCCGGCCAACTCGCAGGTGGAAGCGGGGAATCCGAGCGTGCTATCTACAGCGACGCATTTGTATCCTTCTGCGCGCATCTGGTTAACGGTAGTGCCGTAGTTGCTCTCCAGCGAAGAACCGAATAGTTTCAGACTGATAGTGCCAGCGCCCTTTACCCTGTAGGCGCAGTTGACCAACAAGGCGCCACCAACGGGTACGCTGCGCAGCGGACTTACCGCTTTTCCTGGATACGTGGCTTGGATCAGCGCTATCGGGAGGACACTATCACACGACGGGGCTGCGACGGCCGCCTCCGGGGTGCCTACCGTGCAAGTACCGGCGAACAGCGCGATCAGCGCCGACCACGAGAATCGTCGGCCATATTCCATTTGTTTCATGTGCCATTGAATCAACAAGGAGAGCGCATTTGCCACCGACTGCGCATCGCAAAAGGCAAAATTCGTGTGAATGGAGTCTCACTTCGGCGTATGTCCGTGCACGAGCGGCCGTCCAGTGGATCTTCGTGAATTACTATGACGAAGCTTGGCGAGGCGCAGTCTTGCGCGCAATCCGGCGATGACCGGCCAGCAATCCGATGGATAGCGGGCCATGAGGGAGTGCTAGCGAGCGAGAGCCGATGCGTCGTTCGCCATCTATCGCCGTCTATCGCCCCCAAGCGGAAGCTTTGAGCGGTAGATCTGACGGTAAGTCTTCCCTACCCTCAGCAGAAGTCTCGTTATTTTAAGTACTTATAAGCGCCGGAGACAATAGAGTGGGAGTGAAAAGGGCCTTTCGGCATCTATCACGATCTATCGCCTGCACGCGCAAGCGCCGGAGACAATTGAGTGGGAGTGACGAGGGCGTCCCGTCTGATCTTGCCACGGTTCGCGGTCAATGAATAAGCTCGCCCTCTCACCACCGTTGTGATGCCGGTGAAGGTCCCTGCTTCAGGTGTTGACGACCTAAAGCGCAACCGACAGCCAGCCAGCCTGCCTCTGCGGCACTGGCTCCGCGGATTGCGAGCAACACAGATGCGGTAGCCTGATTTGCGGTCTGACGAAGCCAGTATTGACCGACAGCGATGCTCGCCTTCTTGGCGCTATGTGCAGCCGACTGCACCGCGACCTTGCCACTACCCACGCCGATTGAATGGGGGGCAGTGCCTGAGCCGTGCGCATCGTTTGCACAGGTTCGCATATCGCCGCGACACCGAACGTCTACATCTGCCAAAGATTCCTGGGTTCATCCCACGCCGGTCTTACGCAGGACTCCTTTTGTGGAATCGGGACGTCCTCGACGCCGATGCGCGCGCTTCCGGCGAGGAAAACCCAATGGTCGGAGGCTCGAAGCTTGACGGGAAAGCCGAGATGCAGAATTGGCCTCGGGGGCTGGTTGAGATCAATCGGTTCGCCTGAAACAGCGGTGCGCCGGTCAGGCGTGGGGATGCTGTACGCATTATTGTCACCGACATGGAACACGGCCATCGCTGCAGGCGCCACGGACTTGCCGTTGACTTCGAGCCGCGCGCGGTCGGCCCAGTAAATCAACGGTTTCGAATTGATGGCGAATTGTTGCGGCTTCGACCGATCTCCAGTCTCCACGCGGCCACCTAGGATGATCCAGTACATCTTTTCACCACCCGGCGCGGTTTGCGGAATAGTGCTCACCGGCTCCTGTGCGCCGATGCTGTAGCTCAGAGACTCACCTTCGCTGTCGGCGAGGTACGAATTGCCAATCCAACCCGGCATAGCCGTCGTCGGCCCGCACAACGCACCGCTGGCGTCGTGGTGGGCGCTGGGGCAACCGCTGAGCACGGCTGAAATTGAAGCGACCAGCAGTCTCGCAGCCGGGCGCAGGGACCAACCCTTGGTGCGACGCCAGAATCGTGGGCAGGCGCCAATGACGCCCTCTTCGTGAATCAGCGGGTAGGCCCTCATGCGGGTGATTGTATCGCGTCACTACGTCTGGTCCGATCACTCAAATCCGTCGCGCCGTTACCAGACGCCACGGGATTATGCCAGCAACTTCGGTCACAGCGTCTCAGCGTCCCTGCGTATCAATGGGTTGTAAGCGGGCATCTGACACCTGCCGGTGAGTCTGTTTGATTCCGTCCGAAGGTCTGTGTCTTGCGCTGCCCTAAGCCGCCGTGTGCAGATCGGTAACTCGGATTCGCCGCCAGTTTGAAGCAGAGATTCAATGTGGGATCGCCGGATCCCAAATGTGGCGCATCTGAGGCGGCCAATTTTTGATAGAAATCTTGATGCCGACAGCCGGCCTAGCCCCAAACTGTCGTTTCACTCCCGCTGGGCCTATCGCGCGAGTTGAGGTTGCTAGGGTCTCGTACGGCGCCGATGTCCATGCGATCGTCCTGCCGACTATCCGCCGGGGACGATCGCTGCGCCTACTCTCAATTCGGATGCGGTTGCCTGGTCGGCGCCTTGACCTGTGGCTTGCTGGACGCGCCTGTCACCAGCGACGAAGCCGGCCGCGTATTAGTCGATGTGCTCGGAGCCACGTCGTCTGATCCGGTCGAGGAAGGCACGGCTCCTTCAGGAGAGATGCGCGTGAAATTGAGCGCAGGGTTGGGCAAACCATTCTGCATTTGCTGCTGCGTCGTACTGCCGCCTTGATGCGACGAAGCGGGCGGTGGCTGGGATTTGCCCGCTTTTTTCAGATTGCTGGCGGAAGATTTCTCGACGACCTTGCCGCTGCCGCCCCCTGTACCGAGCCCGTTCGTCCCTGTGCCCTTGCTGATCCCGGTGCCACCGGCGTTGCTCGCGGTGCCACTGGCATTGGTCGAACCCACCGAAAAACTATGCAACGATGCCTGGTTGGGCTTTACCTGAGTGACGGGGGGCTTACTCTTAGGAGGTGGCGTCTTGTCGGCGTGCGCGCACACCGAGACCCCCATGAGTGCACATACCAAGGCAGCATTCTTCAGCATCGGTAGTTTCTCCTCGGTTCGGGTTTTTCTAAGCTTCGTATCCAGAGGAAAGCGCCAGAGTCATGCTACGCCTTCGACTGTGCGATCGGTAGGTGTCGCGAGAAGATTCATGGCGCCGAGACCGCGTCCTCCCACAGGCTTCTGCAACGTGTGGGGAGGTCGGCTCCACTAACCCTACTGCTGCGACGCAATATCAAAATTGGCTTGTCACGCTCCGGTGAAGCAACCACTATTGAGGCGACATTGTCCTGGGCTCTTCGCCTCGACTTGCTCAATTAAGGAGTAGACGTGGACACTTGGACGAGTTTCATCGGCGCACGCACGGTAATCACGGTTGCGGCCGTGCTCGGAGTGTCTGCTGGCGGGATTGCACGGGCCGCACCCAACGCCTGCGGGTTCCTTTCAGTCGCGGACGTCGCCGCTGTCACGGGCGGCACCGTGACGGGGGGCAAGATCTCGCAAGTCGACCCGACAGTGGGTACCGCGAGTTGTATGTACACAAGCGGGGCATTACAGATCGGCGTCATCGTCCACCAGTACTCGTCCGGCGCAGAGGCTCAGAAGGAGGTCGCGAGTCAGTTGAAGGATTCACGAGCGCACGACGACGCCGGGCAAAAAACCACGGTCGAGGCAGGCGTCGGCGATGCAGCGTTCTCCTCGACGATGAGCGGGGGCTTCGAGATGTCGGCCGCGATGTCCGCACATGGTCCGATAACGGTCCAAATCACGATCGTTGGCAAGGGCTCGGCGTCAATACCGCACGAGCGGCTGCGCGCGCTCATCGCTAAGGCAGCGTCGGAGTAGACCGAAGCAGCCCAAGGCCCGATTCAGAACAATTGGAGTACGCGAGCTTGGAGCGTGCTGGTCAATCAGCCAGATCGGTGAGAAGCCTTGCGGGCCTTCGAATCCCCGACCCTTTGGGGTGTATACGCAAGGGTTTTCGCAACGGCAGGTTGTACCCCAGGTACGCACGAGAATACCGGGGCAAGGAAAGGCTTCTATTGCCGGCCACCACATGGAGCGACCAGCAAAAGGCGTCGTAGTCACCCTGCGTAAATGCTGGGCACATTTCTGAGGTGTCCAAGGACGATTTCTTGGTGAGACTCGTTGGTTGCTTGTTCAGCGTCAGAGGTCGCGCCACTTATCGGATGACACGCCACATTGACATTTGTCTTAAGCCGCTGGCAGCACCATGTTTTTCCGGTCTTGGAAGCGCTCCTGGGACGGCTGAATATCAAAGCCTTTGCGACCCGTGACGAGCAGGAAGTTGCGGGTTACGCAGAGGTCATGGAGACGGTGTTCCAGTCATGGTCCGACATTCCCCTTACAGAGCGCCACCTCAAGCAGCAGCATCGCGATCTTCTGCGCTACAGCGAGAAGGACGAGCGTCATCGCGGCGAATACAAGACACTCCGAAATGACGTTGCTGCATTCGATCCCGATGGCAAGATGATCGGCATCGTGTTCGAGACGGCGACGCCTTTCGACACGCCACGGCGTATGCATGAGTTGTTGGCATGGCTCGAAGATGTACGGGCAAACAAGAAACAGCACCCGCTGCTGATCGTCGCGGTCTTCACAGTCGTGTTTCTGGCGGTTCATCCGTTTCAGGATGGAAACGGCCGGCTGAGCCGGCTTCTGACAACACTGCTGCTGCTCCAGGCAGGCTATGCGTATGTGCCCGACAGTTCGCTTGAGAGCGTGATCGAGAACAGCAAGGAAGCATACTACCTTGCCCTGCGGCAGACGCAGAGCACGCTGAGCACCAACACACCAGATTGGCAGCCATGGCTGCTGTTCTTTCTCCGGGCGTTGCAGCAGCAGAAACGTCGTCTTGCCGCCAAGGTTGAGCGCGAGAAATCCGCTATCACGTTGAGCGATCTGGCCGTGAAGATTCTTGACTACGCCAGGGACCATGGCCGGGTTACGACGCGTGACATGGTGCGTGAGCATGGCGCAAGCGCAAATACGCTCAAGGCAACATTCAGTAGCCTGGTCGAAAAGCGCTTGCTCGTGCGCCACGGGGGAGGTCGCTCTACCTGGTACGCATTGCAGTAGTGCTTCCGCAAGGTTTCGGCATCTATCGCCATCTATCGGCTCCAAGCGGAATTATCTGACGGTACAGATGACGGTAAAATTTGAACGCCCCGACACGAAATCTTTGTCATTCAGTTGCTTATACCTGCCGGAGACAATTGAGTGGGAGTGACCAGTCATAAGTTGTTGATTAGATTTATTGTTATAAAAAAGTTACCATGAATATTCGGTATTAAAAACCGATTTTTCATGGTAAGCTTCGACCATGATAGATCGCGAATTGCATGCGCGGCAGATCACCGGCCTATTGAGGCGATTTCCCGTGGTCGCGATTCTGGGGGCGCGACAAGTCGGGAAGACGACACTGGCAGCTTCGATAGCGCCCACCCTGAGCAATCACATCAGTCGCTTTGATCTGGAGAATCCTTCGGATCTCGCTCGGCTGGCCGATCCGATGCTTGCACTTCAGGAACCCAAGGGCTTGGTTGTCCTGGACGAAGTGCAGCGTCGCCCGGAGCTGTTTCCGGTATTGCGTGTCCTGGCGGATCGCAAACCGGTCCGCACGAGGTTTCTTGTTTTGGGGAGTGCAGCACCTGATCTGCTCAGGCAGAGTTCCGAATCCCTAGCAGGGCGGATTGCTTACTACGAGCTTCCGGGTTTGGCGGTACGGGAAGTGAGTTTCGAGCATGCAGATCGCCTGTGGGTGCGCGGCGGATTTCCTAAATCCTTCCTCTCGCGCTCTGACCGCGAAAGCATGGAATGGCGGCAATCCTTCATCCGGACTTTTCTAGAGCGCGATTTGCCGGCGCTTGGAGTAAATGTTGCCGCGGATACCATGCGTCGCTTCTGGTCGATGATTGCGCATCACCACGCCCAACTATGGAACGCATCCGAAATCGGTCGTTCCTTCGGCGTGGCGGATACCACCGTACGCAACTATCTCGACAAACTGACCGACGCACTGGTCGTGAGGCAGCTGAAGCCCTGGCACGAGAACCTTGGAAAGCGACAAGTAAAGTCGCCCAAGATTTTCGTCCGGGATTCCGGGTTACTTCACGCACTACTGAATCTTCCCACCAAGCGGGACATCGAGGGGCATCCCAAGCTCGGCGCATCCTGGGAGGGTTTCATCATCGATCAGCTGGTGCAACAGTTGGGCGTTTCTCCAGAGGAGACCTATCACTGGCGAACCCATCAGGGTGCCGAACTGGATCTGCTGGTAGTACGTGGAGGACTAAGGCTGGGTTTCGAGGTCAAGCGCACGGTCGCTCCGACACTGACACCCTCGATGCGCTCGGCGATGCATGATCTGAAGCTCAAGTCGCTGACCGTCGTCCATGCTGGAGACCAGACATTTCCTCTTGCCAAGCAGGTTCAGGCGGTTGCATTTCGCGACGTATTGACTGTAATCAAGCCGCTGCATTGACAGTTCACACTTTCTGGCTGTGACAAGATTGCCGTCGCGACCAGATAGTTCGCGGTAGTGAAGGGTTGAAAAATGATCCTCTATTCGACGGTTGGTACTTCGGACATGCAGCGGGCAATCAAATTCTACGACGCAATATTCAGCGCATTGGGAGTCAGTCGTGCCCCGAACTGGAGCGACGGGTGGGCAGGGTGGGGAGGGTCCTACGACGAGGGGTATGGTTTCTGGGTGTGCAGCCCGTTCGATGGCCAGGCACCTGCTGACGGGAATGGCACGATGATCGCATTCCGTGCCAAGGATGAGGTCCAGGTGCAAGCATTCCACGCCGCGGCACTAGAGAACGGCGGCAGTGATGAAGGGGCGCCTGGCACGCGTCCATATTACGAGCCGACATTTTACGTCGCGTATGTCCGCGACCCCGACGGAAACAAGCTCGCTTGCGTTTACCACAAGCACAAGCCGCGCCCTGGTGATTGAACTCCCATCGATGCTAAGAAAGCGCCTTTATCCCTTTCAGCATCTATCGCCGTCTATCGCCCCCAAGCGGAAGTTTTTGGCGGTAGATGTGACGGTAAATTTCCCGTGCCCTGCAAAGATGTCTCGCATTTTCAAGCGCTTATACATGCCGGAGACAATTGAGTGGGAGTGACGAGGGCTGCCTACAGAGTTTGCCACGAGTCGCAGTCAATGCGTAACCTCGGAAACCAGGGCAAAACTGGCAAAAACCCCGCTCCAAAATTTCCAGGTCGATTTCGGGGCTTGGGTTCTCGAAGTGTGGCCGACAGTAGTATGTGGTAGCTTCGCCTGATG
>Ga0302202_10002495_pt1 | contig 21128 bp, 16 predicted proteins | sample II_Bog_N3_3_FD_194579 | JGI IMG/M metagenome (GOLD analysis project Ga0302202, IMG submission 194579) | Peat permafrost microbial communities from Stordalen Mire near Abisko, Sweden - II_Bog_N3_3 | ecosystem: Environmental > Terrestrial > Soil > Wetlands > Peat | place: Sweden: Abisko...
GAGGTCTTCGATCCGGTCAATGTCGAGCGCGGCATGGCCGGGCAGCGGCAAAGCGGGGGCGTCGCGCAACAGCGCCCCCGCGCCGCGATCGCCGGTCAGCGCACAAAGCGCTGAAAAGTGGCGGGCGCCAAACAGGGCCGGGGGCAAGGCCGTGCGCGAAGCGGTGGAATCCGATGTGCTGCTGGCCAGACGGTCGCCGTCGAACCGGGCAATCATCGTCAGGACATGCTCGGTCGGCACGAGCGGCATGTCGGCCAGCGCAATCAGCACCGCCTGCGCCCCCCGTGCCTGCGCTGCCGCCACGCCCAGTGCCAGCGAGCGCGATTGCGGCGCACCGGGGGGATCGAGCAGGATCGTTTCATAGCCGGGCAGTGGAGGCGTATCGGGTCCGACGACGGCCAGATGCGCGCGAAACGCAATCGCGCGCAAAGGGTCGGCGCAATGGCGGGCGACGGGTTTTCCTGCGAGCAAGGCGGCAAGTTTGCCCCCGCCGAACCGTTCGCCGCGTCCGGCCGCCAGAAGGACCAGCGCGATGTCGGCCGTGTTCACGTGCGCAGCATGGCCCCATGCGCCATTTCGGTTGGCCCCCATACCTTGCCCCCGGCGCAGGCCTCGTAATCCTGGACGAGTTCGGCCAGGATCGACAGCGCGAGCGTGGCCGGATGGCGCGTCGCCGGGATCAGCCCGATCGAACCGCGCAAGGCGTCGATCCGCGCTTCGGAGACGCCGACCTTGCGCAGCCGTTCGATCCGCGCCCGGTGCGTGCGCCGACTGCCGACCGCGCCATGATAGAATGCCGCGATCTCAAGCGCCTGGGGCAGCAGGAATTCTTCCCAATCGCGGTCGTGAAACAGGAATACCACGGCGGTCCATGCGTCGCCGACAATGGCGGGCAGGCGCGTGCGCGTGACCAGCGGCGCAACGCCTTCGTCAAGCGCGCCGTCGTCCGTTGGCGCATAGGCGCAGACGTCAAGCCCGTAGGCACGGGCCAGCCGCACCAGTGCCGCCAAGTCTTCGCCATGGCCCAGCGCAATCAGGCGCAGCCGTGGCGCGTAAGTCTGGAGATGATCGCCAAGCTGCAATGTGGCCGCCTCGCGCCGGTCAAGCCGGGCCAGTGCATCGGCCACTTCGGCAAGATCGGGGTGGGGCGTGAACAGAAGATCGATCCCGCCGCCACAGGGCAGGCGCACATCGATATAGGGCGATCCGATGCCATAGCGCACTGTGCGCGCAATTCCGGCCGGGCGCGCAATTCCGGCATCGAGCACGTCGAGCGCTTCGGCAATGATCGCGCGCTCGATGCAGCCGCCCGAAAACGAACCGACGTTGCGCCCGTCGGCGAGCACGGCCATTTGCGTTCCGATCGCCCGCGAGGAGCTGCCCTCGATCCCGATCAGCGTGACCAGCACGCCATCGATGCCGTTGCGCGCGCCCTGGTCGATCAGCCGCAAGGCATCGACGGGCTGCGCGGCGATCATTGCGCGGTTCCGGGCTTTTCGGTGATGTAAAGCTGGCGGATCGAGGCGGGCGCGTGACACTGCTGCACCAACTGGTTGGCAAGGCGCAGGCGTTCTGCCGTCAGATTCTTGTTGGTCAGCGCCAGCTTGCGTTCGCGCGCCACTTCATCGGCGGTGAACGGGGCGGTTCCGACAGGCGCGGTGCCCTTGCCCAGCACGAACACGACATAGTTCATCATGTCGGCGAGCTCGGCATTGTCCTTGATCCGGCTGTGCGCGACATTGGGCAGGCGGATCAGATAGGCGCGCGCTTCGGGCGTACACATGAACCAGCCAACCCGACCGGCCAGTTCGGGCAAGTGCGCGGGCACGGTATCGCCGGCGACGCCATGGCAGCCGCCGCAATTCTCGACATAGTCGATCCGTGCCTGATCAGGATCGGTCATCACGCTGTGGGGATCGGGGATGGCCGGGGCGGCATGGACGCCGCCCCGAGCCATGATCAGCATCGATGCCGCGGCAACAGCGCCCAGCATCGCAGCGGTTTTGACACCCGATCGCATTTTTCCTGCAAATCTCATGACTTGCCTCAGGCTGCGCCCACCATCACCGCCGTCGAGCAGTGGTATTCCATGCTCTTGGTGCCAAAGCACCAGATGATGTCGTTGTTGAGCTGCTGCGTATAGAGCTGCGTTTCGCGATCCGAACCGTCGCAGTTGCACTTGTTGGCAAAGGATTTGCCGCAGCAGTCGCGATAGGCGATCAGATAGGCCTTGCCGTCATCGGGATTGATGCAAGTGCCGACCCACGACACCGGCGAAGGCTCGGCGCCCGGCGGGCAGCTGTGAATGCCGCCGCCCGAGCACGTGCAGAGCGACCCGTCGATCGCGCAATAGCGCCAATAGTCGCACTTGGTATCGTCGGTCGTCTGCGCGTTGCGGGCGAAGACGGTCTTGGTTTCGGGCGAGCGGTCGGGCTTGGCCGCTTCGGCGCGGCTTACCGGCAAAAGCGGAAAGACCGGCGCAGCGACCAGCGCGACACCAATACGGGCGAGCATGCCGCGCCGCGAAGTCCCGCCGGCAAAGCGGCGCAGAACCTTTTCACCCAGGCCGTCAGCATTGAATAGTTTCATCGTTTCCCCCGTTGTCCGGTCGGTAGGCAGGGGCCGCGATTTGCCCCGAACAATGTCGGGATGCGGCCCATGCCGGGCATGGTGGTTCAAATACGTTTCGTTGCCCGCGATCTGTCCCTCAGGCCAGCTCCGGCTTCAATCCATCGATATAGTCCTGCACCGAGCGCACGCCCATTTCATGAGCGATAACCAGGCTTTCCAAATGTTCGCGGCTGTTGACCAGGCCTTTTGACAGAATCACGCCATCGGCATCAAGCAGGATCGCATAAGGCAGCTTGCCCACCTGATAGGCCTGACCGACATCGGGTCCGTTGATAAACTGGTATCCGGCGAGGCCGTGACGCTCGATCATCGCCCGTTGCACATCGGGCGTATCGTCACCGACAAAGATCAACTGCACGCGTTCGTCGCGGGCAAAGCTCTTGGCCATCGGGATCAGGTTCTTGCACAGCGGGCACGAGGCCGACACGAACATCAACAGGCGCAGCACCGAGCCGGGCGCTGCCCCGCCCACGGTGACATGGGCCCCGTCGAGCGTCGTGGCCGGGATGGCGGTCGATTTGCCGCCGACAGCGGGGCCGCCGGCGGTGGTCAGGGCTCCTGCCGGTGCGACACGAATGTGCAGCACGCCGACCTGGCGCGCCAAAGCGAGCAAGGCCACGACCAGCGCCAGGATCACCACCCAGGCAAAGATCGCGGATATGAGAAGGGCAGTCAGCATGAGAGGTCTTATCTCCGTCCGCCGGCCAGCGGCGAGGCCGCCAGCGCAGCGAGGGCATTGAACAGCAGGAAGAACAGGAACAGGCAAACCCCGGCCGCCAGCGCCAGCGCCAGATCGGCCGGCACGAAACCCTGTGCCGGGGCGATGGCATGAACCGACACCAGCATGGCCAGCACGACATTGCGCGCCACCAGGCCCCAGCCGAGCGGTTGGCGCAGTTGCGACCGACCGCATCCGCAATCGATGTGGCTGCGTCCGCGCCGGATATTGATCGCCATGCCGAGCGCAAACGCCAGGAACAGCGCCGCCGCAGCCAACGCGACCCAATGCAGGGCGCCACCCAGGAAAACGCTGGCGATCAGCGCGAGCCCCAGACCCAGTTCGACCGGTGGCAAGAGCATGGCAACCGGCGCAACCAGCGCTTCGGGCAGCAGCCGATAATTGGCCACGACTCCCGGCACGAGTTCGCGATGGCGCAGTTTGGCCAGGCCCGCCTCGACGAACACGATCCCGGTGCCGATGGCACCTGCAAGACCGGTTTCGACGAGAATCGTGCTCATGATGGTATGGCTGCCTTCGTTGCGTTGCGGTTTAGTTGGCGAGCTGGACCAGACCCGATCCGGCATCCTTGATGGTGTGCTTGACTTCGCCGGTGGCGGGATCGATCACTTGCGCGGCGCCGTCAAAGCCTGCGCCCGCACCCCCGCCTTGGCCCTCGCCAACGACGACCAGCTTGGGCGAGGCTTCCTGCGTGACATTCAGCACCGTGGGGTGACCTTCGACCGTCAAGCGCTTGACGACTTTGTGTGCAGCCAGATCGACATCCCAGATCTCGGTCGCGCCATCCTTGTGCGTCCAGTATTCGCCGGGATGCATCAGCACGAACAGATGGCCCGAAGCGCGGTGCAGCGCGATCGCCTGACCGCCACCGGGATACCAGTTGAGATCGAGCGGCTTGGCTTCGGCCTTGCGCAGACCGGCCGCTTCCTGAACCGAGAACGGCGTGCCGACAGTCGGCTTGGCGCCCAGCTTGGCCGTGTAGATGAGCCCGGTATAGCTCATCATTACGACCTGACCTTTGGCCTTGTCATATTGCACGTTGTCGAAAATCGGGTCGGTCGTCGCGCTGAAGAACGGATCGGTGCGCGTGATGTCGACTTTGCCGCCGGTCAGGTTGATCGCTGCGAGCGAACCGTCGGAGCACAGCGCGGCGAGGCCGACACCGGGGTTGAGAATGAGATCGGCGCAGCCGGGCAGTTCGAAGCTCTTGACGAACTTGCGTTTGGCAAAGTCGACGATGTTGACCGACGAGACCGGGCTGAAATTGTAGACATAGCCGGTCTTGCCGTCATCGCTGACGATGAAGTTGTGTTCGCGCCCGCCGACCAGAATGCGACCCGGGATGTCGATGTCGCCTTCGAATTTCAGCGTGGTGCTGTCATAGACCGAAATGTAGTCCTGACGCGTGCCGTGAATGCGGCGGGTCCAGTGCGTTTCGGCCGAATAGTAATACTTGCCGGCCGGATCGATCGCCAGATCGCCCAAAGTCGGGGTTTCGATCTGTGCCACGTACTTGCCGGTGGCGCTGTCATAGATCGCGGTGCCGGGCAGGACAAAGCCGCGCTGGACAAAGAACCAGCTCGGCTTGGGGGCGGGAATCGAATTGACAGTCGATTCTTCCGGTTCGGTCGAGACCGTGCCGGCATGAGCCGAGGCCGAAACAAGCGCGACCGCACCAAGCGCGGTGGCGGCGGCGAAACGGAGTGCGGCGGAAAGCCGGAAATTCTGCGCGGCGGACTTCATCGTTGTTTGCCCCCTATGGACGCGGGTGACGTCGGCATGCGTCGGTGGCGGGCCGCAAGGCCCAGGATTGTGATCACAACGTTTGACGGATGTCCTATTTTAGTCAAGCCACATTTGGCGAGGCAAGGTGCCTTTGTTGTTCACATAGTGCCCGAAAGACCATGGACCTCTTCGGAGGTGATCGTTTGGGCCAGGCGGACGAGATGGCTCGTGGCAATGCGGATGAGCGCCGGCATGCGGTCGGCCCACGGTTTGAGATGGCCCGCAAAAGGTGTCGTTCCTTCCATCGAGGCGCTGATGAAGATCGCCACGGTGCGGACGTCGTCGGCAGGCAGCGCAGGATTGAGCGCGGCGACATATTCGGCAATCACATCGTGTACGCGCTGATAAAAGGCGCGCACCCTGTCGGCAATGAACGGATTGTGATTGGCCAGAGCCCACAGTTCGGTGAACAGGCGTGTGGTGCGCATCCGGGCAATGTCTTCCAGGCACATCTCGATGACCACCCGCAGGCGGTCCTGCGTGCTCAGGTCGGGCTGGCGCACCCGGTCGTCGAGCAATTTGTCATAGCTTTCGAAAAGATCGTCGAGCAGGACCTGGATCAGCAGTTCCTTGCGCGGGAAATGATAGCTGACATTGCCGACTTTCATCCCGCATTCGGCGGCGATCCGGCGAATGGTAAAGGCCCCGGCGCCTTCGTTGATCAGGACGCGCAAGGCCGCTTTCAAAATCGCGTCGACCGTCTCGGTGCCGCGCACATAGGTTCCGGGCCGACCGGCCTGCGCGGGTGCGTCGGGTGGGGGCGGTGCCGCCTGTGCCTGTATTTCCACGACTTCCCCGGATTTCACGACGTAGCCGGAGGGGGCATCGCCCGCGTCATCGTCGGAACCGTGTTCGAACGCCTGCGTTTTCAAGTTTGATCCTTAAGCCGGTCGGGCCTTGACTGGTCGGGCCTTGGTCGGTCGGGCCTTGGTCGGTCGGGAGTGTGCCGCGCGCCCCGCCCGCCGCTCGCTTGTCGCGAAATGTGCGTCAAATGACGGTTCGTTGCCAGCGCAAAGTCACGCAACGGCGTTTTTAGCGTGTGCGATCTCCTTTGTTCGGGTGCGTCGCAATAAAGCGTTTGACCAAACTCTGGACACCTGTTCAGTTTTGGCAAGTTCAATCAAGCGAATCAGTGTTGTGGCCGCAGGTCGTGCGGTGCCGCTCCGGCGATTTTGGTCGCGGGCGTGGTGCAATGGGCCGTGTGCGCAAACCGGAACGTTCATTCCATTGGCAAGGGGACAAGACTGGCATGATGGGCCCTGTTGCGGAACATGAAACCGAAACGTCTCAAGCCCCTGCCTGGGCAGTCGGCGGGCGCAGGATGCCGCGCGGGGCCAGGCTGTTGCTGGCTTCGGCCGCGCTGGTCACTGCGAGCGCGGTTGCCGGGCAGGCCGTTTCGGGCGGCGGCGCGCCTTCTGCTGCGGCAGAGACCGAAGAAGGGATTCCGGTCACCGACGCGCTGACCAGGGAAAAGTGCGGCGCCTGCCACACTGCCGATGCGAAAGGCAATCTGTCGCGGATTTCCTGGGTGCGCACGACGCCCGAAGGGTGGGATCAGGCGATCAAGCGCATGGTTCGGCTCAACGGCGCCGCGGTCACGCCCGAAGAGGCGCGGCATATCGTCCATTACCTCGGGTCCAGCCACGGGCTTGCTCCGGAAGAGGCCAAACCCGTCGCCTATTTCGCCGAAAAGCGGATGATCGACGAAACCAATATCCCCAGCGAATCGCTGCGCACCGCTTGCGCCGCGTGCCATGCCTTTGCCCAGCCGCTGTCCTGGCGCCGCTCGGCGAACGAATGGAAATTGCTGCAGGATTTCCACGTCGCGCTCTATTCGCAGGCCGATGCGCAGTACCGTCGCCCGGCGACCGACGAGCCCGGCGATGTGTTTGGCCAGGTCAAGCCTGTGGCGGCCAAGCCCGGCACGATCCCGTTGACGTCCGGCGAAGTCGCGCTGGCCTATTTGCGCAAAGTCGCGCCGTTGCATTCGCCCGAATGGGCCGCATGGAGCCAACGCGAACAGAGCCCGCATCTGGCGGGCAAATGGCTGGTTTCGGCCAGCCTGCCGGGCAAGGGTTCGTTTTTCGGAACGATGGAGGTTTCGCCCGGTGCGACGGGGGAAGCCTTTGCCACGCGCACCACGCTGGCACCGCTTTCCGGCGGCCCTGTGATCACAACAAATGGCGGCGGCGTGGTCTACGGCGGCTATTCCTGGCGCGGCAAGGCACAGACCGGCGTCGCGGGCAAACCGGCCCCGGATTCGTTCGATCAACCGCTGCGCGAAGTCATGCTGTTTACGCCCGATCGCAAGAGCGCGGCGGGGCGCTGGTTCTGGGGCGAATATCAGGAATTCGGCTTTGACGTGACACTGACGCGGGCCGATGGCGCGCCGGTCATCGGCGCCATTTCGCCCGGCGGGATTCAGGCCGGGGTCAAGGGGCAGACGCTCACGATCCTGGGCGATGCGTTCCCTGCCGGGCTGACCGCGCGCGACATCGACCTTGGCCATGGCCTGTCGGTGACGAAAATCGTTTCGGCCTCGCCCGGCGAAGTGGTGGTCAGCGTCGATGCCGATGCGGGCGTGGCGGCGGGGCTGCACGATGTGACGGTGGGGTCGGCGGTGCTGAGCGCGGCGCTGCCGGTGTGGCACCGCATCGCCTATATCAAGGTCGCGCCCGAAACGGCGCTCGCCCGGCTTGGCGGGGCGGTGCATCCGGCGGGTTATGGCCAGTTCGAAGCCTGGGGCTACGATGCCGGCCCCGACGGCAAGCCTTATACTGCCGACGACGTGAAAGTCGGCGTGGTCGATGCCGATTTCAGCCTTGAGGAATTCCGCGCCACCTGGTTCGACGACGACATCGATTTTGTCGGCAAGATCAGCAAGGCCGGATTCTTTACCCCCAATCTCGACGGTCCCAATCCGCAGCGTTCGGGCAACCGCAACAATTATGGCAATGTCTGGGTGGTGGCGACGGCAAAGTCCGCGCGCGATGCCCATGGTCAGCCGCTGGTCGGCAAAGCCTATCTCGTCGTCACGGTGCCCTCGTTCAAACGGATCGATCAGCCGGAGGTGGCGCAGTGAGCGCCCCTCTGGCGCACCGCTATCGCGCGGGGGAAATGCATCGCTTTGCCGCAGCGGGGGCGGAATTCGTCTACCTGCCGTCGGCGGGGGCGATTTTTGCCTTTGACGAGGCGACGGCGGGGATTCTGGCGCGACTGTCCGCAGGAATCGTCGCGCATGGCGATCTCGTTGCCGGGCTGGTCGACGACGGGATGACTGCGGCCGATGCCGAAGGCCTGCTGCGCGAATTGCGGCTGGTGCGGCTGATCGAGGCGGAAAACGTGGTCACGCCGGGGCCGAAAGTCGATGCGCCGCCGGCCGATTACCCGCTTCAGGCGCTGGTGCTCAATGTCACCAACCAGTGCAATCTGGCCTGCACCTACTGCTATGAATTCGGGGCCGACAAGATTTCGACCCAGACCGGCAAGCCCAAGTACATGACGCCGGAAACTGCGCGCGCCGCAGTCGATTTCCTGCTCGAAAGCGCCAAGGGGCGCGAGGCGGTGCATGTGACGTTTTTCGGCGGTGAAACGCTGATGAATTTCCGCCTGCTGAAGGATGTCGTCGGCTATGCCGATGCACGCGCGGCGGAAACCGGGCGGCGCGTGACCTATAGCCTGACGACCAATGCCACGCTGCTGACCGATCCGATCATCGATTTCCTGAGCGAACATGCCGTCGGCGTGACGGTGTCGATCGACGGGCCCCAGGACATGCAGGATGCCCGCCGTGTCTACAAAAGCGGCAAGGGCAGCTACGAGGTGATCCTGCCGCGCCTCAAGGCGCTGATCGCCCGGCACACGACGCGCGCGATCACCGCGCGTGTGACGCTGAGCGCCGGGGTGACCGATGTCGTGCGCATCTATCATCATCTCAAGCACGAGATCGGCTTTCACGAAATCGGCTTTGCCCCGGTTACGACGACGGACGACGGCCATGATTTCGGGCTGAATGGCGATTCGATGGGGGCGGTGCTCGCCGGGTTTCACGCGCTGGCCGACGAATGGCTGGAATATGCCTTGCGCGGGCAGATGCACGGCTTTTCCAATGTCTCGGAAACGCTGAGCGAGCTGGTTTCGGGCACCAACAAATCGCATCCGTGTGGCGCGGGACTGGGCCTTTTGGGAGTCAGCCCGTCGGGCGACCTTTCGCCGTGCCATCGCTTTACCGATGCCGACGAGCATGTCCTCGGCCATGTCGACAGCGGGCTCGATCAGGACAAGCGCGCCGATTTCCTGACTCGCGGCCATGTCGGTGCCAAGTATGAATGCACGTCTTGCTGGGCGCGCCCGCTGTGTGCCGGGGGCTGCCATCACGAGGCCTTTGTCCGTTATGGCGATACCGGCCATGCGAACCTGCACTATTGCGACTGGATCCGCGAATGGACCGATCGCGTGCTCGACATTTATGGCACGCTTGCCGTTCGCAATCCCGATTTCCTTGACCGCTTTGCCGACCGAAAGGGCTTGTCATGAAGCACCTGAAGCCATTGAACGCCAAGGCGCGCCGGATCGAGGCCGATCTTGCCGCGCAAGATAATGCCGCGTTGGAAGAGGACGTCGTCGCGCTGCAGCAGGCGCCGCGTCCGCACGTGCCGCTCGGCTGTTCGCTGTCGTTCTCGCCGGGCTGGGAAGTCGATGCCACGGGCGGCACGGCCGGGCTGTGCCAGCCGGTCGAACGGGACATCTATGACTGCTATGTCACCTGCTTCTGGCCGGTGCAGGTGGCCGACCATGTCAATTACTCGCCCGACTGGGCCAGCAATTGCGCCGCAGCCACCAAAGACTGGCGCAATCTGGACATTGTTTTCCCCTAAGAACCTATTTTCCCTGAATTTTCTCGTTTCTCCTCGGGGGGCATGTCATGCAGTTGCGATCGCGCCTGTTGAAATCCATTCATACGCTCTCGGCGCTGATCGCCGTTCCGCTGGCGCTCGCGTCGGGCGCGGCTCACGCCGGGACCTTGCTGCTCGGCACTTATCCCGACAAGCTGTTCACGGTCGATGACACCAGCGGCGCGGTCAAGGACAAGGTCAAGCTCGATGCCGGCCTGCCGGTTTCGCTGCGGCTGAGCGATGATCACAAGAAGATCTATGCCACCACGATCACCACCAGCGGCATCGTCGTGCTCGATGCCGATACGCGCAAGATCCTCAACCAGTTCAGTCTCAACACCCCGACAGTGCGCTATCGCTTCATGGGCGGCGTGCCCGATCCGAGCGGGCGCTATTTCTACACGGTGCTGATCCGCTTCGACAAGCTGAACGACCGCTATACCGTGTCGAAACAGCAATATGCGGTGATCGATCTGATGCAGAAAAAGATCGTCCGCACGGTCGATATGGAGGCGCAGGACGATGCGCTGCCGGGCGGCTTTCGCGCCTCGCTGATGCTCTCGCCCGACGGCAAGACGCTCTATATGTTCAAGAGCAAGGTTCTGGTGATCGATACGGCCAGCCTGAAAGTGGTCGACCGCATCGATCTGCAAAAGGCCGATGCCGCAGGCTATGAAGACGTTGCGCTGGGCGGCGGGGTCGAAGGGCTGCAACTGACTCATCCCAACGAACTGGTTTCGCTGTTCACGGCGGCGGACCCTTATGTGCACAACAAAATATTTGGCCTTGGCCGCTTTGACCTGACCGCGCGCAAGTTTACCTTTACGCCGATCGGGCCGATCACCAATCAGATTTCGGGGCTCGAAGTGACCCCCGACGGCAAGACTGCCTATACCACCGCGACCAACGGGCTGACCGGCAGCAAGCGCTGCGAATTCTGGAAATTCGATCTCACCAGCCTGAAGCTGACTGACAAGCAGGAATTCCATTGTCGCTCGCGCTATACGCTCGGCATGTCGCAGGATGGGGCCAAGCTCTATATCTACGGCGCCAGCTACGATATCGAAGTCTATGATGCGGGCACGCTGAAATACGAAAAGACCTGGGATCTGGGCGCCGACGCGACCATGGCCGGGATGTTGGCGCTGCATTGATCATGGCAGTTCCGGCTCGGTCGGGCGGCGTTGGCATTGTCGGGCGCGGAATCGGTGCCGCTACGGCGGCGCATTGCCTCTTGGGGGGGGGAATCCCGGTGGTGCCGAAGGTGCCGCCGGGATTCTCGCGCGGAGGTGCGCCGCTGGTCATGCTGGGGGATCAGGCGCAAGCTCTGTTGCGCGATGTCTTTGCCGGGCATGCCCCGCTGATCGCCGGGCTGGATGGGGCCCACCGGATCACGCGGCGGATCGTGCGCTGGGGCGGCGAAGACCTTCATGCGGTGCCCCATACGGGGCTGGTGATTGCGGCTGACCGATTGGGCGATGCGCTGCCCTGGCCCGATGCGGCCGAGGCCTGCCCGCGTTTCAGCCTGTCGACCGAGGCCCCCTGCGGCAGTGCGCTGCTTCGCTTTGGTCGGCGCGAAGCGGCGGCGACCCCGGTCGTGCTGCGGCCCGAAACCGATCGCCATGCCGCGCTGGTCGAAGCGATCGAGGCGGGCTGGCTATTTTTCATTCCGACGGGCGATGACACCGGCTGGCTTTTGACAGTGGGTGCCGAGCCCGATCAAGCCTTGCGCGAGAGCCGTTTGGTCGCACCGGCGCTCGCAGCAACCGGCGCGGTCTCGAACAGGTTCGAGACCGCGCCGAGAATGCTCGATGATCCGGCAGCGCCCGGATGCCTGACTCTGGGCAGCGGGGCGGTAGCGTTCGATCCGATCTGCGGCGATGGCGTGGCGACGGCGGTGCGCGGGGGGATTCTTGCGGCGGCGGTTGCAGCCGGGATGATCGACGGCAAAAATCGGGAACTGGATCACGGCGCGCTGATCGGGCATTACCGCGCCATGCTGATTGCCGCGATGCGCCGCCACCTTGCCGTTTCCTGGCCGTTCTATGCGCGCGGGGGAACGGGGCCGTGGTGGCAGGAACAGGCCGAGGCGCTGGCCGAGGGGCACGCCTGGTGTACGCGGCAGCTTGCCGCGGCGGGCGAGGCGCGCTTTGTCCTGGCCGGTGATCGGCTCGTGCCCCGGGATTGCGCTGCCTGACCCCCTCTTCGCAACCCGCACCCTCTGCACCCGTTGCCAGCTGGCGCACCTATCGCCGGCTGGTGCCCTGGCTCATGCCCTATCGCGCGCGGCTGGTCGGGGTGCTGCTGATCAGCTTGTGCGCGACTGCCGTTTCGCTGGTGCAGCCGTGGTTGTCGAAGCTGATGATCGATGATGCGCTGCTGCGTCACAATTTTACCGCGCTGGTGCAGATCGCAGTGGCGGTGGTGGTGGCGACGGTGGCGGGCGCGGTGCTCAATATCCTGTCGTCCTATCGCTATGTCGCGTTGTCGGCGGCGATGCTGTTCGACATCCGTGTTGCGCTGCTGGCGCATCTGCAGCGGCTGAGTCCGCGTTTCTATGCGCGGTTCCGGCTGGGCGATCTGATGAGCCGGATCAACAGCGATGTCAGCGATGTGCAGCGCGCGGCGGGCGATACCCTGCTGGCCGTGCTGGGCAATGTCCTGTTTCTGATCGGCTCGCTGGGCATGATGGCCTGGCTCGACTGGCGGCTGTTTCTGGTGGGCACGGTGCTGGTGCCGGTGGCGACGCTGCTATTCGTGGGGCTGCAACGCCGCCTGGTCGACATTACCCGCACCATGCGCGAACGCGGCGCGGATCTTGGCAGTTTTCTCGTCGATACGGTGATGGGCATGCGCGTGGTCACCGCGCTGGGCGGCGAGGCGCACGAGGCGCAGCGCTTTGCCACGCGCAACCGCGCCTTTGTCGGGTCGATGTTGCAGATGCAGATGGCCTCGTTCCTCGCCGGGGCCTTGCCCGGCGCGGTGCTGGCGGTGTCGAGCGCGGCGGTCACGCTCTATGGCGGATGGCGCATCCTGTCGGGGGCGATGACGATCGGCACGCTCGTCGCGTTCATGGCCTATCAGTCGCGGCTGTTCGCGCCGGTGCAGTCGTTGCTGGGGCTGTCGGGGGGGCTGGCGTCGACGCGGGTGGCGCTGGGGCGAATATTCGAACTGTTCGATACCGCGCCCGATGTGCTCGATCCCGCAACGCCGCGCGCGCTGCCGCCGGGGCCTTTGTCGATCGTGTTTGAAGGCGTGCATTTTCGCCATGATCGCGACGCGGTGCTGACCGGGGTCGATTGCACGATCCCGGCGGGCGCCATGGCGGCCATTCTGGGGGAAAGCGGCGCGGGCAAATCGACGCTGGCCGATCTGGTCGTGCGGTTTCGCGATCCCGATGCGGGCCGGGTGCTGATCGGCGGGATCGATGCGCGCGATCTGGCGCTGGCCGATCTGCGCCATGCGGTGGTGCTGATCGATCAGACGCCGTTTCTGTTCAATGCGACGATGGCCGAAAACATCGCCTTTGCAGTGGCGGGCGCGACCCGCGATGCGATTGCCGATGCCGCGCACGCGGCGGGCCTCGGCGATCTGGTCGCGCGGTTGCCGCAAGGGCTCGATACCCCGGTCGGCGAACGGGGGCAGGCGCTGTCGGCGGGCGAGCGCCAACGTATCGCGCTGGCCCGCGCGCTGTTGCGCCGCCCGGCGGTGCTGGTGCTCGACGAACCGAGCGCGGCGCTCGATGGCGAGACCGAGCGGCGCGTCGCGGCGGGCCTGCGCCAGGTCTTGCCCGATGCCACGATCCTGATCATCACGCACAAGCCCGCGCTGGCGGAGCTGGCCGACAGGGTGATAACGCTTGCCGACGGGCAGGCGCAGACCGAACTGCGCAAGCGTGCCTGATCGCGTGCGCGTCGCGGTGATCGACAGCGGCGTCTATCCGACGCACCCGCATATCGTGCCCACCCGCCTGTTGCCCGGCGTGGCGATCGCCGCCGACGGCGCGATCGATCATGGTGCAGGCGCGACGCTCGATCGGCTGGGCCACGGCACAGCGGTCACCGCCGCGATCCAGGAACTGGCGCCCGAAGCGGACATCCTGCCGATCCGCGTGTTTCGCGATGGCCTGCGTGCCAGCGCGCGCGCCCTGACCGAGGCGATCGTCTGGGCGGCGGGGCAGGGGGCGCAGGTCATCAATTGCAGCCTGGGCACGATCAACCCGGCCCATGCCGCCTTGTTTGCCGAAGCGGTGGCCCGGGCGGGCAGTGCGCGGATCGTGGCGCCCTGGACCGGGCCCAATGATGCGCCATGCTGGCCGGGGCAATGCGCCGGGGTGATCCGCGTCGGGCTCGACTGGGATCTGCCGCGCGGGGTGATGCGGCTGGACGATGGGCTGCACTACGCCTCGGGCTATCCCCGCCCGATCCCCGGCGTCGAACAACGCCGCAATCTCCACGGCATCAGCTTTGCCACGGCGCAAGTCAGCGGACTGTTCGCGGCCGAGCGTATCGCCTGAAAAAAATGCCCCCCCTGCCTTGGGCACGAGGGGCATCTGTATGCGATGGGCTGGAATCAGTACTTGTAGCCGAGCTTGATCCCGAAGAATTGCGGCTTGATCGGATAGCTGCGCGAGGAATTGGCGCAGAGCTGGATCGAACAGAATGTGTTCTTCGACAGAATCCCGCGTTCGTCAAAGGCATTCTGGATGAACGCCTCGGCGGTCCACTTGTCCTTCTTGATCCCCGCCGAGAAGTCAAAGCTGGCAAAGCCCGCCGTATCGCCCAGCAGACTGTCATTGAGCGCAAGCACGTCCGACGTGCTCGATGACTGATAGAACATGGTCCCCTGAACGAACGATTCGAGACCGCTGACCTGAAAGTTGTACCGTGCGGTCGTCTGCAGTTTCAGGCGCGGCTGACGCGGCAGGCGCGTGCCCTTGGGGGCGGCAACGTCGGCAGAGTTGGGGCAACTGGCCAACTGGGTATAGTTGCTGTTGGCGGCGTCGAGGTTGCAGATGTTCTTTGACAGCGCGGCGTCGTTGTAGGCGCCCGAAGCTGACAGCACCAGTTTGCCAAGCCGCCACTCGGCATCGAGTTCGGTGCCGTAGACGCGGGCTTCACCGGCGTTGAGCGTCAAAGTCGAGCCCTGCGTATTGGGCACGACAACGCCGAACTGCATATCCTTCCACTTTTCGTAATAGACCGCACCGTTGAAGCGGAAATTGCTGCCCCAACGCGTCTTGAAGCCGAATTCGAAGTTGCTGAGCGTATCAGCCTTGTAGTTTGGACGCGGCGAACGGTTGCCGCCACCCGGGCGATAGCCGGTCGAATACGTGAGATAGAGCATCTTGTCCGAAGCGGCCTGCCACGACAGGCTGAGCTTATGAGTCTCGCCGGTCTGGTGGAATGTCGTGTTGGTATTGATGCAGGTTAGGCGCGGAGTATCAAGGAAATTCTGATAGACGCCGCTGGCATTCCAGCAGCCCGGCGTGCCATTGGCCCGAACCGACCCGGGGTGATAATAATTGTCGGCATTGGTCCATTCGCCACCAAAGCCGACCATACCGTTGTCCGAAACGTAATAGCGGATGCCACCGGTCGCCTTGAGGTTGCTGAGAATGTTGACGCTGCCTTCGGCAAAGACTGCGCCGTCCTTGTAGTGCTGATCGTTTTCGACGAGATACAGCACGTCGGGATTGAGCGGAGTATTGAGCGCCGGCGAAAAACCTGCCCACGAACCCGTGCCCTTGGCCTGGCCCAGTCCCTGAATGTAATAGTCGCCGTTGTTTTCGGCCTTCTGGAACTGATAGAAACCGCCCACGGTCAGGTCAAAGGGCCAGCTCTTGGGCACCGTGACGCGCACTTCCTGGGTGAACTTTTGCTGATGGATCAGGCTGTTGTACTGCTGCGTCGGGTCAATAACGTTGCCGTTCTTGTCCAGAAACTTTGAGTACTGGCCATAACCGGCTGGATTGGCTGCGGCCTGCTTGTCGTAAGTGACCGAGTAATAGGTATAGTCGCTGGCGTTGCGGATCTTGCGGTTGAAATAGCCGGTTGCCGAAACGACGTCGAAATCGCCGATCTTCCCCTTGATGGTCAGGGCTGCCTGATACCAGCCGTCCTTGTCATAGGTCGGGCGGAAATCGTGGACCGTCAGATCGCCGATGCGCGGGTCGAAGTTGAACGAGCCTTCGGCATCGAGATATTGATATGTGAATTCGGGCGTGATCGTCCAGTCATCCGAAGCCTGGATCGTCGCCGTCGCACGGACACCATATTCGTCTACCGGATTGAAGTTCTTGCCGGAAACGGCTGCGTTGTTGGTAGTATAGCCCGTATACTGATAGGTCAGCGTGGCATAGGGGTTGTTGATGTAGCCGCCATCATGCTCGTAAAAACCGACCACTCGCACGGCAATCTTGTCGGTTACGGGCAGGTTGATGAAGCCTTCGATCATCCCGCCGGCATTGCCCTTGCCGTATTTGTTGGCCTGAACGTCAATGCCGCCCTCGACTACGCCGAGCTTGGCCTTGTTGGTGATGATGCGGATGGTGCCGGCCATCGAGCTTGAGCCGAACAGGGTGCCTTGCGGGCCGGAAAGCGCTTCGAGGCGCTCGACATCATAGATGTGAACTTCGGGCAGGCGCCCGGCCGTGGTGATCGGAATTTCGTTGAGATAGGTGCCGACGGTCGAGGCCGCGCCGCCCGAGGCGGTGATGCCGCGAAAGAACGGCTGGCTGCGGCCGGGCCCGAGCGTCGAGAACGAGACCGACGGCAGCATGTTGGCAAAGTCGGCAAAGCTGACCACCTGATGCTGTTCCAGCTTGGCCGGGTCGATCGCCAGCATGCTGATGGCGACTTTTTGCACGCTTTCCGTCTTGTGCGTCGCGGTGACGACGATTTCGGTAAGGCCGGAGGAGGTGTCGCCGGCGGCTGCCGGTGCGCTCTCTTGTGCCGCGGCCAGCATCGGCCATGCCATGCCGGCCAGCGCCGTCGTTGCACCCAGTATTTTCAACAGTCGCGATCGGCGATCCGTTTGCATTTCCATTGCTTGCTTTCCCCCATGTCTATGCATGTCTCGTCGCTCTCATGTCGCAGTGCGGCATGAACGAAGGCCGGTCGTGGCGGCGCTGGCATCATTGATGGCAAAAGTCCCCCGATGCCGGAATCAAGGCACATGCCCCGGCATCGGGCGCGCTAGCGCCACATCAGCAATTGCGTTTGGTTCCCCTTGAACTTTCGCCGAATTTCACAAATACATGACGACCGTCCAAGGTTGATAATGGTGCAACGCGGCGCTGAGTCAACACCCTTGTCTGCGCCTTGTTTGACAAGGATTGTGGCGCTTCAAATCGGGATTCAGGCGATCGGTGACGGGCTCGTATCGTGCGGTTGCGAAGAGGCGAGCGGCGCAAAAAAAAAAGGCGGGAGGGGCGTGGGCCCATCCCGCCATGTTTCTGGTCCAGGTCCGTGATCAGTACTTGTAGCCGACTTTCAATCCGAAAAACTGCGGTTTGGTCGGATAGCTGCGCGACGATCCCGAGCAATACTGGATCGAGCAGAACGTGTTTTTCGACAGGATGCCCCGGCTGTCGAAGGCGTTCTGAATGAAAGCCTCGATCGAGAACTTGTCGATCGACGTGCCTGCCGAAAAGTTGAAGGTGGTAAAGCCGCTGGTATCGCCCAGCAGTTGGTCGTTCGACACGTCGAGGTCCGACGTGCTGCCCGACTGATGAAAGACCTGCGCCTGGAAAAAGGCATTGGTCCGGGCCAGTTCAAAGTCATAGCGGGCGGTTGCGCTGCCCTTGAAGCGCGGCTGGCGCGGCAGACGGGTGCCCTTGGCGGCGGCCATGTCGCCAGTTTGCGTCGCCGGGTCGAAGAGGACCGAGCAATTCGGAAGCTGCGTGAGGTCGGTTCTCGATGTCAATTCGCAGAACTTGGATGACAACGCCGCGTCGTTATAGGCGCCGTTCGCCGACAGGCTCAGCCCGTTGAACGGCTTCCATTCGACATCGCTTTCGATCCCGTAAACGCGCGCATTGCCGGCATTTACGGTCACCCCGGCGCCCTGATACCCCGGCGGGATCACGACATATTGCACGCCTTTCCACGCTTCGTAATAGATTGCGCCGTTCCAGCGCAGATTGCGGCCAAAGCTCGTTTTCCAGCCCATTTCGTAGTTGGCCAGCGTATCGGCCTTGTACGGCGCGGCATTTGACAAGCGGTTGCCCCCGCCGGGGCGGAAGCCTGTCGAATACGTGGCGTAGAGCATTTTCGAAGGCTCGAATTGCCAGGCCAGGCTGACCTTGTGCGTTTCGCCGGTCTGGTGATAGCCGACGTCGGTGTTGATGCAACTCAGTCGCGATGGGTGGATGAACTTGCCGTACAGCACGCCCGAATCTTCGTTCCAGCAGCCACCGGTGCCGTTTGCCTGATGGGCGTTGGGCGAGTCCGCGCTGCCCCAGGTGCCTGCAAAGCCATAAGTGCCATTGTCCGATACGAAATAGCGGATGCCGCCGGTCGCCTTCAACGTGCTGGTCAGATTGACATTGCCTTCGGCGAAGGCTGCGCCATCCTTGAAGTGGCGATCTTCTTCGACGAGGTAATAGGCATCGGGGGTGTAGACCCCGCCCACCGCCGGAGAGAATGGCGGATACGTGTCCGGCACGCCGTTGTTTGTTGCGCTGCTCAGGCCCGGAATATAATAGTTGTCGTCATAGCTCAGGCGCTGGTATTGATAAAATCCGCCTAATGTGACTTGGAATGGCCAGCTTTTTGGTGTGCTCAGGCGTACTTCCTGGGTAAATTTTTTGTCGTGTTCGTGGCCGTAGTATTGTTGCGTCGGGTTGATGTATTTGCCATTTTTGTCCGTAAAATTGGTATAATAGCTGCCTGCCTTGCCTTTGGCGACGAGTTGGTCATACGTGACCGAATAGTATGTATAATCGTTGGCATTGGAATAGGTGCGCGAAAAATATCCCGTGGCCGAGACGATGTCGAAATCGCCGATCTTGCCCTGAATCGACAGTTCTGCCTGATACCAGTGATCGCGCAGCCAGGTCGGGCTGTAGTCATGCACGGCCAGATCGCCGACGCGCGGATCGTAATTGTACCCGCCTTTGGCATCGAGGTATTGATAGGTGATCTCGGGCGTGATCGTCCAGTCGGGCGCGACCTGCCAGGCGAGGGCGGCGCGACCGCCATATTCCTCATCGGGGTTGTAAGCGTTCTGGACCAGTGCCGCGTTGTCGAGCGTAATCGGCACCGACTGGTAATTGTAGACCCCGTGCGTGTTGTTGATGTAGCCGCCGGTCTTGTCGTAAAATGCCATCAGGCGGATCGCGACAGTGGGCGCCAGCGGCAGGTTGATAAAGCCTTCGACCTGGCCCCCGGCGTTGCCTTTGCCCCATTTGTTGGCTTCGACATCGATGCCGGCTTCGATCTTGTCGAACTTGGGCTTGTTGGTGATGATGCGGATCGTGCCGGCGAGCGAGCTGGCGCCGAACAGCGTGCCTTGCGGACCCGAAAGCGCCTCGACGCGCTCGACGTCATAGATATGGACTTCGGGGTTCGATCCGGTCGAGGTGATCGGAATGTCGTCAAGATAGGTGCCGACGGTCGAGGCCTGACCGCCGCTGACCGAAATGCCGCGAAAAAACGGTTCGCTGCGTCCGGGCCCGAGACTTTCGAACGAGACCGACGGCAGCATCTGCGCATAGTCGGCAAAGTTGGAGACGTGGTTCTGTTCGAGCTTGGCGGAATCGAGCGCCTGAAGGCTGATCGGAACCTTTTGCAGGCTTTCCGACTTGTGCGTTGCAGTCACCACGATTTCGGTGATGCCCGAGCTTGTCGCCGGTTGCGGTGCGGTATCGGGCGCTTCGCCGGCGCGGGCGATGGTCGGGGCCAATGCGGCAAGGCCGGTCAGCATGGTCGAAGCCAGGATCATCGAGGCCCGGCCATGCGCCCGCCGGATTTGCTGCGTCCGGATTTGCCGGAAATGTGTTTGGCTCATTCTGCGCACCCCATGTTTGCCCGGCCTCTTGGCCGTGGCGTATCCGACACGTTTGGAGGTCCGCGAAAATCCCCAGCCGGCTGGCTGATTTTCGCGCACGACCGGCTCAACGGCCTGCCTCGCAAAGGCGTGTTTCGAGGCGGCAAACGGCTTTTATATTGGGGGCAGCCGCATTGAGGTCGCCCGTCCGGAATCCAATCTGGCAGTGATCGTTTCGCAGTCAACGACCTTGCTCGCAGGTGCGTAAAAAGGGTGGCGGGACATACGATCGGCATAAGGCGCGCAGGACTCGACAAGCCGCACCAGATGCCGCAGGACTTGACGCAATCAGGCGCAATCAAGACGGGTCGTCGCAATCGATCGATCCGAAGGCAGGAGCATACAAGCCATGGCTGGACCCAATGCGGCAGGAGAAACCACCGTTTCCCTCGATGCTGCATTAGCTCATGCTGCCGCCTTGCGGGGCCGCGATCCGCGCATGGCGCTGGAACAGGTGCGCGAAATTCTGCGTGTCGTGCCCGGCCATCCGCAGGCGCTGCTGATCGAAGGGCAGGCGCTGCACATGCTTGGCGATCTGCCGGCGGCGCGCGCGGTGTTGACGCGGCTGATGGCCGAACAGCCGCGTTCGGCGCTGACCGCGTTCGAGCTGGCCCTGACGCACGGGGGGCTGGGCGAACACGATCTGGCAGTCGACGCGTTGGAGCGCACGGTCGCGTTGAAGCCCGATTTCCTGCCCGCCTGGCACGTGCTGCCGATCGCCTTGCGCGCCGCCGGGCGCGAGCGAGAGGCGCGCGCGGCCGATGTCCGGGGGGTGGCGGCCTCGGCGCGCGATCCGATGCTGGTCAAGGCGGCGGTGGCCATGCACGAGGCCAAGGACGGCGGGGATTTCACCCAGGTCGAAGCCATGCTTGACGAGCGCGTGCGCCTGATGCCCCGCGATGCGGCGGCGCTGCGCCTGCGCGGCGAAGTGGCCTGGCGGCAGGGCAGGCTGGACGAGGCGATGGACTTGCTCAACCGGACGCTGGAGATTGCGCCGGGGTTTTCTGCGGCGCGCGAATTGCTCGTGC
>Ga0302202_10002498_pt1 | contig 21120 bp, 20 predicted proteins | sample II_Bog_N3_3_FD_194579 | JGI IMG/M metagenome (GOLD analysis project Ga0302202, IMG submission 194579) | Peat permafrost microbial communities from Stordalen Mire near Abisko, Sweden - II_Bog_N3_3 | ecosystem: Environmental > Terrestrial > Soil > Wetlands > Peat | place: Sweden: Abisko...
CTTTAGCCCTTCACGGGGGCGACGGTCGGGCCCCGCGGTTGTGGTCACAGTCCTCGACCCTGCCGCCGACCGCGAGGGAATCCTCGAGTCGATTCGGGCCGCGCTGCCCTGAGCGCATCGCGCCGCTACTGGTGGACGGTGTGCTCGATGCTCATCACCAGGATGACGCGGTTCGCTGAGTCGGCGGGCGGCTGCTGGTTGGGGTTGCCGTAGCGCTTGCCGAGCACGACGTAGAAAGCGCCGGTCGGATCGGGGATGACCTCCTGCAGCCGTCCGCGCACCTCAAGGTAGGTGTACTCGTGCTCGGGGTCGAACACCGCGAGGCTCATCGACGGGTTGTGCTGAAGGTTCCGGAATTTCGCGCGCGTGGTGGTGTGCGTGAAGCGGATCGTCTCCCCGTCGTAGAGAAACCACATGGGACTCACCTGCACTGTGTCATCTGGCCGAATAGTTCCGAGCGCTCCGTAAAAGGGCTCGATGAGAAGGCGCTCGTAGTCGGTGGGGATGATCGAAGTCATGCCCCTACTCTGCCATCCGCTACCCGGGGAGGCGCAGCAGCGCACCCTCCGAACGGCAGGTGGCGGCCGCGATGAGCATGGCGCGCTCGAGCACGCGGGTCCAACCCTCTGCGTCGACCGGTGTGCCACCGTCCAGGATGGATGCGATCACCGAGGCGAGCGTTGCATCGCCGGCCCCCATCGTGTCGATCACCGGTCCGGGCAGGGTAGCGATCGGCACGGACGCGTCGATGCCTTCCGGGGTGTGAACGGACGCACCCCCTGGGCCCGACGTGGCAAGCACGGCCCGTGCGCCATCCCGGAGCAGTTGGGAGGTGAGTTCCTGCACTCCGGTGCCGTACAGGAGTTCCGCATCGTCGTCACCGACCTTGATCAGAAGCGTGTGCGGGGTGAGGGCGTGGAAGGTTTGCCGGAACCGCTCAACGTCGTGCATCATGCTCGCGCGCGGATTCGGATCGACGACGAACCTGTCCCGTGCGTCGGGCACCGCGTCGAGCAGTTCCCGGGACTGCTCGACGTCATCGAATGGGAAGCAGCTGACGACGACGAGCGGCGCATTCGCAAGGGCCTCGCGTTCCGCGGGGCCGAATTCGATGCGGCGCGCCTGGGCGGCGGCATTGAACACGTAGTGCGGCTCGCCGTTAATGCGCTCGGAGACGCCCCGGGAAGTTCCGTTGGGGCCGAGAGTGGCAATCAGTGCGACGCCGTGCTCGGCGAGAAAGGCCCGAATCTTTGCGCCATCGGCATCGTCGCCGACCATGGCGAGCAGTGTCGTCTGAACCCCGAGTGAGGCCAGCCCGACGGCCACATTGAGCGCGGCGCCTCCGACATAGTCGTCAACGTTGCCGTCTCGGCGGAGCTCATCGATGAGCGCATCGCCCACAACGACGACGTTTCCTGTGCGGGTGGTATCAGGCATGTGGTGGGATCTCCCCTGAGCCTCGGACGATCAGTTGGGTGGGAACCACAACGGTCTCATGCGGCCCCTCATCCCCGTCAAGCCGTGCGAAGATTTTTGCGGCCGCAAGAGCCCCGATTTGTGCGGGATTCTGGGCGACGACTGTAATCGCTGGCTCGATCATGTCAGACAACACCAGGTCGTCGAAGCCCACGAGCGCTATCGATCGCTGCAGCCCACGCTCTCGCAGTGCGCGGATGGCACCGATCGTAACAAGGTTCTGGCTGCTGAAGATCGCGGTGGGAGGCTGTGGAGAATCCAGCGCATGCAGCACCGCAGCGCGTGCAGACTCTGCGTTGTGCAGGTCTTCGATGATGGTCAGTCCGCTGGCCGCGACGCCCGCGTTCGCCAACTCCTCGAGAAAGCCGCGCTTTCGTTCGCCGGCGGTCTGGATGTCGTGGCGGTCGCCGAAGTAGGCGATGCGCCGATGGCCGTTTTCGAGCAGGTGGCGAGTCGCTGTCGCCGCGCCGTTGGCATTGTCGCTGACGACCGCGTCGGCTTCGATCCCGACGGGGGTGCGGTCAACGAAGACCAGGGGTGTTCCGTGCTGTTGCTCGGGCAGCAGGTAGCTCTGGCTTTTCGTGACGGTCGTCAGGATGAGACCGTCGACCCGCCGGCGCAGCAGCGCGTCGACGATGGACCGCTCGCGAAGGGGGTCATCGTCGAGACTTGACGCGAAGACTGCCGTGCCACGCTCGCGAGCCGCGTCCTCGACCGCCCGGTGCAAAGCACCCGCGAACGGGTTCGCGACGCTACCGACGATGAGCCCCAGTGTTAGGGTCTTCTTGTCGGAGCGGCGGAGGGTTCCGGCATGGAGGTTCGGCTGATAGTTGAGCCGTGCCGCGGCATCCATCACGCGCGCGATAGTCGCTGCCGAAACGTTCGGCTCCTCGTTGATGACTCGGGAAACCGTCTTCAGGCCGACCCCAGCCAGTGCGGCGACGTGGCGCATGGTCGCTCGCTGCTGTGAAGGCGCGCGCGTTGGCTCGGGTAATGACAACGGTGTCACAACTCAGCCTCCAATGCTGTTCTCGACTTGACTATATATGCGTTCATGGCCTAGACCTAACACTGACACCGTTGTCAGGCACACCGTGTGCCCTAACAAATGAAGAGGAATTCAATGTCGAATCACACAGCATCACGTATCTGGACGCGCCGGCTGCTGACAGCCACATCGATTGCCGCAATCGCCACGGTCGGCCTTGCAGCCTGCTCGTCAAGCACCCCCTCCGGCAGCTCCACAGCCAAAAAGTCGCTCACCATCGGCTTCGTGGTGGGAGCGTCCTCCGACCCGTTCTTCCAGGCCATGAAGGTTGGTGCGCAGAGCGAGGCGAACAAGCTCGGCGACAAGCTGATCTTCCAGGGCAACGCCACAACCTACTCGCCCGCGACCCAGATCCCGGTCGTCAACCAGGTACTCGCCGAGAAGCCGGATGGCCTCGCCCTCGCGCCGACCGACCCCGTGGCCCTGCAGTCCGAAGTCACCAAGGCTGTCGCCGACAAGATCCCGGTCATCAACGTGGACAGCCAGGTGAGCGACCTCAGCCAGGTCGTCTCGTTTATCACCGGTGACAACAACGACGGTGGTTCGAAGGCCGCCGACGAGATGGCCAAAGCAATCGGCTACAAGTCGGGTGGCAGCTACCAGGTGGTTGTCGGCCTGACCTCCGCGACGGCATCGACCAACGTCGCTCGTCTTGAGGGCTTCAAGAAGGAGATCGCCGCAAAGTACCCGGGCATCACGATCGCAGCTACGGGCTACTCGCAGTCGAACTCGACCACGGCCAACGCGAACATCAACAACTGGCTGACCGAGTTCCCGAAGCTCAGCGGAATCTTCGCCATTGACGGAACCAACGCGACCGGTGCGGCATCCGCCCTGCAGGCCAAGAACCTCACCGGCAAAATCGCGCTCATCGGCTACGACGCCTACCAGACCAACGTCGACCTGATCGCCAAGGGTGTCTTCACTGCCCTCATCGCACAGGACCCGGCCCAGGAAGGTATCGACGCGATCGACACACTCGACAAGTACATCCGCTCGGGTGACAAGTCGACGGGCATCCAGAAGAGCGTCACGCTTCCGAACATCGTGCTCGACAAGTCCACCTCGGCCGCTGACCTCAAGAAGTACACTTACGTGCAAAACGGCTAGCCGCACGCACTACTCCTCACGCATCACTGTCGAGCAAAGGAACAAGATCGTGGCCACACGTGAGCCGGTAGCAACAGCCGAACAGCAGGCACCACCGTCACCGGGCAATAGCCCGAAGACGGCGGAGAGGCGCGCTGGACGGTTCGGGAGGCTTGTCAGCAACCAGCAATTCATCCTCGTGGTGGTGCTCGTGCTGCTGGTTGTCGTCTTCACCGTGATCAACCCGATCTTCTTCAGCGTCAGCGCTGCCGGGAATATCCTCGTGCAGTGGGCGCCGATCGTGATGATTGCGGCGGGAGAAACGTTTGTGATCGTGACGGGTGGAATCGACCTTTCGGTCGGTTCCACCCTCACGATCTCGAGTGTCGTGGCGGCGTTTGCCATGGCCGGCCTTACGGGGTCCGGTTGGGCGGACGGACCGACCCTCGTCGTGGGTGCGATCGTGTCGCTGGGAATCGGTGGCCTGGTTGGTGCGGTGAACGCTGTGCTCATCAACGTGGCCAAGCTGGTTCCGTTTGTTGCCACCCTTGCGACCCTCGGCGCAGGCGCCGGCGTTGCGCTGGTGCTCACCAAGGGTGGTCCGATTGCGGGCGGCCCGCCCAGCGCGAGCGGGTTGTCGGCCACCATCGACAACGGGCTGTTCTCCTGGCCCGTGCTCTTCGTGATCGTGATCCTCGTGATCGCCGGGCTCTTCCTGCACAAGGCGCGTTTCGGCCGCTATACCTTCGCGGTGGGTGGCAATGCGTTCGCCGCAACGGCCTCGGGCATCAGCGTCAAGAGGCATCTGGCCAAGGTGTACATCCTGTCTGGTCTCTTCGCGGGGGCCGCGGGGTTCATCCTGTACCTGCAGCTGGGTTCCGGCTCACCAAGCGCAGGTACAAGCGATGAATTGAATGCCATCGCCGCGGTCGTGATCGGTGGGGCAAGTCTCGCCGGGGGCTTCGGCAAGATCTGGGGGACCGTGCTCGGTGCGCTCATCCTCGAGACCGTGTACAGCGGTCTCACGATCATCAATATCGACCCCAACTGGAACCAGGTCGCGGTCGCCATCCTGATCGCCGCAGCCGCATCGCTGCAGGCCCTGCGCGGGATCCACCTGAGGAGAAAAGCATGACCGGCACGGACGCACCTCTGTATGAGGTCAGGAACATCTACAAGAACTACGGCAGTGTCGTCGCCCTCGAAAACGTGAGCCTGGCCGTGCACGCCGGCGAGGTCCTCGGGCTCGTCGGGGACAACGGTGCCGGAAAGTCGACGCTGGTCAAAGTGCTCTCGGGCGCTCACTCTCCCGACTCAGGCGAGATCCTGTTGGAGGGCGTTGAGCACCACTGGAAGTCACCGCACGACGTGCTCGAAGCAGGCATCGAAACCCTGTACCAGGACTCGGGTCTTGCCCCCAACCTGACCGTCAGCTCCAACGTTTTCCTCGGGCGCGAGCTCACCGTCAAGGGGCCGCTCGGCAAGCTCGGTTTCCTTGCGCAGAAGAAGATGGACACCATCGCGCACGAAGACCTTGAGCGTGTGCGCATCGGGGTGGCGAAGTCGGACCGAACCGTCGCCGAGCTCTCGGGAGGCCAGCGCCAGGCGGTCGCCATCGGTCGGGCCGTCTCGTGGGCACGCAAGGTCATCATCCTGGATGAACCGACCAACCACCTCGGCGCCCGCCAAGCCGGGGAGGTGCTCGACGTCATCCGGGCTGCAAAGGCGAAGGGGCTGGGCGTCATCTTCATCTCCCACACGCTCCCGCACGTGCTCGAAGTCACCGACCGCATCGTGGTTCTGCGCCTCGGTAAGGTCGTACGCGACGAGCCGACCAGCGAATTCAATGCGCAGACCCTGCTGGGAACGATCACCGGGCTCATCAGTACACAGCCATGACGGATGACGAAGATCCTCGGCGCATCCTGTACGCCGAGTTCGCCGCCAAGCCCGGAAACGAGCCCCAGGTGGCGAGGCTGCTTCGCGAGTATGCGTCGCGAGTGCACGCCGAAGCAGGGAGCCTGATCTTCGCGGCGCATCGCAAACAGGATGACCCCGCCCAGTTCTTCATCTATGAGGAGTATGCGGACTCGGCCGCTTTCGCCGCCCACCTCGGCACCGATTACGGGTCCGCTTTCAATCGCGAGCTCGCCGAACTGATCGTCGGGGACCACTCCGACCTGACGTTTTTGAGCCCGGTATGAACACTGGGCTAGACGAGTCCGCACGGCACGAGTAGTGGCATCGTCGCATCCACCGGTCACTGCCCGGGTGCGTCGCGCACGCGTTGGGGTCATCAGTGCCTTCCTGCTCGCCGGGTTCGCGGCAGCGGTGTGGGTCGTCAATATCCCGGCGGTCCAGCAGCAGACGCACGCGAGCAAAGCCGTGCTGGGCATCGACCTGCTGGTCTTCGGGGCTGGCTCGGTCATCTCGATGCAGGTCGGCGGGATCGCCATCGACCGCTGGGGGAGCAGACGCACGGTGCTGGCCGGCGCGATCGTGCTAGTCGTCGGGCTCGGGTTACCCGGCATCACGACGACACCCGTCACGCTGGGTCTCGCCCTCTTTGTACTGGGGCTGGGCAACGGCGCGCTCGACCTCGCGATGAACGACCAGGCGGTGCTGGTCGAACGCGAGTACGGCCGGCCGATCATGTCGTCGTTCCACGCCTGCTACTCGGTCGGGGGCGCGGCCGGTGCGGCCTTCGGTGCCACCGCACAGGCCCTGGGCATCGGGCTTGAGTGGACCTTCCTGGCCGGATGCGTGGTGGCGCTGATCCTGGCCGTCATTGCCGTGCCCCGATTGCTGGCATTGCACCAGTCGGCGCCCGCAGTCGTAGTGCGGGAAGTCGAAGCCCTGGATGCGGCGGCCTCGACCCTGCGATTGCGCGTTGCGGTTCTCGCGGGCCTGGCCTTCGTACTCATGCTTGCCGAGGGGGTGGCCAACGACTGGAGTGCGTTGCAGGCGGTCGAGCGATTGCACCAACCGCTCGCGCTGGCCTCACTCGCCTACGGAGTCTTCGCGGTGTTCATGACGGCCGGCCGCCTCTCGGCCGATCGGGTCGTGAATGCGATCGGACCCGTACGGCTGGTGCGGCTGGGAAGCGCGGTTGCGGCGGTCGGCTTGGCGACGGTCATCCTGTCCGGCAGCTATCCGCTCACCCTGGTCGGGTGGGCCGGCTTCGGCATCGGCATCTCCGGTGTCGCGCCACAGATCTTCAGCGCCGCAGGCAACCTGTCGCCCGTCGGGCGCGGGGTCGTGCTCTCCCGCGTGGTCAGCGCGGGGTATGCCGGCCAACTGGTTGGTCCCGCCGTGATCGGATGGATCGCAAGCGCCGTCGGGCTGACACCCTCCTTCGTGCTTCCGCTCGCTTTGCTCGTGGTGGGCATCCTGGGTGCGGGGGCAATCGGAACGCGGGCGCCCCGGCGGGCTTCTTCGCCGGTCGGCTAGCCCGGTTCAGGCGCAAGCCGCCAGAGCGGCGAGGCGGCGCTGCCCCTATTGGCGCCCCGCGTTTCGCATCACGTCGTAGGCCTCGAGCGCCGCGCGCCGGGTTTCGCCGAGGTCGACGATGGGTGGGGTCGCAAGCTCATCGTCGGGAAGCCACCGCGAGAGGTATTCGCCCAGCGGGTCGAACTTTGCGGCCTGCAGTTCGGGGTTGAAGACGCGAAAGTACGGCGCCGCATCCGCGCCGCTGCCGGCCACCCACTGCCAGTTACCGGGGTTGTTGGCCTCGTCGGCGTCGACGAGTGTGTCCCAGAACCACTGCTCCCCAACACGCCAGTCGACGAGCAGGTTCTTCACCAGGAAACTGGCGGCGACGAGCCGAACGCGGTTGTGCATGTAACCGGTGGCCCAGAGTTCACGCATGCCGGCATCCACGAGTCGGATGCCCGTGGCGCCATGGCGCCACGCCTCGAGTTCGGTGGGGTTCGGCTCGGTCCACGGGAACGCGTCGAACTCCGGACGGAAGTTCTCGGTCGCGAGCTTCGGCGAATGGAACAGGATGTTCCAGTTGAACTCTCGCCAGACGAGCTGGCGCAGGTAGCCGTCGCGATTCCTTGCGGCGCTCGCCGGTATTGGGCCCTGCAGCCGGTGCCAGACCTGGAACGGGCTGATCTCTCCGAAGCGCAGGTGCGGGCTGAGGTGCGACGTCGCATCCAGTCCCGGCTCGTCGCGCCGGTTGTAGTCGGCGAGGTCGCCGGTCGCGAAGTTCTCGAGGGTCGCGAGGGCGGATGCTTCGCCCGGGGTCCAGCGCGCCCGCAGGCCGCCCGCCCAGTCGGGCCGTGTGGGCAGAAGGTGCCAGCTGTCGAGGTCGTCGCCGTCGACTGGAATGGTCTCGAGGATCCGTGGCGCGGGTTGTGGGGCGCGCGGGGTGCCGCGTTCGAGGCAGGATCGCCAGAAGGGTGTGAACACCCGGTAGGGGTTGCCCTCTGCGGTCGTGACCGTCCAGGGCTCGAAGAGCAGGTTGGCGTGGAAGCTGTGCGCCTCGAGGCCACGTGCCCGAAGCGAATTCTTCAAATCCGCATCCAGCTCGCGTGCGGCCGAATAGCGGCGATTCCAGTAGACGGCGCCCGCATCCAGTTCGGCGGCCAGGGCGCTGATCTCGCTGGCTGCGTCGCCACGGCGAAGCACCAGGCTGCCGCCCAGCGCCTCCAGGTCGTAGCGCAGAGCCGTCAGGCTGTGGTGCAGCCACCAGCGGGTTGCTCCGCCGAGCGGACGGATGCCCGGGCTCACCTCATCGAGCACGTAGACGACAACGACCGGGCCGCCCCGCTCGGCAGCCGCTGCAAGAGCCGGGTTATCCGCGAGCCTCAGGTCGTCCCGCAGCCAGACGATAGTGGGTGCGGGTGCCATATCCCCACACTACGAGATCTCCACACGACGAGTCCGGCGCGGATGATCGCGACGCCCAGTCGGGGCAAGGCAACGCCTTAGATATCGTGGGCAGCATGCCGCACGTCGTGATCGCTCCAGTGATCATTGGGTCAGTGCTGACAGTGGCCGGACTGCTCATTGTCATCTTTCACCGCTGGGTGCTCAAGTGTGTTCCGGAACGTTCGTCGAATTGGGACCGCTACCGATCCGTGAGGAACACACCATTCTCAATTGTTCTCTTTGGCGTCGTCGTATTCGTGGTGGGCATTCTCACGCTTTTTCGTGGGGGCCTGCAGCTGTTCTGACGACACGCTCGTCGCGCGGCCTCAGGCGGTGAGGTGTCGTTCGTCGACCCCGTTGTAGACAGACAGGGGGCGGATGAGGGCGTTCGACGCGAGCTGTTCCATGATGTGCGCTGTCCAGCCCGTGATGCGGGAGGCGACGAACAGCGGCGTGAACATGTCGGTGTCGAAGCCGATCAGGTTGTAGGCGGGGCCGCTCGGGTAATCGAGGTTGGGCTTGATCGCCTTGCGCGACTGCATGGCCTCGTTGAGGGCGTCGTACAGCGCGAGCATGTCGGGACGGTCGTACTCGACGATCAGCGTCTTCAGCGCGGTCTCCATGGTGGGAACGCGAGAATCGCCGTTCTTGTAGACGCGATGGCCGAAGCCCATGATCTTGCGCTTGTCGGCGAGGGCCTGCTCGAGCCAGGCATCCGCGTTGTCGGCCGTCTTGATCTCGTCAAAGATGTGCATGACAGCCTCGTTCGCACCGCCGTGAAGGGGTCCCTTGAGGGCGCCAATCGCCGCGACCACTGCCGAATACAGGTCGGACAGCGTGCTGGTGACGACCCGTGCTGTGAAGGTCGAGGCGTTGAAGGAGTGTTCCGCGTAGAGGATCATCGACACATCGAACGCATCCACCACGACGTCGCTGGGGACCTCACCGAACGTCATATTCAGGAAGTTCGCCGAGTAGCCGAGGTCCGCGCGGGGCTCGATGAGCTCCTGCCCGCGTCGACGGCGCTGGTCGTAGGAGATGATCGCAGGGAGCTTCGCGAGAAGCGCGATCGACTTGGCGAGGTTCGACGCGGGACTCGCGTCTGCGGCATCCGGGTCGTCGGCGCCGATCACGCTCACGGCGGTGCGCACAATGTCCATCGGATGCGCGGTCAGCGGCAGGTCGTCGATGACGCGCCGCACGTTGGCGTCGAGGGCACGCTGGGAGCGCTCGAGCTTCTCGAACTCGGAGAGCTGCGCGGGCGTCGGGAGTTCACCATGCCAGAGCAGGTAGGCGACCTCCTCGAACGACTTCTGGGCCGCCAACTCCTGCACCGGGTAGCCGCGGTAGAGCAGCGAGTTGGTGTCGGGGTTCACCTTCGAGATGGCCGTGTAGTCGACCGGAACGCCGGCGAGTCCCTTGTAGATTTCTTTGTCCTCGAGCATGCCCACTCCTTTGTGCTTTGGGGGTCTATTCAGTCTTACCGCGTGCTGTCGTTGCCAGTGTGTTAGAGCGTGAAATTGAAGACCGACTCGTCGAAGCTGTTGTACCCCGCGTAGTCGTTGAGTTCGTAGAGCCGAGCTCTCGTCTGCATGTTCGGCACTTCGCTGTTCAGCGAACCCTCCGCGACCAGCGTGTCGAGACCGCGCTCGGCGGCTCCCATCGCGAGGCGCAGCAGCGACACGGGGTAGATGACCAGGTTCGCTCCGACGTCCTCGAGCTGCTCGACCGTGAACAGCTCGCTCTTGCCGAACTCGGTCATGTTGGCGAGCATCGGCACGCTGATCGCTGCGCGCATCGCCTCGAATTCGCTGAGGTCTTTCATCGCCTCGGGGAAGATGGCGTCGGCGCCGGCATCCACCAGGGCCTTCGCCCGGTCGATTGCCGCTGCCAGCCCCTCGACGGCGCGGATGTCGGTGCGCGCCATGATCAACAGGTTGGGGTCGCGGCGTGCATCCGCCGCCGCCCGGATGCGTTTGATCGCCGTCTCGGAGTCCACGACGGCCTTGCCATCGAGGTGACCGCAGCGCTTCGGGTTGACCTGGTCTTCGATATGCAGGCCGGAGACGCCCGCATCCTCGAGGGTCTGCACCGTGCGTGCGACGTTCATGGGCTCGCCGAATCCCGTGTCGGCATCGATCAGGGTCGGCAGGTCGGTCATCCGCGAGATCTGGCCACCGCGGGTCGCAACCTCGGTGAGTGTCGTAAGGCCGATGTCGGGCAGGCCGAGGTCGGCGGCGATCACCGCGCCCGAGATGTAGACGCCCTCGAAACCTTTCTCCTGGATGAGGGCGGCGCTGAGCGGATTGAAGGCGCCCGGGAAGCGCAGCAGTTTGCCGCTTTCGAGCTGCGTGCGGAAGGTGGCCCGCTTCTCGGCGGCCGAAACGTGGGTGTACAGCATTAGAAGATGCCCTTCATTAGAAGATGCCCGTCGGATTGACGATGTCGGAGAGGTCGGTCACGATATTGAGACCGCCGAGCTCGGCCGCGGTCAGCTCCGGCAGCCGCTGGGCCACGTCGAGGAAGCGCTCGATCTCGGCGTCCGGCAGCACGCCCTCGGCGAGGGTGCGGAACTTCTGGATGTACTGCGCGCGGGCAAACGGACGGGCACCCAGCGGATGCGCATCCGCCACCGCGATCTCGTCGACGATGCGGCTGCCGTCGGCCAGGTCGATCTCGATACGGCCGCCGAACGCTTTCTCTTTCGGATCGAGCGAATGGTAGCGGCGCGTCCACTCGGGGTCTTCGGCGGTGGTGATCTTGTGCCACAGCTCGACGGTGTCGGCGCGACCGGCACGCTCGGGGGAGTACGACGTGTTGTGATCCCAGGCGCCATCCTGCAGCGCGACCGCGAAAATATACGGAATCGAGTGGTCGAGCGTTTCGCGGCTCGCCTTCGGGTCGTACTTCTGCGGGTCGTTCGCGCCCGACCCGATCACGTTGTGCGTGTGGTGGCTCGTGTGCAGCACGATGCGTTCGATGTTCGCCGGGTCGCGCAGCCCGGGATTCTCTGTGCCCAGGCGCCTCGCCAGGTCGATCCACGCCTGCGCCTGGTATTCGGCGGAATGCTCCTTGGTGTAACTGTCGAGGATGGCGAGGCGCGCCTCACCGTGCTCGGGCAGGGGAACCTCGTAGCGGCCATCCGGTCCGTCGAGCAGCCAGGCGATGACCCCGTCCTCGCCCTCGTAGATGGGCGTGGGGCTGGTCTGGCCGCGCATCGCGCGGTCCACGGACTCGACGGCCATCTTGCCCGCGAAGGCGGGGGCGTGCGATTTCCAGGTCGAGATCTCGCCCTTGCGCGACTGGCGCGTGGCTGTGGTCGTGTGCAGGGCTTGGCCGATGGCCTGGAAGATGATCTCGGTCGGCAGGCCGAGGAGAGTGCCGATGCCCGCTGCGGCGCTGGGGCCGAGGTGGGCGACGTGGTCGATTTTGTGCGCGTGCAGGCTGATGGCCTTGACGAGATCGATCTGGATCTCGTAGCCGGTCACGATTCCCCGAACCAAGTCGGCGCCGGACTTCCCTGTGTGCTGCGCGACCGCAAGGATGGGCGGAATGTTGTCGCCCGGGTGCGAATACTCGGCGGCGAGGAACGTGTCATGGTAATCGAGCTCGCGCACGGCGACACCGTTGGCCCAGGCAGCCCACTCGGGGCTTGTGAGTTCAGTGGTGCCGTAGACGGTGCTGCCCGAGCCTCCGCGAGAAACAGGATGCGCGGCCGCCTGCGACCGCGACGCGATGATGGGGCCGCGGCGCAGGGAGGCGGTAGCGACGCTGGCGTTGTCGATCACGCGGTTGATGACCATGTCGACGACCGCATCCGTCGGCTCGATGTTCTCGGACGCGACCTCGGCGATCTTCCAGGCCAGCTGGTCTTCGCGTGCGAGGTTCTCGTCGCTGCGGTAGGTGCGAACCGGATGGAGCTTCATGCGCGAATCCTCTTCCTGGCGCCGTTCGGCCTCACAGCATCGATCGGTGCAGCGGCCAATGTATACAACATGGGCCATATTAGCGCTTTGTGGGACAAATGTGCCGATTTTGTATACCGGGAGGGACTCAATCTCCCTCGGGCAGCGACGCCAGGATGTTTGCAAGGCTGTTGTGAAGATGCACCGAGGTCGCAGACGCAGCAAGCGCCTCATCCTGGGCCAGGATGGCGTCAACGATGAGCACATGCTCACTGGTGGCCCGATCGAGTCGCTCGGTATTCGCGTGAGCGGTGCGCCGCACCCGCGCGAGGTGCCCGCGAAGGTCGCGCAGCGCAGCGGACAGGTAGGTGCTCGCGGCGGCCTCATCGATCGCTCGATCGAGCGCGTCCGCAAGGTCGTAGGGGCGTTCGTCGGCGCGGACGTTTGCCAGGAAGTCCGCCCGCAGCTCCTCGAAGACGACCGCGTCTCGACGCCGCGCCGCCAGCCGGGCCGACTGCGTCTCGAGAGCCTCTCGCAGCTCGAAAAGCTCGACAATATCGTCGCGCGAAAGGCTGGTCACGACAGCAGTACGACCCGGACCCGTGCGCACGAGGCCTTCCGCGACCAGCCGTGACAGCGCCTCACGCAGGGGGGTTCGAGAGACGCCGAGTCGCTGTGACGTCTCCACTTCGCCGAGGGGCGTGCCCGGTTCGAGCTTCCACTGGATGATCTCGTCCCGCAGCAGTTGGTAGGCCGTCTCGCTAGCGCGCATGCGCCGACTTTACCTTGTATACAATCGCCGGCGGGCGGTTGTCGTGTGACGAAATCTGACCAGGTTAGCGGGCCGCCCGAAGAGGTGACTTGGCCAATTCCATACATCCGGATAGGCTTTGGGGGTCCGTTATCGGTTCGTGATAATTTGTCGCGTCCGTTTGGGCCGTCCAAACCCGCCAGCGCGGTAGCGCTATCAGCGTCGAGGAAGGAGCTGTGTTGTCGAAGATCGACCCCGCTGACCAGCTGACTCCCGACGCAATGCTCGTTCAACCCGACGCAATGCTGGTTCAACCCGACGCAATGCTCGTTCGGCGCCGGGACCTACGCGAACGGTCGACGCCTCGATCACGGCGGGCAGCTCGCAAGCGGGCCGCGGAAGACCGCAGGATGAGGGCCGCCGTCAGGTCGTCGGTTAAGCATCCTGCGGGCAGCACTCGTCCGCCTCGCGCACCCCTGGGAAAGCGGATCGCCAAGGGGCTTGTCTCACTCGTGGCGCTCGCCCTTGCGGCCGCGTTCGCCATCGCCACAGTCGGCTCCCCCATGCTGTTCTCGTCCACGTCCGCGTCGGCGACATCCACAGGGTCCGCCCTCACCAGCACGAAGGCGCCATCCGCGACAATCGACGGCCAGCACATCGAAGCCAGCTCAGCAAAGAGCACCACCATCTCCCGCGATTCTGTCTCCGCGCTCTCCGCCCGGGAGTTGTATGACCTGGAGGCCGGTGACATCGGCTACATCGTCAACAACTCCGGCCCGATTCGCTGGCCGTTCAACACCGCGGTTCCGGTGGTCTCACCGTTTGGTCCCCGAGTCGCCCCGTGTAAGGGCTGCTCGACCTTCCACAACGGCACCGACTTCGGCACGGGCGACAAGGCTCCCATCTACTCCGTCGCGGCGGGGACGGTGAGCGCCAGCGAAGACGCCGGCACCTTCGGCCAGTACGTCGCCGTCGATTCGGTCGTTGGTGGCCACGCCTTCACCGCCATCTACGCCCACATGACCGCCGGTTCAGAAACCGTGCAGGTCGGAGACACCGTTACCGAAGGCGAACCGCTCGGACTCACCGGATGCACGGGAGAGTGCACAGGCCCGCATCTCGACTTCGAGATCAACATCAACGGGACGCCCGTCGACTCGTTCGTATGGCTGAAAGCCAACACCGCCCACTAAGCCTGGTTTATCGGCCTGCCGTCGGCGTCGGTCATCCAGATCGTCGTATTCGGCGACAGTTCACTCAGCGCCGCATCCGGCCACGGGCGCTCGCTGTGCACCAGGGGATTGCCGGCCGGTAGCGCAATGGGCCTCGTGCCCAGGTTTGAGACCACCGTGATTGTCGCCAGACCGGTCGACCGGAACGCGATCACGTCGTCGCCGAGGCCGTCCAGCCACTCGATTCTGCCAGCGCCCAACTGGTGGATACGCCGCAACTCCAGGGCGCGGCTGAACAGCGAGAGCGTGTTCGTCGTGGTCGCGAACTCGTGGGCCTCGCGCGGCACCGGCTGCTGGTCCCGGGCGAACCGTGCCCAGTCGGGCGGCTGCGGCAGCCAGCTGCGGCCCGTCGGCGAAAAGCCGAAGGCGGGAGCATCCGCCTCCCAGGGAATCGGCACGCGGCATCCATCCCGGCCGTAGATTCGGCCGTGATTGCGGAAGAAGCTCGGGTCCTGCCGGGCGGAATCCGGCAGCTCGACGTCTTCGGGCAAGCCGAGCTCGTCGCCCTGGTAAATGTAGGCGCTGCCGGGCAAAGCGAGCATCAGCAGCGTCTCCGCGCGGGCGCGACGCAAGCCGAGCTGCTCGTCGGGCTTGGGCTCGCTCGCAGGACCGATTCCGTCACCCTGCGGCGGAGGTGACTCCAGGCCGAGACGGCTCGCGGCACGAATGACGTCATGGTTTGAGAGCACCCAGGTCGCCACCGACCCGACCCGGTCGAATGCCTCGATCGAGTCGCGGATGGCCGATCCGATCGCGCTCGCCGACCACGGGGCCTCAAGGAACGTGAAGTTGAACGCCTGCTGCATCTCGTCGGGCCGCACCCAGTTCGCAAGGTTGTCGAGCGGTTCGACCCAGGCCTCCGCGCAGAGGATGCGGTCGGGGCCGAACTCCAGCAGAACGTCGTGCCAGTCCCGGTAGATCTCGTGCACGCCGGGCTGCGCCCAGTAAGGGTAGTCCGCAGTCGGGATGTCGTTCGGATGCGCGGGGGCCGTGAAGTCGGGAAGCCCGGCCTTCTTCACCAGGCCGTGCGCGACATCCACCCGGAACCCGTCGACGCCCCGGCGCAGCCAGAAGCGCAGGATGTCGCGGAACTGCGCCCGCACCCACTCACTGGTCCAGTCGAGGTCGGGTTGGGACACGTCGAAGAGGTGCAGGTACCACTGTTCCGGGGTGCCGTCAGGAGCGATGACGCGTTCCCAGGCGGGGCCGCCGAACACCGACGTCCAGTTGTTCGGGGGAATCTCGCCGCTCACGCCCGTGCCATCCCGGAACAGGTAGCGGGAACGCTCCTCACTCCCGGGGCCCGCCGCGAGCGCAGCCTGGAACCAGGCATGCTGGTCGGAGGTGTGGTTGGGCACAAGGTCGATGAGCACGCGCATTCCAAGACGGTGAGCTTCGGCGAGCAGTGCGTCGAAGTCGTCGAGCGTACCGAAGCGCGGGTCGACGGCACAGTAGTCGGAGACGTCGTAGCCGGCATCCTTCTGGGGCGACGCGTAGAACGGCGAAAGCCAGATCGCGTCGAGGGAGAGGCTCTCCAACTGGGCCAGTCGGTGGGTAATGCCGGGCAGGTCGCCCAGGCCGTCGCCATCCGAGTCGGCGAACGAGCGCGGATAGATCTGGTAGATCGACGCGCTGCGCCACCACTCGGACGGCCCCGTGGTTTTGGTCACAGGGGAACGATAGGCGCAGACGTAATCCAGCGGAAATCTCCCGGGCTATTTCGTGTGAAAGGGTCTTCTCTATGGCAACTGACGGCTCCCTGCTCGAGCCCCACCACGACGGCTCGCCACTGTTCGTTTCAACCAATTCGCCGCAGCTCGGCGAACACGTTCGGGTGCGGATCCGCATCCCGCACGAGTTCGGCGCTGTCACTGCTGTGCGCACCCGCTCGAACCCGAATCGGGAGCCGCGGTTTTCGGTCGCGAGCCTGATCGCGACCATCAACGGCTGGGACTGGTGGGAGGCCGAGATCGAGGTCGAAAACCCCGTACACGGCTACCGGTTTCTCATCAAAATGGGTGACGGCCGAAACCTGTGGGTGAACGGCACCGGAGTGCACACGACCGAGACCCTCGATACCGAGGACTTCAAGCTGGTCACCTACCCGAAGGCACCCGAGTGGGCCGCGTCGAAGGTGATGTACCAGATCTTCCCCGACCGGTTCGCGCGGTCGGGGAAGGCGGATGACCGCACGCTGCCCGACTGGGCGGAACCGGCGGAGTGGACGGATCCCGTCATCCACATCGGTCCTTCGACGGCGACCCAGTTCTATGGCGGCGACCTGAAGGGGATCGAGGAGCACCTCGACCACCTCGAGCGGCTCGGGGTGAACCTCGTGTACCTGACCCCGGTATTCCCGGCCCGGTCCAACCACCGTTACGACGCGTTGTCGTTCGAGCAGATCGACCCGCTGCTGGGCGGGGATGAGGCGTACGTCTCGCTCATCGAGGCGGTGCACCGCCGCGGAATGCACATCATCGGCGACCTCACCTCGAACCATTCCGGCGACGCGCATGAGTGGTTTGTGGCGTCCCACGCCAATCCCGGCGCGCCCGAGAGTGCGTTCTACTATTGGCTCGATCCGGAGCAGACCAGTTATGTGTCCTGGCTTGGCGTGCCGAGCCTGCCGAAATTCAACTGGAACTCGCAGGAACTGCGCGACCGCTTCATCGAGGGGCCGGATTCGGTGGTCGCGAAGTGGCTGCGGCCGCCCTACAACCTGGATGGCTGGCGCATCGACGTCGCCAACATGACGGGGCGGTACCTCGACCAGGATCTGAACGCGGAGGTTCGGCAGATCATCCGCAAAACTATGATCGAGATCAACCCCGACACCTTGCTGCTGGGGGAGTCGACCAACGATGCCGCCAGCGACTTCCAGGGTGACGCGTGGCACGGGGCCATGACCTACACGAACTTCACCCGCCCGATCTGGGGCTGGCTGTCGACGGGCCAGAGGGAGTCGAGCTACTTCGGGTTGCCGTTCGGCACGATCCCGAGCTACACGGGCGTCGAGGTGTTCCAGGCGCACACCCGGTTCGCGGCGGGGTTCCCCTGGCAGGTGCGGCTGCACAACATGAACGCCCTGGACACGCACGACACCCCGCGGTTCCTGACACATGCCCAGCCGGGCACGGTGCCTGTCGCGCTGGGGTTATCGGTGACCATGCCGGGCATCCCGGTCGTTTTCGCGGGCGACGAGTTCGGACTCGTCGGCGACGATGGAGAGGACTCGCGCACGCCGATGCCGTGGGACCAGGCGGAAGCGTCGGCGTCGACGATCGACCTGTATGCGACGCTCATCCACCTGCGTCGCGAGCACCCGGTGCTTAACACGGGCGGAGTGCGGTGGCTGCACGCATCGGACGACGTCCTTATTTATGTGCGAGAAAGTGTCGAGGAGTGCATCCTGCTCGTCGCCGCGCGCGACGACTACCAGGTGTCGCTTGAGGCCAACGCGGTCGCGGGGGCGCCCTCGCGGCTGTTCGGCTCCGGGAGCGCCAGGTTCGACCCCGCAATCGGACTCGTGCTGTCGGGCGAGGGCCCGTCGTTCACTGCGTTCGCGCTGCCAGGCATCCCTGTGCCCGACTTCTCGCCGGAGGGGACCATCCTGGAGCTCGAGAACTAGGAGGGGTAGTGGGCATCCGCGCGCTGCCCACCCCGCCCCACCCCACCCCGCTCCCACCCCCTCATCGAGTGTGCTCCTCTTGTGGGTTCTGGGCGTCGCGCACCCGCATCGCGAGCACACTCGATGGGGTGTTCGGGGTCGGGCGCAACGGTCGTGGTCGACTACGACGACAACTGGGGGCCCGTGCGCGAACACCACATCGTCATGCAGGACCCGGAGGGTAACGAGTTCTGGGTGCAGTAGTCGTTCGCGTTGCGAGCGGAGTAGCGTCCCACGTTCTGGAGGGCGTAACCGGCTACCGCCGGATGCTAGTCTCTTACGGTGCCAAAACGGCGCGCGCCTTTGGGGCGTGCCAGCTTTGTGCGCCCCCTTAGCTCATTGGTAGAGCACTTCCTTGGTAAGGAAGAGGTAGTGGGTCCGATTCCCACAGGGGGCTCTCGCCCCCGGACACAATCCGGTGGCGTCCCGGCGGGGTAGCTCAGGTGGTTAGAGCACACGGCTCATAATCGTGGTGTCGCGGGTTCGAGTCCCGCCCTCGCTACTGAAGGAAAAAGACGACCCACGCCTTTCGGGTCGTCTTTTTTGTTCAACAGCGGCGGCGGATCGAGGAGCCGCTCTGGCGTGGGGCCCCGGATGCGCAGTCCGTCGGGCGACCGAGCTTGCGAGGCCGTCTGGCGGCGGCTCATCGGGGAGTCGAGTCCCGCCCTTGCTACAAAAGTGCTGGTCAGAAGCAAGTTATGGTGTGAGTGATCAGCGAGATCTCGTCCCGTTTCTGGTCGATTTGACCTCACCTTGACCACCCTTTGCTTCACTAAGAGCGGTCAACGATTACCTGGACCGTTTTAGGTAGCTCCTCAATTGTGGTCACGTCCGGAGAGATCTCGTGAATCGCGATCGAGGTGATGCCCGTCTGGTCGAGAACAGTTCTATTGCAAGCAAATATCCACCATGCGGGGTGCGACATAAGCGTGTTTGAGCCGGAGGCTCAAAACACCCGGGTGCTAGTTGCTATTCGGCGAAGACTTCAGCGGCAACACCGTAGCCTTCGAATGCTCGCGCGGCTCCGGCGTATGCCGCGATCTGAATGAAGGCTTCGACAATCTCTTCCTTTGTCACGCCGTTGTTGAGAGCGATGCGCAGTTGTCCACGCAGCGGTTCTGTTACACCGAGCGTGGCAGCGATCGTGACGGATACGAGTGCGCGGGTGCGGGTATCGAGGAACTCGGTGCGAGGCCAGGCGGCACCGAACGCTTGAATGGTCGCGATTCGTTTGAAGTCAGCTGCGTTGGATGGTTCGGTATCTGCAGTTCCGAGGAAGCGCTCGAGGCGGAATCCGAGCATCCGTTCGGCTTCATCGAGTGCCTTTTCATATTCAGGGTTCGTGGGGTCGGATGTCATGGTGATACTCCTATTGGTCGACGTACGGGTCAGTCGACCTGAATGGTGTCGGAACGGACCGTTCGTGCGTCCGACTCAGAATCGCCCCGGCCCCAGAGCGAACAAACCTGGCCGTCTCGCTCAGCACCATTTTACCAATCAGGCCCCCGTACTTGCCCCGCAGATTCAGCGCAGTCGAATGTGTCCCTACTGCACCCTGTTCTCGGAAAGGGTCGCAGCCTGCCGTCACCGAGGGAGCGAGGATTCGAGGTCTCCGCTGTCGATGGGACAATGACGGCGTGAGGATTGTTGCCAGGCGGGTTGACGCTCCGCTGGCGGACGCTCCGGTAACGATGCTGGAGTTGTTCTTCGATCTCGTTTTCGTTTTCGTCGTGACCCAATTGGCCGGCCTTGTGGGTGCTTCGTCGAGTTGGGTCGGTTACGCGCACGCGGGCATGGTGCTGCTTGTCACGTGGTGGATTTACGACGGATTCGTGTGGCTCTCGAACAATGTGACCCCGACAACCACAGCCACCCGGGTGCCGATGCTCATCGCGATGACGTGTTTCCTTGCCATGGCCTCCAGCGTCACGACCGTATTCGGTGCCAGCGCCTGGGTGTTCGCTGCCGCCTACCTGCTCGTGGTTGGCATTCACGCGTTCCAGTTCTCGCGCTCGTCGTTGGGGGTTTCCTGGCGCGGTATCAGACGTATTGCGCCGGTGAATTTTGGTGTCGCGGGGCTGCTTTTTGTGGCGGCAGCGCTCGGGCCAGTATGGGGTTGGACCGCCTGGGTCACGGCGATCCTTCTTCTTGTTATCGCGGGGCTTCGGCGTTTCAGCTACTTCACGCTGCGCGCTGAACACTTTGCTGAACGCCACCGACTCCTCGTCATCATCGCTTTAGGGGAAACCGTCGTCGCGGTCGGAGTCGCCACGAACGGGCGCCTGTTCCAGTTCGATGTTCTGGCCGCATTTCTTGAAGCGATGGTCGTCATCACCACACTGTGGTGGACCTATTTCGGGGTCGGTGACGACGTGCGAGGCCTTCGAGCGGTCGAGGGCGCCGCTCCAGAGTTTCAGACTGGTTTGGCTAGCCGGGCGTACTCGCTGTGGCATGTGCTCCACGTCGCCGGTCTGGTTCTGGTGGCGGTCGCACTGGATGACATCCTTCGTGATCCGGGCAGTCCACTGCCCTGGAGCCCGGCCGTCGCGTTCGCTACTGGTGTTGCCCTGTTCATGCTCGGGCAGTCCCTCTTTAGGCGGACTCTCACGGTCGGGTCAGGGCGACTCCACCTCGCAGCAGGCATTGCGATGCTCGCGATCGCGCCGCTCGGGGTCTTCGTTGCCGGTTTCGTGCAACTCGCTGTCAGCACCGGTGTACTCGTACTCTTCGTGGCGCTTCTGCAGCGACAACGAAACCCGGATGCCCGCACGGTTATTGCGGAGGGGTCTGTTGAGTTGGACCGGGGTCCGTGCCCATAATCACTCATGAGCTCATTGGGTCTGGCCCGCCGATTGTTTGAGATCGCGGCCGAAAGGGAGCAGGTCGCCTATCGTATTCGGCCGAAAGACGACGTGGCTACTGTTCGCAAATTGGTTCGAGGATTGGCTCGAGCAAACAACGTTCGAATTCGCACCGCCCGAATGGGTGACGTATTGGTCGTTGTGAGGGCTGATGCGGCGATCTGGAACGATCCGGTCCCCGTCATGAAAGTCAAACTGAGTCCCACCCTCTAGCCC
>Ga0302202_10002508_pt1 | contig 21073 bp, 20 predicted proteins | sample II_Bog_N3_3_FD_194579 | JGI IMG/M metagenome (GOLD analysis project Ga0302202, IMG submission 194579) | Peat permafrost microbial communities from Stordalen Mire near Abisko, Sweden - II_Bog_N3_3 | ecosystem: Environmental > Terrestrial > Soil > Wetlands > Peat | place: Sweden: Abisko...
GGAGCGGGGCGGCTGCGTGACCCTCGCGTCGGCCGCGGCGATCACCCTCGGGGTCGTCTCGGTCCCTGTCTACGAGATCTACAAGGTGGGCGAGCCGGTGCACTGGCTGGAGGGTCTCGACCTGCTCGGCGCGGCCGGCATCAGGGCGGCGGTGATCACCCACTGGGATAACGCGGAGGGTGGCACCCACGACACCCGCTTCTGCTACATGGGCGAGAGCCGCCTCACCCAGCTCGAAGCCCTCCTCCCCGAGGGTGCGGCCATCCTCGGGGTCGACGAGCACACCGCCCTCATCCTGGATCTCGGCGCGGAGCGGGCCGAGGTGCGCGGCCGGGGACGCGCGGTGGTGCGCCGCCACGGCTCCGAGTCGACCCTTCCCACCGGCACCGAGATCTCCCTTGGCGAACTGCGGGCGATGCTTGCCGGCGCCTCCGCGTCCCATGTCATCGCAGGATCCGATCCGGACCGGGCGGAGCCGCCTCCGGAGCCCCTGGTGCGGGAGGAGCCGTTCGTGAAGCTGCTCTCCGAGCGTGAGATCGAATTCGACCGCGCCCGCGACGGCAGGAACGTCGAGGGGATGGTCGCCGCCATGCTGGGCGTCGAGGGCACCCTGGACGAATGGTCGAACGAGACCTTCTCGGGCGACGAGCGTGAGCGAGGCCGGGCGCTGCTCCGGCGGATGGTGACCCGGCTGGGGGAGCTTGCCACCGAGGGCGCGGCCGACCCCAGGGAGCGGGTCGCCCCCTTCGTCGAGGCGATCCTCGCGCTGCGCCGCGATTTCCGGGCGGGGCGCCGTTTCGACGACGCCGATCGCCTCCGCGACCTCCTCACCGGTTGCGGCATCGAGGTTCGCGACGGCCGTCAGGGTGAGGAGAGCGGCTGGGAGTTGGTACCCCAGGCGGGGTAGCACTCAGGAAAGGAGACGCTGATGGAGTTGAAGATCTCGGACGGGCTGGAGCCCCGGCGGCTGGGGCGCTCCCCCCTCCGGCTCAGCCCGATGGGGATCGGCTGCTGGGCCATCGGGGGCCCGACGGTCGGTGAGGACGGCCGGACCATCGGCTGGGGTCAGGTGGACGACGACGAGTCGGTCCGCGGCATCCGTCGCGCCTACGACCTCGGCATCCGCTTCTTCGACACCGCCGACGTCTACGGTGCGGGACACAGTGAGAGAGTGGTGGCTCGCGCTCTGGAGGGGCACCTCGAAGACGTGGTCATCGCCACCAAGTTCGGCAACACCTTCGACGATGACGGCAGCCGGCGGGGACACACCACCGACGTGAGCCCCGTCTACATCCGGCGGGCCTGCGAGGGGTCGCTGCGACGTCTCCAGCGGGACGGCATCGACCTCTACCAGCTTCACGTCGGGAGCCTCTCCGACGACCAGTCGGACGCGGTGGTGGAGACGCTCGAGAGCCTCCAATCCGACGGACTGATACGCGAGTTCGGGTGGAGCTGCGACGTCGCGGAGCAGGCCCAGCGCTGGGCCATGCGCGGCACCTGCTCGGCCCTCCAGTTCATCTGCAACGTGCTCCAGGACACCCCTGGGATGGTCGAGCTTTGTGAGAAGAGCCGGATGACGGCGATCATCCGCAGCCCGCTCGCTTCCGGGTTCCTGAGCGGCAAGTACGGTCCCGATTCGCGTCTCCCGCGCGACGACTGGCGGGCGCAGGCGCTGGAGCTGGGCTGGGGCGACATCTTCAACGCCGACGGCAGCGCCAACCCGGCCTGGCTCGCCAAGCTGGACGCGCTTCGAGAGGAGCTGACCAGCGCTGGGCGCACCCTCGTCCAGGGAGCCCTCGGCTGGCTCTGGGCGCGCAGTCCGGTGACGGTGCCCATCCCCGGCTTCAAGACCGTGGCCCAGGTCGAGGAAAACGCCGGCGCTCTGCGGTTCGGGCCGCTCTCCGCGGCGCAGATGGCGCGCATCGACGAGATCCTCGGCCGCTGATCGGAGGGGTACCTCACCCGTGGGGCAATCGGAGTGGTGGGCGAGGAGTCGGAGAGCCATGCGGATGGTGCGCACCCGCTAACCTCCTCTCATGTGTCGAAACATCAAGACCCTGCGCGGCGCCGAGCCCCCGGCGTCCGCCGATGACATCCAGGCGGCCGCGCTGCAGTACGTCCGCAAGGTGAGTGGCTACCGGCAACCCGCCCAGCGCAATCGCGCGGCGTTCGAGGCCGCGGTGGCAGAGATCTCGGCGGTCACCGGGCGCCTCCTCGTGGAGCTTCAGCCGGCCACGTCGCGCTGAGTCGGAAACCGCGTCGCGCCGGCCGGCGTGACCGGCCGATCCGGCGACCCGTCAGTCCGTGGTTCGATCGCCCCGGTCCAGCAGGATCGTGTTCTGGTCGCGGACGATGCGGGTCAGCTCGTCGTCCCGTCCCTGCCACATCATCGCGATCATGCGGAGGTCACTGCGCAGGCTCCAGAGCGGGTGCCCGAAGGTGGCCGGGCGGTTCTTCTCGATGGCGAGGTGGCTGCCCCAGGCCACCCCATAGCTGATCAGCGGAACGGCGAGCAGCTCCGCCGGCCGCCGCCTCACGAGTGCCGTCACGGCCGCCGCGACCCCCAGGTGCGTGCCCGCAAAGTGGAGCCAGCGGGTGGCCGGACGGCTGTGCGCGCTCACGTAGAAGGGGAAGAACTCCTCGTAGCTGCCGAACTCCCGCACCATGGTGCCTCCGTGCTTGGCCTCAGGTCCCAGCCTACGCCGACGCTCCCCGCCCTCACCTCGCGCCGGCACGCGCCCTCAGGACCTTAGGGGGAGGTCGAGCGCCGGGCCTCGACCAGGTAGATGGGTATCCCCGGCCAGGACAGCCGCCGGCGCCGCCAGGCGCTGAATCCCGCATCGCGCAGCAGCGCCGTCATCTCCGGCGCGTTGCGATAGCCGCTGCCATGACCCCGCCCGGTCGATCGCAGCAGGCGGCCGAAGAAACCGATCCCGAGCACGTCGGCGAGGAGCAGCCGGCCCCCCGGTGCGAGCACCCGGACCACCTCGCGGAGCGCCGCGTCCTGGTGGTCCCAGTGATGGAAGGACATCGTCGTGGTGACCACGTCGACGCTCGCGTCGGCGAGCGGCAGGTGGTCGGCCGTGGCCACCTCGAGGCGGACCCGCGGCTCCCCCGCGAAGCGGGTGCGCGCCACCGCGATCATCCCCTCGGCCGGATCGACGCCCGTCAGCTCCGCCTCCGTCAGGCGGGAGAGGAGCCCCTCGAGCAGGCGCCCCGTCCCGCAACCGAGATCGACGATCCGGCGCGGCGGCACGCGGCCCGAGCAGACCGCTTCGACAACCGGCCGGTGGATCCGTGCGAAGAAGTACTTCCCCGGGCCGCGGTCGTAAGTGGCCGACCATTCGTCGAAGCGCGCGATGTCGCCGTGGTGCTGCCTCGTCATCTGCGGCGAGCATCAGACCACAACCGGTGGGGCGCCAGCCGTGCGCGCATACTTCCGCTGCTTCTGCCATGAGTCTCCAGGACGTCGTCATCCGGTCGCGCCAGGCCCGCCTCCGCGGCTGCCTTGCGCTCCCCGACGCCCCCGGCCCCCACCCGGGCGTGGTGGTGATCCACGAGGCGTACGGTCTCAACGACAACATCCGCGACATCACCGGGCGCTTCGCGGCGGAGGGCTATGCAGCGCTCGCCGTCGACCTCTTCAACGACCGCAGCCGGGTGATCTGCCTGGCACGCCTGATGGGCGAGGCGATGATCGGCCGCGAGCAGTACGCGGTCCCCCACCTGAGGGCCTCCGCGGACTTCCTGGTCGCCCAGCCGGAGGTCGATGCGGCACGCATCGGGGTCATCGGCTTCTGCATGGGAGGCGGTCTCGCCATCGCCTGGGGGTGCCGGGACCGCCGTCTGCGCGCCATCGCCCCCTTCTACGCCATGAACCCGCGCCCCCTCAGCGCGGCGCGCGGGATCTGCCCCGTGGTGGGGAGCTACCCGGGCAAGGACTTCACGGCGCGCTTCGGGCGCAAGCTCGATGCCCGCCTCGAGACGTACGGGGTCGTGCACGACATCAAGATCTACCCCGGGGCTCGCCATTCGTTCTTCAACGACCAGGGCAAGGCCCACGACCCCGCGGCCTCGGCCGACGCCTGGGACCGCACGCTGACCTTCTTCGCCGAGCACGTCCGCTCCGCGCCGGTGTCCCCCTGATCCCTCGTCGTGGGAGGCTGTGCGGCTACGCCTGCACCTTCTCGCTGTCGCCGCGCAGCCAGGTGAGCACCGAGAGCACCCTGCGGTTGTCGTCCGCGGTGTCCTCGATGCCGAGCTTGGAGAAGATCGCCGAGACGTGGGCCTCCACCGTCTTGGGGCTGAGGAAGAGACGCTCTCCGATGGCGCGATTCGACCTTCCCTCGGCCATCTGTTCCAGCACCTCGCGCTCCCGCGCGGTCAGGGTCTCCATCGGGTCGGCCTGGCGCCGGCGGCCGACCAGCCGGCTCACCACGGTGGGGTCGATGACCGAGCGGCCCGCCACCACCGAGCGCACTGCCGCCAGCAGCTCGGAGACGTCGCCGACGCGATCCTTGAGCAGGTAGCCGACCCCGTCGGCACCGCGGGCCAGGAGCTCGATCGCGAACCGGGTTTCGACGTACTGGGAGAGGACGAGGACGGCCACCCCGGGGTGGTGCACGCGCAGGTGCAGCGCCGCCTGGAGCCCCTCGGTGGTGTTGGTCGGCGGCATCCGGATGTCGACGATGCAGACGTCCGGCGGATCGGCGTCGACGGCCGCGAGCAGAGCCTCGGCGTCGCCCACCTGGGCCACCACCTCGAAACCTGATTCGGACAGCATGCGGGCCAGCCCCTCGCGGAGCAGCACCGAATCGTCGGCGAGGATCACCCGCATGGCAGCTCAAACTCCACTCGGGTCCCTCTCCCTTCCGGGCTGTCGAGCGTGAGCTCGCCGTCCAGGGCGGCGATCCTGTCCACCAGCCCGTTCAGGCCGCTTCCCCCGCCGAATTGAGCACCGCCTGCGCCGTCGTCCCAGACCTCGACCAGGAGGCGGCCGTCCTGGAGGCGGGCGGTGACGGTCACCGACGTGGCCCGGGCGTGCTTGGCCGCATTGGTGAGCAGCTCGCAGACCGCGAAGTAGGCGGCGGCCTCGACCTGGTCGGGGAGGCGGCAGTCCACCGTCACGCGCAGTGTCACCGGCACGGGCGCGTCCTCCGCCAGGGACTCGAGGGCGGCGCTCAGGCCGGCGTCGGAGAGGATCGCCGGCCGGATCCCGGCGGCCAGCCGGCGCAGCTCCTCCAGGGCCTTCCTGAGCTGCCGCTCGCCATCCGCGAGCAGCTCTCGCGTCTCCCCGGGCCGCTCGTCGACCCGCTCGCCGGCCCGGCTCAGGGTCAGGGCCAGGGCCACCAATCGCTGCTGGGCCCCGTCGTGAAGGTCGCGTTCCAGCCGTCTTCGCTCTTGGTCGGCGACGGTGACCAGACGGGCTCGCGACTCCATGACCTCTGCGAGCCGGGCGCGGACATCCGCCTGGAGACGCTCGTTCTCGATGGCGAGGGCCGCGGCTCCAGCCACCACCGCCACCAGGGTGGGGTCGTTCTCCAGGGAGCGGTCGTGGATCAGCGCCGCCACCGCCACGCCGCCCCGTTCCAGGACGGTGAAGGTGCGGGAGGAGCGGGGGTCGGGGAGGTCGAGCGATCTTCCCTCGGCATCGACCCATCCCTCCCGGCCCGGCACCTGGTATGCGAGCGCGAGCGAGGGGTCGTGAAGGGTTTCCGCCAGCGCGTCGCGGATGCGTTCCGGCGGGGGTGATGACCCGAGTTCGACCACCAGGTGACCGGCCGATGCGACCGCGAGGCGGCTGCGCAGCAGGCCAAAGACGAAGGCGAGCGGGAGCGAGGCGAGCGCGATCGGTGCGAGCACCGGCACTGCGTTCTCCAGCCCGGGAGCCAGGCCGATGACGCCGGGGAGGGATAGCAGGATGGCCGCCAGCAGCATGGGACCGCTGGCCCAGACCGCCGGACCGAGAGCTCGCCGGGCCGGTGGGGTGCCCCGCACGTAGTGGAGGACGACCAGCGCGACGAGCGTCACGCAGAGGGTCGCGTCAAGTCCCTGCTGAATGGCGTCGAAGATCGCGTACTGGATGGCGTCGCGGTGGAGCACGAAGAGTTCGGCGCTGTTTGCCGGGGCGAAGAACACGTGGGTGAAGAGATTGCCCCCCAGAGCCCAGGTGTATCCCGCGGTCATCACCACGCGGTCCGCCCTCGTCCCCAGGCGGCCGCTCGGGAAGGCCACGATCAGGTGGCCGAGAAAGCCGAAGTAGCCCACGTAGAAGAAGTCGCCGAGGGCAAACGCGAGCGGCGACGTCAGGTGGGTCAGGTCCTGGACGAACCAGGCGAAACCGACCGTCATCATGAGAATGCCCGTCCGGTTGTGGGGGCGCCGCCACCAGGCCGCGCCCCCGACCAGCACGTAGGTCAGCCCGCCAGCGACGTGCAGGACGATCGCCGCCCCCGACTCACCGGAGGGATGGTGGAGGTCGTCGATGAGCGCGAGGAGCGCGATGGCGACCCCGACCAGGGATGCCGCAAGCGGCAGCGCCACGGGGCGGGGGGCACCGGGTGCGCGGGGAAGGGAGGCCGCCTCGACCACGGCGGGATTGTCACACGGGCGGGTGCCGGTCTATCCGGCCGGACGCAGCCCTGATCGCCACCCTCCCCCCACGTCGCGGGGCGCTCACGACGGCGTCGGTCGGCGGCGACTCATGGCACACTCGGCCGGTGCTCCTCCCGATCACGACCGACATCCTCGTCGGAGAGGCGGAGCGGCTCGGTGGCGACGGCCACCGCTACTCCTCCCGCCAGCTCTACTACGCCGCCTGCCGGGCGGTCGAGCGGCCTGCGGTGTCGGTCACCCGAGGCTTCATCGGTCTGGGAGCGCTGCTGATCGTGCTCGGCGGGGCCATGCTCTGGGTCAAGACCATCCCCCTCTCCGCCACCCTCACCGTCATCGGGGCGGCCATGCTGCTTGCCGCACCGCTCAACGCCCGCGTCGAGCGCAACCGGGAGCTCCGGAGGGCGCTCGACAGCCGGACCCTCGCCACCAGCTACCCGAGCTTCCTCGCCGGGCCCCTGACGGAGGCGATCCGGGAACGCCCCGAGGCGTTCGCCGCCCTGACTTCACCGCCCCCACCCGCCGGGGACGGGACTGGCTCCCCCGCCGCCGCGCGCGGCGACGCTCCTCCGGCCCCCGACCACGTCGCGAGCCAGCTCGCCTCCGGGCCTCTCGTCGTCTGCGACCGGGTTGAGACCGCGGAGCTGCTCGCCGCCAACGCCGGCCGGCTCCGTACTGGCACCCAGGTCGCCGATGTGGCCGCGCTGACGACCCAGGACGGTGGCGAGTTGGAACCCGCGCTGCGTGACCGCCGGCTGGTGGCCGTCCACGACGCGGACCCCGCCGGCTGTGGGCTGCCCGCCGCGCTCCGCCGGGCCGGTGCCTCCGACGTCGTCGACGCCGGCCTCCGGCCCCCCGCCTCCGACGCCGGGCTCCAGGTCATCGAGGGCGCCCCGGCGCGGATGCCCGCCGGTATCGAGGCAGATCTCACCCCTGTGGAGGTCGCGTGGTTGCGGAGTGGCCGGCGCCTGGAGCTGGCGACGCTGACGCCGCGCGAGGTGGTGGAGCTGGTGCTCGCCGCCCACCCCCCTGCTCTCGCGGGTCTGCGGCCGACGTCCTGAGCGGCTCCGCGCCGGAGCCGAGGTCAGGATCGGAGGGCCAGCACGCTCTGGATGTGGCCAAACAGGAAGCCGTAGAACTGGCTCCTGTCATGGGCGTCGAGGGCGGCCGTGACCGCCTGGCAGGCCCGCCGCCGGGTGATCCACGGGGGTACGGCGACGGCGACCACCTGGTCGTCGATGGCGAGCTGGACCAGGGCGTCGTCGCTCTCCTCGACGCAGACCAGGATCTTGGAGGTGAGGCCGGTGCGGTCGCCGATGCGCCAGCCGCGCTCCCAGCAACGGCTGCCGTCGGACTGACGAACCACGTTGACCGTCCGGTCCTCGAAGATGACCTCGCCCGGCCTGAGCGCCGAGGCCACGGCTCCCTGCAGCGCGGCGTGCCCTTCGTTGCAGATCCAGTTCACCAGCGACGCGCCTCGGTGATCGACTGCGGGCAGCGCGCGGGGGTCCTTCGCCCTGCCGCCCAGGGCGGCCACCGTGCTGGCATGACGGCGGCAGTAGCCTTCCGCTCCGATCTCGCGAAGGTGCCGGCGACACCATGCGGTCTCACAGGAGTGACCGTGGCCGTCGACGTAGGCGCACTTGGCCAAGGCGGGGGTGGTGCAGCCTCTCTCCCGGCAACCGGCCACGGCCATCGCCCGTTCCGGCACGCCTGCTTCCAGGACGAACACCCTTGTCAGGTCCGAGACCGACATCCACTCATCCTCGACCCACCTCAGGCCTCGATGCCGAGGCTCCTCTCGCGTGAGAGCTTAGGACCGTTTGACGTGAACCTCTCCGCGCTTCTCCGTTTTGTGACGTTTCCCGCATAGGCTCTCGTATCCTCGGGGCCATGCCCACGCTACCCGCCCCCGTTGAAGCCGCCGCCGACCTCCTCATCGAGCAGGGACGCGACATCGGTCGCGACCTCGCCGAGCGGCTCGTCCTCACCCGCGACGACGAGCTGCCCCAGCTGATCGGGCTCGCCCACCAGGTCCGGCTCCGCTGGATGGGCCCGGCGGTGGAGGTCGAGTCCATCATCTCGGCCAAGACCGGCGGGTGTCCCGAGGACTGCACCTTCTGTGCACAGTCGGCGCGCTACACCACCGACGTCACCCGCCGGCCGATGCTCCCGACCGCTCAGCTGGTTGAGCTCGCCCGCCACACCCAGGCCCTCGGGAGCACGGAGTTCTGCATCGTGGTCGCCGTGCGGGGGCCCAATCAGCGCCTGCTCGAGCAGGTTTGCGAGGCCGCGCGTGCCATCCACGCCGAGGTCGACATCGAGGTCGACGCCTCCCTCGGGCTGCTCTCCGACGGCCAGGCGGAGCAGCTCGCCGCCGCCGGCATCCACCGCTACAACCACAACCTCGAGTCGGGGCCCCGCTTCTTCCCGCGGATCTGCTCCACCCACACCTACGCCGACCGGTTGGCGACCTGCCACCGGGTGATCGCCGCCGGCTTGGAGCTGTGCAGTGGCGGCATCTTCGGGATGGGGGAGACCTGGAGTGACCGGCTCGACCTGGCCTTCGCCCTCCGGGACCTCGGTACCCGCGAGATCCCCTGCAACTTCCTCGATCCGCGGGACGGCACCCCGCTCGGCGGCGAGACACCGCTCCGTCCCCTCGACGCTCTCCGCTGCACCGCCATGATGAGGCTGATCAATCCCCGGGCCGTGGTCCGCTACGCGGGCGGGCGCGAACTGGTCCTCCGCGACCTCCAGGCCTACGGCATGCTGGCCGGGGCCAATGGGCTCATCGTCGGCAACTACCTCACCACCCTGGGCAGGAGCGCGGAGATGGACCTTGCCATGCTCGCCGACCTGGGGATGCCGCTGGCCGCCGGGCCCCTCACCGGCACGCGGGGGCTGAGCTCCTCCGCGCCGGCGGCCCCGCCTTCGTCGCCGCATCCATAGAGGTTTGCGACCGGGTCCTGCCCCTTTCGTTACCGCGCCGACGTAGCCTGTGCGGTGCCCATGGAACCGGCGCCGGAGAGGGGGGCTGGCGCTCTGTCCCACCTGCCGGGCCAATCGTGGCCCGAACTGGTGACTGCTGTCGTGCCGCCGGCCGGCGGGATGACCCGGAGTTCGAGCTGGGTGATCCCCATCGTCGCATTGGCGGTCAGCCTGATCACGGCGCCACTGGCGGCGGCAGCCGCCGTCGCCCTTCACGCGACCAGCTGGGCGGAGCTCGCCGCCCTCGGATTGGGCGGCGCGATCCTCACCGTGAGCCTGGTGCTGGTGCCGCTTCAGATGCGCCTCGCCCGCCTGGCCGGCCTGCAGGCCCGCCAGAGCCGGCGTGAGGCGGAGCACTCGGCCGAGCGGGAGGCCGAGCTCTCCGCGGAGCGTGAGGAGCTTCTTCACGACGCCCTGGTCGCTTCGGACCGCGAGCGGCGCCAGCTCGCCGGCGATCTTCATGACGGGGTCATCCAGCTGGTCAGCGCGGTCACCCTCCGAACCGCGACCCTCTCCCGGGGCCTGCGTCGCGAGGGAGGCCAGACGCCGGAGCGGATCACTGCGGCGGTGGAGGGCCTCGACCGGATCACCGTCGATCTCCAGGCCGTCACGGCGGATCTCAGGGGTCTGATGGGGGCCCTGGCGGGAGACGAGATCGAGAGGGGCGGGCTGACCGGCGCGCTGAGCAAGCTGCTGGTCCCGCTCGCGGACAGCGGGGTCCAGGTCGACATCTCGGTCGGTGAGCTGGACTGTGACGCGAGGGTGCGAAGCCTGATCCACCGGGTCGTCCAGGAGCTGGTGCGCAACGTCGCCAAGCACGCCGCGGCCCACCGGGTCGAGCTCACCATCACCGAGGATCGCGAGGAGGTGCGGCTGGCCCTCACCGACGATGGGCAGGGTTTCGACCTCGCGGCCCTGGGGGAACGCCAGCGACGCGGGCACATGGGGTTGCTGCTGGTCGAGCAGAGGGTGCAGGACGCCGGCGGGACGCTCCACGTCACCTCCGCGCTCGGACACGGCACCAAGGTGGCCATGAGGCTGCCGCTCGCCGGCTCGGAGGTCTCCGGCCCTCTCACCCGCTGATCCCGGCCAACCGGAGGACCGGTTAGTAGTTGTTGCCCGGTGCGGTGATCAGGCCCTCGCGGATGGCGATCGACACCGCCTCCAGCTTGGAGTGGGCCCCGAGCTTGCTGATGATGCTCTGGATGTGGTTGCGGAGCGTGTGAATGCTGATGAAGAGGCGCTTGCTGATCTCTTCGTTGCCCATCCCATCGGCGAGGAAGAGCAGCACGGCGGTTTCGCGCGGCGTGAGCGGCTCGGTCAGGCTCGAGCCGTTGGGGTCGCCGCTCGTCAGCCGGTTGAGCATGGCCGGCGAGACGGGCGTGGCCCCCCCGGAGGCTGCCCGGACCGCCGCGGAGAGCGCGTCGATGCTGTCGCCCTTGGTGACGAAGCCCGCGCAACCGGCGGCCAGGGCCTCGTTGAGGACACTCGGGTCCATCGCCGCGGTGACCAGGATGACCTTGGCCCCGGGCCGGATCGCCCGCAGCTCGGCGGCCGCATGGGTACCCTGGCCATCGGGGAGGCGCTGGTCGAGCAGGATGACGTCCACCTCGACCTTCTCCAGCTCGCGCCGCGCGTCGGCCAGGTTGTCGACGGTCCCCACGACGTCCATGTCCGGCTCTTCGGTGAGGGCCGCGGCGACCGCCTGGGTGAACATGCGGTGGTCATCGATGATGAACACCCGAATCGTTCGGGACAGCGCACCCGGCACGGGTAATCTCCTTTGAAGGGTCGCGGCCGCCACGTCTCTTGGTCGACATTGTTCGAGGATCGCCCGATAGGGGGGTGCTTTTCGTCGGACTGTCACGATCGCGTGTCCGCGTCGGTGGGCCGTTGCATCTCTGTGACCCGCGCTCGGTGCCTTTGAAGGGGTTGCCGAGATCGAGGTCGGGTCGGGGGCACCGGCCGCTTGGCCGCTGTCCGGCCCCCTAGTGCAGGCATACCACGGAAACTGCGGTCGTTCGCGTCTGGGCAGGCCGCGCCGCCGGGGCCACGATGGTGGCGAATTCCCCTGCCACCCGAGGATCGGACGTGATCACCACCGTCAGTCTCCAGACCCAGAGAGCCGGCTTCTTGGCGCGGCTGTGGATGAGCTGCTGCGGTGATCTCGCCGCCTACGGAAATGGCCTGATCCGAGACTTCGGCGCCCTCACCGCAGACTTGGTGGCCGCCTGGCTGCTGGTCGCCGTGCTGGTGTCACAGCTCGCTGACGCGACCTCGACGATGCTTGCGCTTGCCAATAATTGGCCGGAGGGCAACCCGCTGAGCGCCGTCGTGATCGCTCGGTGGGGAGTGCCCGGGCTGCTCACCGAGAAGGTCGTGATCGCCACGGTCGTCGCCGTCAACATGGCCAGGCTGCGTGGTCGCGCCGCCAGGGCCCTCGGGTTTCTCGCCGTCCTGATCGGCTTCGGGGCGGTGGCGTGGAACCTTCATGTCATCGGGTAAAGACACGGGCGATGCGATCGGTGCCCCACCGGCGCCGGGGCCCGCCTTCCGGGGCTCGCCCCACCCCACCCCGGACCCGGTCGTCGCCGAGGCCGCTCTCCTCGCGATCGCCGGCGGCGACCTCGGGGAACTTCGCCATCAGATCATCGAGATGGTGGCCGCGCGGACCGGTGCCGACGTCGTAGCCCTGGTGGCGGTCGGCCCCGCGGATCGCGACATCTCGGTCCTCGCCCACCACGGGCTGCGCTACTCCTCCGATGGCCTGATCGGCACCGATGCCGATCTGAATCTGGTGAGCGGCGAGCAGGTGGCTTTCACTCCGAGCATGAGCGAGGGATCGGGCGCCATCGCGGCGCTCCTCCACCTCAACGGTGAGCGGACGGCCGTCGCCGCTGGGCTCGGGCGCCATGGGATCACCCAGGTGCTCCTGGCCGCGCGGGAGCACGGCACCTTCACGTCGGCCGTCCCGGCGACGCTCGCCGGTGTCGCCCGCGTCCTCGCCTCCGTCGAGGGGAGCCAGAGGGTCGCCGAGCAGGCCGACCGCCGGCTGCGCCAGCAGACCGCCGTCGCCACCCTCGGCCGCGGCGCGCTGGGTGGCGGCGAGGAGCTGGGGGAGCTGGCCCGCGCCGCCTGCGACGCGGCCGCCGCCAACCTCGACGCGGACATCGTCGCCGTCCTGGAGCGGGGCCCGGACGGACTCGTTCCCAGCGCCGGAGTTGGCTGCCCGCCGGAGTCCCTTGCCCAAGAGCTCGCGTTTGCGGTGCCCCTCTGCGCACGGGCGCTGCGGAGGGGGGAACCGCTCGTCGTCCCCGATGTGAGGGCCTGTCCGGACGTCGGGTCGAGCTCCACCGCAACCGGCAGCGTGCTGATCGTGCCCATCTGGACCGGCACCCGGATGGCGGGGGTGCAGATCGTCGTCTCGCGCCATCCGGTCCCCTACTCGGACGATGACGTCGCCTTTGTCCGCGGCCTGGCCAACGTGCTGGCGCTCGCCAGCGAACGTGCCCGGGTGCAGGCTCAGCTGCGTCTCTCCATCGACGAGCTGCGCAAGAGCGCCGGGGATCGCAGCCGGCTGCTGGCCCACATCGTCCAGGCTCAGGAGGAGGAGCGTCAGCGCATCGCCGACGATATCCACGACGACTCGGTGCAGGTCATGACCGCGGTCGCACTGCGTCTCGCCACCCTTCGCCGCCGTCTCCCCACCGGCGACCTGGACCCGCTGCTGGTCAGCCTCGAGCACGACGTCCGCCAGTCGATAAACCGCCTGCGCCGCCTCATGTTCGTCCTGCGGCCGCCCGCTCTCGAAGCCCACGGGATCGCCGCCGCCCTTCAGGCATTTCTCGCCCAGATCGCGGAGGACGCCGGGCTCGCGTACTCGCTCGATGACCGGCTGCAGCTGGAGCCCGAACCCGAAGCCCGCACGGTCGTCTACCGGATCGCCCAGGAGGCCGTCTCCAACGTCTGCAAGCACGCCCGCGCGAATCACATCGATGTGGTGCTCAGCGAATACGACGGCGGGGTCCTGGTGGAGATCAAGGACGACGGCGTCGGCTTCGACGCGACCAGGTCGCGTCAGGCTCCTCCCGGCCATCTCGGCCTGCTGGTGATGCAGGAGAGGGCGGAGCAGAGCGGCGGGTGGTTCTCGGTGGAGAGCGAACCCGGAACCGGGACCACCGTCCGCTACTGCGTGGGCAGCCGTCGCCTGAGCGGGGAGGACGGTCCCGCCGACCCCGACGGTGACGGCCGCGGAGCGGCGGTGGCTCCCTCGGTGGCGTCATGACCGTCCGCGTCCTGATCGCCGACGACGACCCCTCCGTGCGCGGCGCTCTCGGGGACATGATGAGCAGCGAGCCCGGCTACCTGGTCGTCGGGCTCGCCGCCGACCCGGAGAGCGCCATCGAGCTGGCCGGCACCCACCAGCCGGACGTCGCCATCCTCGACGTCAAGATGCCCGGTGGTGGTGGCATGCGCGCAGCCGAGGGCATCCGCACCGCGTCCCCCTCCACCCGCATCGTGGCCCTCTCCGCCTGGGACGACCGGGAGACGATGACCCGCATGCAACGGGCCGGAGCGTGCGGCTACGTGGTCAAGGGTGCCGCCCCCGACGACCTCATCGAGCTGATCGAGCGCATCCGCCCGTGAGCCCCGGAGGACGGCTTCGGGAGGAGCTCGCGGCGTCCGCGCTCGCCGGCGTCGTTCGCTTCAGCTAACGGCGTTGACGATCGCGGGGTCCAGCCCCTCCCACTTCTGCAGGTAGGCGCGGCGGTCCAGGCGCAGCTGGTCCACCACCCGCTGGTACTCGTCGAGCCGTCCCTGGCGATCGTAAAGACGGCGGGGCTGCAGGATCTCCAGGTCCTCGACGCCGGGGAGCGACGAGGCCACCTCATAGCCGAAGTCAGGATCCGGCTCCCACTCGACCGTGCCCTCCGCGATCGCCTTCACGATCGCGCTGGAGTGGAGGATGGTCACCTTCTTGCTCCCGGGATCGGTGTCGGTGCCGCCCACACGACCGGTGTTGAGCAGGAAGACCTCGAAGGCGCAACTGCCCAGGAGCTCCAGAAAGCGGTTGCCCTGCTGCTCGTGACGCAGAGGGAAGAACGGGTTGGTTCCGGGGACCCGGAGAAACTTGCCCTCCTCGTCCTTTCCACCGGCGCTCGTGCCCTTGGTCTCGCCCAGCATGAAGTACGCGGCGGCCTGGGCCGCGCTCAGCCGGGCGACCCCGGGGATGATGCTCTCGTTGCGGTTGAGGATCAGCAGCTGGTCGACACCGGGGAGATCCCGCGCGTCGCGGTGCCAGCCGAGTGCCTCCATCCGGAAGACGGCGCGACCGTTCGGCGTGTAGGCGGTGTCGAAGAAATCGACCTCACCGGCCGCGTTCTGGGAGACGTTCTCCAGGTAGGCCTCGGGCTTGCAGACGGCGCCATGAATGCTCGGCTCGAAGGCCGGGTCGAGGCCGAAGGTCTTGGCGAAGCAGCCGTTCTCGGTGGCGACCACCCGGCCGCCGGGGTAAAGGGCGACGAAGTCGTCCTGCACCGGCTTGGAGTCGTTCTGGCGGGTGAAGGTGGTGGTCGTCTTCCCGGTTCCGGAGAGGCCGACGATGAGCATCCCCTGCTCGCCCCGGGGCGTCGGGATCACCTTGCAGCCCGCGTGCAGTCCCAGCCCGCCCCGCTCGAAGACCAGGGCGTTCCACATCCGTAGCCCACCCTTCTTGGACTCTCCGAAGTAGTCGGAGTTGAGCACCCGGGTGACCCCGGCGTCGAGGTCGACGGCGATGATGCGGTCGTCCGGGTATCCGGGGGCGGCGAGGTTGGGTGTGTAGATGACCGTGAGGCGGGGCTCGAAATCGGGTCCGGCTTCGGGAGCGTCGAAGTACAGCCAGCGCTGCATGCCGGCGATGTTGGCGTGGGCCGCCTCGATGTACAGCCGGGCGCGGACGCGGTCGGCAGGGTCGTTGCCGATGTACCCGTCGATGACCAGCATCTCCTGGCCGCGGATGTACGCATCCTGGGCCGCGGCCAGGCGCGCCCCCTCCGCCCGCGTGATGGTCTTGCCGCTGTGCCGCTCTGGGGTGTCGGTGACCACGAAGGTGCTCGCCGCGCTGCGCGCCGTGACCTTGGTGTGGACGTTGTAGTTGTCGAAGGCGGTGAGGCGTGCGTTGGCCATCCGGGAGGTCAGCTCACGCAGCTCCTCCGGGGTCGGGTTCCAGCGCACGGCGCGAGCCTCGGGTAGCCCACCACGGGGGGAGTCGAGGGTCATGACCTGGCCTCCTCTCAGTTCTGAACCGATCAGGACCACCAGGACCCGGCGGGCTGTTCCGGTCGGGGCGGCCATAGCTGGTGGCCGGTCACTCTATCAGGCCGATCGGGGAGCGCCAAGGGGTTGCCGGACAGGCGGCCGGTCATCGCCGTCCTGGGTACTGGATCAGGCGGTCTCGGACCCGTATGGCGGCTGCGCCAGCAGCTCCTCGAACTGCTCGGCGGGGACCGGCCGGCTGAAGATGTAACCCTGGAGAAGGTCGCAGCCCTGGCGGCGGAGAAAGGCCAGCTGGGCTGGGGTCTCGACGCCCTCGGCGGTGACCTTCATGCCGAGCTGGTGGGCGAGGGCGATGGTCGCCGAGACCAGCGGGGCCTCGTCCGTTTCGAGCTTGATGCCGCTCAGGAATGAGCGATCGATCTTGAGCCGGTCGGCCGGGAAGGTGGCCAGCTTGCTGAGGCTCGAGTAACCGGTGCCGAAGTCGTCGATGGCGATGCCGATCCCGGCCCGGCGGAGCTGGTGGAGCTCCTCGAGAGCCTCGGCCGGCTGTGCCACCGCGGTGGACTCGGTGATCTCGATCTCGAGCCGGTCCGGGGCCAGGCCGCTCTCGAAGAGCACGGCCTCGATCCGGTCCACGAGGTCGGACCGTCCCAACTCCCGGCCCGACACGTTCACGGCCACGAAGAGATCGGGGTGGCCGGCCCTGCGCCAGGTGGCCGCCTGGGAGCACGCGGTCCGCAGCACCCAGGTGTCGATGGCGCTGATCATCCCGATCTCTTCGGCGAGCGGGATGAAGCTGTCGGGCGGTACCAGGCCGCGGGTCGGATGCTGCCAGCGCACCAGCGCCTCGGAACCGACGATGGCTCCGCTCTCCATGGAGACGAGTGGTTGGTAGAAGAGGCGCAGCTCATCGCGCTCCACCGCGTGGCGCAGGTCCTGGTCCAGGCTCAGCCGATCCGTCGCCGACGTGAGCATTCCTGGGGAGAAGATCTCGACACGACCCCGGCCCGCTTCCTTGGCCGCCTCCATCGCCAGCTTGGCGTCTCGGAGCATCTCGGTGGCCCCGGGCCCCGAGTTGGTCGACACCGCCACGCCGATGCTGAGGCCGACCGTCAGCGAGCCGTCCCGGAACTCGAGGGGCACGGCGAAAGCGTCGTGGAGCCGCTCCGCCACGTCCGCGGCACGGTTCGGGTCGCCCACGTCCTCGAGGAGCAGCGCGAACTCGTCGGCGCTCAGCCGGGCGACGGTGTCGCCGGGGTGGAGGGTGACGGCGAGACGGGCGGCGACCGCCTGGAGCACGGCGTCGCCGACCGTGTAGCCGAGGCTGTCGTTGACCGTCTTGAAATGGTCCACGTCGACGAAGAGGACGGTGGTGACGGCGTTCCGCCGCTGTGCCTGGGCGAGTGCATGCGCGAGTCGCTCGGTGAAGAGCGCCCGGCTGGCTCTCCCCGTCAGCGGGTCGCGCAGAGCTCCCTCGCGCAACTCCTTCTGAAGCCGGTTGCGCTCGGTCACATCAGAAATGATCGAGAGGATCGTGGGACGGCCCTGGAAGTCCTGCGGTCCGGTGGTCACCTCCACGTCGATGAGCCGGCCGTCGCGGAGGAGGTGGCGGGCGTGCATGGTCGAATTCCGGGTGCGGGACCTTCTGAGGTCGGCGGCCCACTGGGCGGAGTCGCGCCGGATTGCCGAAGCCGTCATCTCCGCGAACTCTTCGCGCGAGTATCCGTACTTCGCGCAGGCGGCGTCGTTGACGAGGAGAAAGCGCTCCGTCTCGGTGTCGATCATCCACATCGGCTGGGGGTTCTCAAAGAACAGCCGGCGGAAGTGCGATGCGCTGGTCTCCTGGAGGCTCTCGCGCTCGCGGACGATCCGGCGCAGCTCGCCGTGGATGTGCAGCCGCAGGGCCGCCGATTCGACCTGGGCACCCAGTTGCCGCAGGGCCGCCGCCTGGGCCGGGCTGAAGGCATCGGGCCGGGCCGAGGTCACGGTGACCGCGCCGATGCCAATCTCTCCGTAATACAGGGGGACGGTGATCGACGACCGCCTGCCGGCGCGGCGTCCCGCTCTCGGGCGCGAGCCGTCCTGCGTCTCGGTGGGGAGAGAGAGCTCTCGTGTGCTGACGGCGGTGACTGGGTACGGGTGGTCGGACGCGATGGCGGGATCCCCGTTCCGGCCGGCGCCCCCGCTTCCCGCGCTGGCGCAGTGGCGCTTACCGCTCAGGGTGGTGATCTCGACCGTTGCCTCATCCGCCCCGCTCAGCTTCCGCGCCGCCGCCGCGGCGCCCCGGACGACCGCCCCCAGATCGGCGTAGAGCGCTGCGCGGTCCAGCTCCAGCTCAGCGGTGCTGCCGGCACCGGGGTGGGGCTGGTTGAGCTCGATAGCTCGATTCGAGGCTCGCACCACGATGGCGTTCAGCTCCGTGAAGAGGTCGAGTACCACCTGCTGAGGCGTCGCCACATCGACCGCCGGACGGGCCGGCGGCACCGGCGCCTTGGGCGCAGCTCGCCGCCGGACAGCGGGCACGGCGATCGGAACTCGTCGGGAGGCGCCTGTCTGCATGGTTGACATTCACGCTAGTCCGCCCCACTCCCGCCGCGTCTGATGCCAGGTCACGACTCCGTCACCGAAGCGACACCGGCCTGGCACGAGATCCCTGGTCCAGTGCCGTCGCCCCCCCTGAGGGTGACGCAGACGCACTAGAGGGCATCCATATCTGTCTCGGACAGAATTGATACAATGGCGCCGTGGCGCTGCCCTCGACCGACCTCGATGCGCTCGCCGGAAGGCTGGCCCGGGCTGCCGGCCGGCTGCGCCGCCGCCTCAACCGGCAGGTGCGCGCCGGTATGGAATCGGATCCGCTCCCCGAAACGCAGCTGGAGATCCTTCGCCTGGTCAACCGGCGACCGGGGATTCGCATCCACGATGTGGCCGCCGAGCTGGGGCTGGCCTCGAACACCGTGAGCACCCTCGTCCACAGCCTCACCGCCGCCGGCTTCGTGGACCGGCTCTCGGATGCCGGCGACGGACGGGTCGCCCGGCTCCGGCTCCGCCCGGCGGCGGAGGACCGCCTCCAGCGCTGGCGCGACGGGCGTGGCGAGATCCTGGCCGCCCGGCTCTCCGAGCTGGGCACCGGGGACCGCTGGTTGCTCGCCCGGGCCCTGCCGGTGCTGGAGCGGATCGTCGACTCCCTCGACGAGGAGATGGCGGGAGGGGCGCCCGAGTTGGCGGCACCGCCCGAGGGGCCCCATGACGGCTGAGATCGGCCTGCCGGAGGGAGCGCCACCGGACGGGAGGCAGCTGCCCGTCGCCTGCACGGACCTGCGGGTCAGCTTCGGCACCGTGCAGGCGGTCGACGGGGTCTCGTTCAGCATCGCTCCCGGCGAGGTCTTCGGTCTGCTCGGTCCCAACGGAGCTGGCAAGACGACCACCATCCGGGTGCTGACCACTCTGATCCGCGCCGACTCCGGGGCGGTCAGTGTCTTCGGGTACGACACGCGCACCGCGGCGATGCTGGTCCGGCACCTGATCGGATATCTGCCCCAGCAGCTCTCGGCTGACTTCCAGCTCACCGGGTACGAGAACGTCTGGCTCTTTGCCCGCCTCTTTGACCTCCCTCGCCAGCAGCGCGACCAGCGGATTCGCGAGGTGCTCGCGGCGATGGGCCTCGACGACGTGCGCGAGCGTCTGGTCAGCACCTATTCCGGGGGCATGGTCCGCCGCCTCGAGCTCGCCCAGGCACTGGTCAACCGGCCGGCGCTGCTCGTCCTGGACGAGCCGACCATCGGGCTGGACCCGCTCGCACGCGGGGACGTCTGGGAGAGGGTCAGTGAGCTCCGCGAGGAGACCGGCATGACCGTGCTGCTCACCACTCACTACATGGAGGAGGCGGACACGCTCTGCGAGCGCATCGCCCTGATGCATCACGGTCGCATCCGCTCTCAGGGCACTCCCGCCGAGCTGAAAGCACGGCTCGGGCCGGGGGCGACGCTCGACGACGTCTTCCGCCACGACGTCGGCACCGCCATCGAGGACGAGGAGATGACAGGAGGAGGCCGCGATGTCCGCCGTACGCGTCGCACAGCCCAGCGTCTCGGCTGACCGTTGGTCTCCGGCCACGCTGATGCCACCCTGGTGGCGTCTCTACCCGAGCCGCATCCTCACCTTCTGGCTGGTCGAGCTGCGCAAGATCCGGCATGACCGGACCGAGCTGTACACCCGGGCCGTCCAGCCGGTGCTCTGGCTGCTGATCTTCGGGGAGACGTTCAGCCGCATCCGGGCGATCCCCACCCCGCCCGGGATCAGCTATCTCGCCTATCTCTCGCCCGGGATCATGGCCCAGTCCGCGCTCTTCATCGCCATCTTCTTCGGCATCCAGATCATCTGGGAGCGCGACTCCGGGATCCTCACCAAGCTGATGGCCACCCCGACCCCGCGCCTCGCCCTGATCAGCGGCAAGGCGTTCGCGGCGGGGGTGCGCTCCGTCTCCCAGGTGGTCGTGATCCTCGTCCTCTCGGCGATCCTCCAGATCCACTTCAACTGGAATCCCCTCCACCTGCTCGGGGTCGCCGCGGCGGTGGTGCTCGGTGCCGCCTTCTTCTCCTGCCTCTCAATGACCATCGCCGGGATCGTGCTCCACCGTGAACGGCTGATGGGTGTCGGCCAGGCGATCACCATGCCGCTGTTCTTTGCCTCCAACGCGCTCTACCCGGTGAAGGTGATGCCGGGCTGGCTGCAGGGCCTGAGCGCCGCGAATCCGATGAGCTACGAGGTGGACGCGCTGCGCGGCATGCTGCTCGGCACGCCGACGGCCCTGCCCCTCGACTTCGGGGTCCTTGCGGTCGCGGTGGTGGCCGGCGTGGCCGCGGCAGCCGCACTCCTCCCCCGCCTCGCCCGCTGAGCCCGGCGCCGCCCGGCCGGGCCGGGGTCAACGACCGGCGCCCCGGGTGTAACCTCCGCCCATGACGCAGACCGCCTCCGCACCCATGACCGACGCTGCCGCCCGTCGCGACGACTCCTGGATTTACTTCGACGGAGAATTCCGCCGCTACCGCGACGCCAAAATCGGTCTCCTCACCCAGGGTCTCAACTACGGAACGGGCGTCTTCGAGGGCATTCGGGCCTACTGGAGCGAGGAGCGCGGACAGCTCTACGGTCTCTGGTTCCCGGAGCACTACCGGCGTTTCCATCAGAACGCCCGCGTGCTGCAGATGAG
>Ga0302202_10002516_pt1 | contig 21042 bp, 19 predicted proteins | sample II_Bog_N3_3_FD_194579 | JGI IMG/M metagenome (GOLD analysis project Ga0302202, IMG submission 194579) | Peat permafrost microbial communities from Stordalen Mire near Abisko, Sweden - II_Bog_N3_3 | ecosystem: Environmental > Terrestrial > Soil > Wetlands > Peat | place: Sweden: Abisko...
ACGCCTGCCTCCGTGCGCCCATCTCCCTGTCGGCCAACCCGAACAGCCAGGGCATGACGAGGGCCAGAAAAAACAGCCCCCAGAGCACCGGCTCGGCGATAAACATGAAGCTTCCCGCATACCAGCGCGGGTTGAATGGGAAAAAGGGCCGCACGCCGTAGTTGTTGGTCCAGTCCAGCAGCAGGTGGCTGAGCGCGGCAATCAGGGCCGTCGCGTAGAGCCAAACCCAGCTGACCGGCTGCTGTTGCAGCCGCAGGGGGATCGGCGCGCCCGGATCCCGCGCCATCGCCGCTTCCAATTTCGGCTTACGACGCCCCTCCCGCCACCGGTGCAGCAGCCACACCAAACCCACCACGACGCCCGCCACCACCGGCGCGGCAATGAGGGTATGCGTAATGCCGCGGTGGTGCTTCAGCTCGTCCACCTGGCCCCGCAGACCCCAAAGGATGTCGATGTCCGCAGCCTCGGCGGCCAGCACGGCGGCCAGTGTGGCGTACGCGGTCTTGCGGTTCAACCCCGCCCGGCCAATGCACGCGCCGGTTAGAAAGTGAGTAACAGGCTCCATAGCGTTCTGCCAACCATACTATAGCCTCCTATAATTCACCCCATGGGCGATACGAAGCACACCCACCCAGATCCCGCGAAACGCGCTGAAGAACTTCGCGCCGAACTCCGCCGCCACGAGCATCTCTACTACGTCCTCGACGCACCGGAAGTCACAGACGCCGAGTATGACGCCCTGATGAACGAGCTGAAGCGCATCGAGGCCGCGCACCCCGATTTGCTCACGGTTGATTCGCCCACCCAGCGGGTCGGCGGCAAGCCGGCTGACGGCTTCCAGAAAGTGCGCCATTCCCGCCCCATGCTCTCGCTCGATAACGCTTACTCCGCCGAAGAGCTGGCAGACTGGGATCGCCGCGTCCACGAGCTTGCGGGCAACCTGCCCGTCGAGTACACAGCCGAGCTCAAGCTCGACGGGTTGAGTGCGGCCATTCGCTACGAGGCCGCGCCCGACGGCGGTTCGCGTCTCGCCTGCGGCATCACGCGCGGCGACGGTCAGGTCGGCGAAGATGTCACCTCCAACATCCGCACCATCCGCAGCATTCCCCTCTCGATTCCTGCGGCCACACTGAAAAAACTTGGCCTGGCCCAGGCATTTGAGGTTCGCGGCGAAACAGTCATGCCGGAAGCAGCCTTCCTGCGCCTCAACGAAGAACGCGAACAGCAGGGCCTTCCAGCCGCGGTCAACCCCCGCAACGCCGCTGCCGGAACCCTGCGTACTCTCGAGCCCAGCATCGTCGCCAACCGCCGCCTCGTCTTCTTCGCATACTTCCTGCTCATTGAAGGCGAATACCTCGCCGAAGGCCAGGGGGCTACACTCGATGCCCTCACCACACTCGGCTTCCGCGTCAATCCCCATCGCGAGCGGGTTAAAACCGTCGAAGCGATGATGAAGTTTATCGATGCAACCGAAGCCCGCCGCAGCATACTCGGCTACGAGATCGACGGTGTCGTCCTCAAGGTCGACTCGCACGCAGCCCAGTTGCGCCTCGGCTACACCGGCCGCGCCCCGCGCTGGGCCATCGCCTACAAGTTCACGGCAAAGTCGGGCATCACCCATCTGGACGACATCATGATCACAGTCGGCCGCACCGGCAAACTCACACCCACCGCCATGCTCAAGCCGGTCTTCATCGGCGGCACAACCGTCAGCCGCGCCACGCTGCACAACGCGGAATTCATTGAGCGCATGGGTCTGCTCATCGGCGACTGGGTCAAGGTGGAGCGCGGCGGCGACGTCATCCCCAAAGTAGTTGAAGTCATCGAAGACGCCGATCATCCCCGTGGAACCACGCGGTTTTCCTATCCCTCCGACTGTCCCGAGTGCAGCAATCCAGTCGTCCGCGAAGAGGGCGAAGTGGATTGGCGATGCGTGAATGCCGATTGCCCCGCCAAGCTGCGCGAGTCGCTGCTCCACTTCGGAAGCCGCGGCGTCATGAACATCGAGGGCCTCGGCGAGGCAGCCGTGCAGCAGTTGCTGGACCGCGGTTTGGTGAAGAGTGTTGCCGATCTCTACTCGCTCACGGAAGAACAAGTCGTAGGCCTTGAACGCTTCGCCGAGAAATCGGCGCGCACGCTCCTCGCGGAAATTGTCCGGTCGAAAAAGGCCGGCCTGGCGCGCGTCTTAATGGGCCTCGGCATCCGCTTCGTCGGCGAACGCACCGCCGAACTGCTGGCACAGGAATTCGGCTCCATCGATGCCGTGATGGCCGCAACAGCCGAGGAACTGGAGCGTGTGGAAGAAGTGGGCCCGCGCATCTCCGAGGCCATTCTCGACTTCTTTTCCCGGCCGTCAAACTTGGCACTTGTTGAGAGCCTGAAAGCCGCCGGCGTCGATATGACCGCCGAGAAAAAGCAGCGCTCGACGCAGTTGGCTGGGCTGACATTTGTGCTTACCGGCACATTGCCTACACTTACCCGCGACGAGGCGAAGAAACGAATCGAAGATGCGGGGGGCAAAACCGCCGGCTCCGTCAGCAAAAAGACCAGCTACGTGGTGGCCGGGGAGGAAGCAGGATCGAAGCTCGATAAGGCCAACGAGCTGAAGATTCCCGTGCTGGACGAAACGGGGCTTCTGGCGCTGCTGGATACAGACGCTGGCGCCGGGCTGGAGTGACCTTAGCTGGAGCGACGCCGCGCTGCGATATCCGGACGCTGCTCCACGGCGCGCAGTTCCCGTTCCCGCTCACGATCCCAGGCCTCCGCGCGCCATTTGCGCGAGCGGAAGACCGGCGGTTCTTCGGGACGGGACTGAGGGGAATCGGCCTGCAGGTTAGACGGCGCGGCAACCAGCTCCGGACTCGACTTCCAGGGCACCGTGGTTGGGATGGCTGAAGGCGACGCGGCCGGGACAATGCGCTTGGGCACAAGCGGCGTTACCAGCCGCGCGGACGACTCAAATTCCACATAGGCCGCATCCGATGTGAGGCTCGCATCGGTGCCCGCTGCCGGTTCTTCCAAGTCAACTTCGTCCACAATGCCTTTCTGCATGCGCGCCGCAACGTCCCGCGCCATGAAGTCGTCCACCAGCTTGTGCAGGCAGGTTTGACCGCACAGGTGCTTCGATCCTGGGCGCATCCGGTTCCGCGATGCCCAGCCACTCACCCTGATCTCGCCCCCATGCTCATAGGCCACGAACCAGTGGTTCGTCTGCTTCTTCTCAGCTCCGCAGATGTCACACGATATCGCCTGCCGGATCACCGCATTCTCCCAGGCCCCCAAGAGCGGAAGCACCTCTCCATTTCATCGTGCGGGGCGGAAAAACGGTGAGCGAAATGGAAAACGAATCTGCGCGGGGATCAAAAAAGGAAGGCAAGAAGCGCCGTCCTGAAACGGAACACTCCCTGCCGAAAACTGAAGGGCCGACCCAATCGCCACGCCGCAACATGGCCACGGGAGAAGCCTTGCTCTGACATGAAACAGAATAGTAGATCAAGAAACCCGATTGCCGACGGTTGGACTTTGTGCTCTCCCACCCATCGAGCAAAAAGCGCTCGATGGATGGGGCACAGAGCATTTGCGGAGCACCCTGAGTTACTGCTTCGGCGCGAAATAGCCCTTCTTGGCGCGCACCACGTACCGCCGGTCGTTGCAGTAAAGATAGATGGACCGGAACGATCCATCGTACTTGAAGTCAGCCGGGGTGTACGTCAGCGCATACTGGCTGCGCAATTCCTCTTCAATGTTCTTGAAGCTGGTCGACATCTCTTCCACCGAAGGCGGGAAAAAGACCTGTCCGCCGGTGGATTCGGCCATATCCGTCAACACCTTGTCGCCCTTGCCCCGGCTCGGCGTCCAGTTGGTGCTGATGGCGTAGATAATCGTCTCCGCCCGTTCGCACTCCTTGATGACCTCGTCTGGACGAACGCGGCTTTGATTGTCGTCGCCATCGCTCAGCAGCACGATTGCCTTGCGTACTGGTTCCTGCCCACGCGCATCGAGAAGTTTGTCTCGGCAGGCCGTGTAGACCGCATCGAACAGCGCCGTGCCACCACCCGGACGAAGCCGGTTCACGCCTGTTTCCAGGGCATCCACGTTGTTTGTCCAGTCCTGCGTAACGGTTGGTGTCACGTCGAATCCCATCACAAATGCGCGGTCGCTTTTCGCTTTGAGGACTTCGAGCAGAAACTCAGTTGCCGACTGCTGTTCAAACTGGAACCGCGAGCGGATCGAAGTGCTGGCGTCAATCACAATGCCCACGCGCAGCGGAAGATTGATCTGCTGGTGAAACGAGTTCACATGCGCCGGCGCCTTTTGGTCATCCAGCAGAGCAAAGTCGCTCTGCTGCAGATTGGGGTTGTAGTGCCCATGCCGGTCCGTCACCGTGAAAATCAGGCTGACCTCGTTCGCATTGATCCGGATGGTGGGCGCGTTCACATCGGACTGTTCGCCAGACTGGGCTGGAGCTTGCGCAGCCGGAGTGGTTGGAGATTGCGCCGTCGGGGCAGCCGGCGAGGAGGCCGGAGCAGTAGCTGGTTGTTGCGCCGTCAACGAAACCGCGGAAAGCAGCAGCGCGATAACGAGACATGGAATCGTTCTGTTCATAGCCCTCTCATTTTAGCAATCGCACCCGCTGGTTCGCGTCGATCGCAGTTCTCTTGAATCACGTCAGTCACTTACCCCGCCTTTTTCAGCCGAATCCAGACGGCCCAGAAAGCTCTCCAATTCCTGCGGCAGAGGCGCTTCCAGTTCCAGCAACTTGCCGGTCCTGGGATGGGTGAACTCAAGCTGCGCCGCGTGCAGAAAGTTCCGGCCCAGCCGAAGCCGTTCCGGGTCCGCCTTGCGGCGCGCGGCCTTGGACGTCGGCGCCTGGGCGGCTACCTGGTCCGTTAGTTGCCCGGCCCCGCCGTAGAGCGTGTCTCCCACCACCGGGTGCCCGATTGAAGCCATGTGCACCCGGATCTGGTGCGTCCTGCCCGTCTCGATCCGCACCCGCACCAGCGTGAATTTTCCGAAGCGGTTGCTCAGCCTGCGCACCACTTCGTAGTGCGACACGGCGGTGCGCGAATTGTCCAACGGCTGCGTCGTCATCCGCGTCCGCCTGACGGGATCGCGGCCCAGGCTGGCGTTGATGGTTCCGTGCTTCCGCTCCACCTCGCCCTGCACCAGCGCAAGGTAGGTCTTCTTCATCTGCCGGGTCGCAAACATCTCGCCCAGCTCGGCATGCGTGCGGTCATTCTTCGCCACCACGATCAGGCCGCTGGTGTCCTTGTCCAACCGGTGGACAATGCCGGGACGCAGATCCCCGCCGGTTGACGACAGCTTCTTGAAGCGGTAGAGCAGCGCGTTCACCAGCGTTCCTTTGCTGCGCGCATCCTCGTTCTGTCCCGATCCGGCATGAACCATCATGCCGGCGGGCTTGTTCACCACCGCCAGGTCCGCATCCTCAAAAATCACGTCCAGCGGGATGTCCTCAGCAGTAGCCTTCAGAGGGGCTGGGTGTGGCTCGCCGGAAATCGCGATCCGCTCGCCGCCGCGCAGCTTGAGCGAGGGCTTCTCGCGCTTGTCGTTCACCAGCACATCGCCCTGTTCCATCAGCATCTGCACGCGCGACCGGCTCACGCCCTCCAGTTGAGACGCAATGAACTGGTCGAGACGCTGACCGGCCGCTTCCGCGGGCACTTCAATCACGCGCAGTGCATTGTCACCGGCTTCAACCATCAACTGCCTCATCTCTCGTACGATGCGCAACGTTCTCCCGCAGCAACAGCGCGCCAGCCAGCACCATCAGAATTGCCGCCACTTGCGGCCCGTCCAGAGCGCCTCCCAGCAACAGCCCGCGTCCCACCGGGTCGCGCCACAGCTCAGTCATAAAAACAACAAATCCCGCTCCCAGCAGAAACAGCCCAGCCACATCGCCTTGCTGGCGTCGCACTGGCAGCACGACGACTAAAAAGATTGACAGCGTGAGGAAGGCCAGCCCGGCATACGCCTGCACGGGATGCAGAGCGACACCCAATGGCGCCCCGCTCCAGCGCTCCGCCAGCGGCTCAGTGTACGTGACCGCCCAGCGCACATCGGTTTCCGTTCCGTATCCCGCTCCTGCCATCAAGGAACCCAGTTGCTCACAGGCCAGACCGAGAGCCAGAGGCGCGGCCAGCACGTCTGCCGTGGTTCTCAGCGGCAAGCGATGCCACCGCGCATACACCAGCCCTGAAGCTGCGCCCGTAAGCGCGCCAGCCGCCGCAAGCAGCGGATGATGGATCATTGCCAGCCCCAGCATCCACGAGGGGTGCGTGCGCAGGTCATTCCAGTTGGCAGCAACCAGCACCAGTCGCTGGACCACGAGCGCTGCGAACAACGCCACTACGCAGAGATTCCATACCTGGCCGCCGCTGAGGCCTGCGACACGCGCGGTGCGCTGCGCAAGAAGAAGCGCCAGCACCACGCCGAGCGCCGCCAGCACGCCATACGTCGGGATGAGAACCGCACCGAAGTGGAAGAGAACAGGATGCACCTGAGTCAGGATATCCCCTCAGGCTTAAAGGAAGGTAGAATCCGGCCCACTGGGCCGTGAGTAATGCACAGGTGAACCCGTCCAAAGACGGTGGAGCTCTCCGCGGTTCGTTAGGCATTCCGGACTGGCGGACACGGCACACGGAACCGATTGTCGAGTCGAGCCCCTGTTCATGATTATTGGTTCAACCTGTGTTGACTACCCACCTGCTTTGCAGGCCGGTTTCTATTGCGGATAGTATGGGTCCCGCGCAGGAATTGCAAGTCTTGTGCAAGGTGGGCGCAGTGTGCTAGCGTCTCATGCCCGCTGATTTGAATACAGTTTCCCGAATCGGAGCGCAGGCGTCGACTGCTACTTCGAACCTGCAGGCACACTGACGGCTGTCTCTGAAGCGGGAACGGATCTGCTCTTTTCCGCCGCGCGCGCCACCAATTTCTTCAGCTTCCCTTCAATGTCCGCGTCGCCAACATGCTGGTCCTCAAGCACGCCGTCCGCATCAATCGTGAAGGTTGCCGGAATCGCCGTCACGCCGAACTGCTTCGCGATATTTCCTTCAAAACCGCCATCGCGATATTGCAGCCAGGTCATCTCATTCTTGCCGACAAAGTCTCTCCACTTCGCGTCGTCCTTGTCCAGGCTGATGCTGAGCACAACCAGCGGCTGCCCGCGCATCCCCGATGCAATCTTCTTGATGTGCGGAAGAGCCTCGCGGCATGGACCGCACCACGTAGCCCAAAAGTCGATCAGGACAACCTTGCCTGAGAGGCTCTCAAGCGTAAGTGTTGTGCCATCAAGAGTTGTGATTCGAAAGTTTGGCGCCATCCGCGCTCGCGCCAACTCCGGCCGCTCGGCAAACCGCTGCGCGCGCTCATAGTCAAGATCACTTTTGCTGGCAACTTTCAGAAATTCCGCGAAGCGAGCCTTCGCTGCATCGTCGCGTTTCAAATATGCGAGCGCCGTTCCGTCCGCATAGAGACAGTCCGCATTCCCCGGCTGCAGTTGAAGAGCCGATTGAAATGCTGCGTCGGCCGACTCCAACGGCTCCGAGTGCTTCCCGTAAATACCCTCAGCCAGGCAAGCCCGGCCAAGCATCACCTGAGCTTTTGCCTTGTCCGCGGGATTGGTTACATGAGCAAATATTGCTTCAGATTCCTCACGCGCCGCTTTGAAGTCTCTTACCTCCACCGCAACTTTCCATGCCTGAAACTCGCAAGGAATACAGTGCCCCCCGTCTTGCTTATCTGCCTTGCGAAACCCATCCAATGCAAAAATTGCCTGATGCCCATTCAGGAGTTTGAACGCATCGTCATACGTCTTTTTGGCTTTTGGATCAGCGGGACCAGTGCTCTGCGTGGCAGGTGTGCTCTGAGGAGCCGCAGTCGGTGTCTGCGCGGCGCCGCCCGCAACCACGAGATTCAGACAACAAACACAAAGAAGTGATGACACATGAAGCCGCATGGAATCCCTCTGGAGACGGACCCAATATAACACGCTCAATTCTCGCGATTAAAGATTCCTTTGGCCGGCCTTCCACTCGTCCTCAAGAACTTCATCCAGCAATCCGCGAAGATTCGCGGCACGCGCGTCTCCTCTGCGCGTATCGGTGCCGCCGCTTTGTGACAGCTCGTCGGCCAGATTCAGCGCAGCCAGCACAGCCACACGCAGCGAGTCCACGGTGCGCCCCTGAGCCGCTACGGCGCGCATCTTTGCGTCCACACGCGCCGCCAATGCGCGCACATGTTCGGTATCCTGGCCGGAAAGGTGATAAAGCTGATCGTAAATCTCAACAGTCACGTAACCGGAAGGGGTGCGCTGTTCCTCAGCCATGCCTGCCTCTCTGCCTCATCCTAAACTTCGAGAGCATCGAACTGTGCAAGAAGCCGCTCCACACGCTGACGCACATAGTCGCGCTCAGTCCGCAACCCAGCCACTTCCTTCTGTAAACTCTCCACCAATGGTGACTGCTCACGCAGATCCGATTCTGCCTTGGCAGCACGCTCTTCCGCTTCTGCGCGAGCCACCCGCTCTTTCCTTACCAACTCCACCGCGCGTATGATCCGCGCTTCCAAGGCAGAAAAATCATCAGCGCTGAGCGACAAGGTCCTCGGCTCGGCTACTTCCTCTTCCTGTTGCTGATCCACATTCGCTTCTTCCACGCTCGACTCCCAAAGAGACTCAGACATTAAAAACCTCCGCGGATTTCAATCCGCATCCGATGAAGTATAGCTCCATTCCATTCCGGAATGTTGACCTCTCGGAATCTCTAGGTCCGCAACCGTGCTCCGGTGGAGCTGACGGCTTCAATCACCTTTGTTTGGAATGCTTGGAGTTCTTCTTCGCGAAGTGTGCGGTTCGGCGCCTGGAATGTCGCTCTGAATAGAAGGCTATACCCCCCCAAACCGATCCGCGCGTCGCGAAATACCTCGCGAACCTGCCAGTCGACCAGCTCCGGAATCTGCAAACCAGACAGCGCCTGGTCAATTCGCTCCCAGGTTACGCTCTCACTAAGAATCAAGGAAAAATCACGACGGACCGGTTGAAAACGGGAGATCTCGCGCGCAATCGGTTTGCGGAGCGGCAACTTGTACAGACGATCCAGATAGATCTCGCCCAGCAAGACCGGCTCTTTCAGCTTGCGTGCCGCAGCTTCTCGCGGATGCAGTTGTCCAAACCAGCCGACGGTCTCGCCCTCAACAGCCATGCGCGCCGAGCGGTAAGGATGCAGCCACTCCGGCGTCAACCCGGTCTCGGCGGGAAAACGGTCAAAGTACACAGACCGCGCCTGGAAGCGGGCCAGCACCTGCTCCATCGCGCCTTTTACATCGTGAAAATCGATTGTCCGCGCACCATGCAGTGCAGACTCCTCCGGCAAGGTGCCCACCGCGCCAAACGCCACAGCCGGGCGCTCTTCCACTTTCTCGACCACGCCATTCGAGACCGTCCCGCTGAATACGGTTCCCAACTCAAACAGCCGTACATCGCTGACATCGCGATGCAAGTTCCCGGCAATCATCGAAAGCATGCCAGGGATCAGCGACGGACGCAGCACGCCGGCTTCTTCGCTCAGAGGATTTCCCAGCGGGACCACCAGTCCCGGCTGCGGTGCTGTCAACGCCGCTTCCGCAGCGGAACAGAAAGTGCTTGCGATGGCTTCGTGGAAACCCGCATCCAACAGTGTCCGACGGACAGTCGACTCGCTCTCAGCCCATGGCAGCGCACGCACGCCACCACCAAATACCGGCAGCGTATTTGCAAACCGGTTATACCCGTAGACCCGCGCGACTTCCTCGATCAGGTCGATCTCGCGATCCAGATCCAGCCGCCAACTTGGCAGGTTCACCAGCCATGTCGAGCCTGCATCGCTCTCGACCAGCCCGCATCCCAGCGCCTTGAGCACGCCTTCGACCGTCGCAGCCGTGATGCCATCCTCAGCCACCGTCGTGCCGAGAATGCGCTTCACTTCGCTCAGAGCCAACGCAATGGGCAGGCGATCAGCGGTGCGCTTCTCCATCACTGCCACGCGCACATCCACCAATTCGCCTTCAATCATTCCGCCATTCGCCAGCAGAATGCTCGATACAAGCGCCGATGCGAGCGGCCCAGCCTGAAAGTCGGCGCCACGCTCAAAGCGATGACTTGCGTCCGTATGCAGCCCGTGGCGGCGAGCGGTCCGGCGTACGGCCGTTGGCTCAAACCATGCAGCCTCGACCAGAACATTGGTCGTCGTGGGCGTAATCATTGAATCCCACCCGCCCATCACCCCGGCAAGCCCCAATGGCTTCACATGGTCGGCTACAATCAAGTCCTCGGAATCGAGTAAGCGCTCCACGCCATCCAGCGTCTTCAGACGTTCTCCCTTGCGAGCCCGCCGCACCACGATCCCGCCCTCAATTTTGTCCAGGTCAAAGGCATGCGTGGGTTGCCCCATTGCGAGCCAGGCAAAGTTAGAGGCATCTACCGCATTGGAGATCTTCTTTTGTTCAAGGAGTCCGAAATAGGTAGCTACCTCCGCGCCCGGAAACCAGTCGCGCGATTCTCCGATGGTGATTCCGCGCAGCACGCGCGCCGTGAACCGCCCGCACTCATTCTCCGCCTCAACTCGCACTGGGAACGTGGCTGCAGTCGGCTCCGCTTCAGGCAGCGCGAACTCGAGAGCCGGTAACGTCAATCCATAAATCGCCGCCGCCTCCCGCGCCACGCCATAGTGGTTCATCGCGTCAACGCGGTTGGTCGTAATGTCCATCTCGTAAAGCGAGCCGTTTCCGGCACCGAGCGAGTAGACTCCCTCGACAGCGATCCCGCGCAGAGTCAGGTCCTCAGCGAGTTGAGCATCGTCAACCGGCAATCCCGGCAAATAAGCTCTAAGCCATTTAGTAAGTATCTTCATCGATCGATTCCTTCGCGAGCGGAGTTAGCGCTGTTAGTCGAGTTTCTCGCGGTTAGCGGTGTTAGGCGCCGTGAAGCAGCTCGCCGCCTTTGTCCCGTCCCAGCACCGAGACCAACCCGTTGATCAGCCGAGCAACTTCCCCTCCGTTTGTCATTAGTTCCTTCACAAGCTCGTCTTCGATGTAGCCAAGGCTCCCGGCCAATTCGATCTGCGTTTGCATCTCGTAAAGGGAACCGCGGGCATTCCCCAGAAAATGCCTGAATTGCGAGTCCGTTAGTCTTCCGTGCCCCTCAGCAATATTGCTCGGAACCGAAACGGCAGCCCGCCGGATTTGTGTGAGAAGACCATAGGCTTCGGACTTCGGCAGACCTCTTGTCAGCGTGTAAGCCTGGCGAGCCAACGCCATAGATTTTTGCCAAACGATTAACTCCCGATAGCTCTTCGGTCGCGCCACCGCTTGCCTCACAGTCTTTCTTCTGGCGCGCCACCGGTGGCCGGGCCTTTGCTAACTCCGCCAACTCCGCTAACAACGCTAACTCCGCTTCCTAAACAAACTGCCCCAGAAACCTCATATCTCCGGCATAAAACTGCCCGATTTCGCTGATCCCGTACTTCATCATCGCAATGCGTTCCACGCCCATGCCGAAGGCGAACCCGGAAATCTTCTTGGGATCGTAAGCAGGTTGCTTTTCGGCAGCAAATGCAAACACCGCCGGGTCCACCATGCCGCAGCCCAGCAGTTCAATCCAGCCCGAGTTCTTGCATTTGCGGCAGCCCTTGCCGCCGCAGAAGATGCAACTGATCTGTACGTCCGCGCTCGGCTCGGTGAACGGAAAGAATGACGGAAAAAACCGCGTCTTGACGGCCGAACCGAACAGCGCCTTCATGGCGTAGTCGAGCGTCCCCTTCAAATCACTGAAAGTAATGTTGGTATCAACACAGAGGCCTTCAACCTGGTGAAAGATCGGCGAGTGCGTCGCATCGGCCGCATCATTGCGGTGAACTTTTCCTGGAATCACAATCCGCACCGGCGGAGGCTGCGACTCCATGGTCCGCATCTGCACCGGCGAGGTGTGCGTACGAAGCAAAAGCCGGTCCCGTTGAGACCTCCGCTCCTGCCCCGCGACTACCAGCGTGTCCTGTGTATCGCGCGCCGGATGCCCAGGAGGAAAATTCATGCTCTCGAAGTTGTAGAAGTCGGTCTCGACCTCCGGCCCCACACCAACCGAATAGCCCAGCGCTGCAAACACACTGGTTATCTCATTCAGCGTCCGCGTAATTGGGTGCTCAGCACCGATCAACCGCCGCGAGCCGGGCAGCGTAATGTCAATCGCCTCGGCTGCCAACGCCGCATCGCTCGGCCCAGCGCCGGAGGCCGACGCCAGAATCCCCTCGACGAGTTCCTTGAAGACCTTGAATCTTTCGCCTACAGGCTTCTTGGCCTCCGCCGGTGCAACCTTGAGCCAGCGTGACGAAATCTCTTTCAGCCGCCCTTGCTTGCTTCCCAGCCACTTGAGCCGAAAGGCCTCAACATCTGCTTCTCCGCTGAGTGATGCCGCGTCCTCGCGCGCCTGGCGCTCCACCGTGCCGAACGCCTGGTCCAGCGCGGCCTCATCAAATGCCGTCAGATTAGGTATCTCTTCGTTCATCATGCGTAACGCTCAGAATAAACCACTGGCACAACAAAGCGGTTGCGGAACGTGCCTCACAGCGACAGACTATGGCCTTTCAAATCAATGAAGACCACATTGCCGATCAATAGAGTTCGAAGGAGCACAATGGGATTTATGAAGACGAATTCAGGGGTTTCGGGGAGCGAAATGTTAGGCGCTTGCCCCGTTTTAAATAAACACCCCACCCCCTCCCCCCTCAAAAACCCGCGTCCGCCATCATTCTTGCTCCGTAATCAATTGCAAATGAACGAGTTGACAAATGGGGCTGTATACCGATGAGTAAACTTTACCCTCGCAAAAACGGGGTTTTTCGTGCAGAATTCGGTGTTTTTGGTGCATTTTATGAAAGAAACCGAGCCTTTTCGCTTTGATCCGAAGGTCGCCAAAGACCCTATGACTCACAAAACTCTCAGGCCTTACCAACTCCGCGAACCTTTGCGCGGCGAACCTGATCCGCCAATAGAAAAAGGCCCTGCAAAAGCGGGGCCTTTTCGAGAACCTGCCGCTTGCTAGGCCGCTGCTTTTTCCGCCGCGAGTGCGGTCCTGGCCTTGTTGACTAGGTCGGTAAAGCCCGCCGCATCCTTCACGGCGATGTCGGCCAGAATCTTGCGGTCGAGCTCAATGCCGGCCTTCTTCAGGCCGTTGATGAGCTGCGAATAGCTGAAGTTGTTGATTTTGGCTGCTGCCGAGATGCGCACGATCCACAATGAGCGGAACTGGCGCTTCTTCTGCTTGCGGCCGGTGTAGGCGAACTTGAGGCCGCGTTCGACGGCTTCCTGGGCTGCTTGATAGAGCTTGGATTTCGTAAGGAAATATCCGCTGGCCCTTTCAAGAATCTTTTTGCGGCGGTCATTCCGCTTCGTACTGCGTTTTACACGAGGCATGGGTTTTCTCCGTTTAGTGTTTCGGTAAAGCGGCTGGAGGCAGGAGGCCGGCCCGAAGGGCGGCGGTAAACCTCTTCACTCGCTATGCAAGCCTGAAATCGCACCGGGACCATCTTCTTATCCGGCGGGGGCCATATCTCAATGGCCCATCAGCTTCTTCAGCGCGGTACCCCAAAACGAGGACCGCACGAAGCGCTCAGGCGTAGGGAATCATGCGCGCTACCTTCTTGTAGTCGCCGTCTGAAACCAGCACGGTCTTGCCGAGCTTGCGCTTCAACTTTGGCGACTTGGAAGAAAGGATGTGCCGCGTCTTCGTCTGGCCCCGCTTGATTTTGCCGGTGCCAGTCTTGCTGAAGCGCTTGGCCGCGCCCGTATGGGTCTTCAACTTGGGCATTGTCTTCTCTTTTTTGGTTGGCTAGCCAAATCTCTTCAGCCCGCCCAACCGCATGGCCCGTGAGACAGGGGATCCCCTGCCCTCTTGAGGCTCTTATCAGTATATCGCAAGCCGAGTTTCCCCGCCATCTCTTTCACCTTGTGTAATTTGGGGAAATCTGTGGGTGTGGAACCCTACGGGTTTTGCCGGGATTGCACGGCAGGAGACGGACAAACGCCAAAAAAATGGCTGGCGAAGAGCGATTGGCTGTTTGCGTGGGGACGAATGAATGCGAATTGCCCGGTTTGGAAGGGATCATTCGGCCGAAAACAGCCCATTATGCGTGCTATTTCGACGTTTTTTTCATTGTTTTTCGCGCGTTTTTCGGTGGCCACCTTCAGTGGGGTGGAGCTCGCTGGGATTTTATCGGTTCATTCGCCGCGGTTGTGGGAGAGGCAGAAAAGCTTCCTGCTTCGGCACCTTCTACGCTCAAGCACCCCACCGGGTCCCAGGGCACCCCGTGACATCTCTGGAGGGACACCTGTTTCAAATCGGGCAAAGCCTGCGATTAAAAAGCATTCGGTCATTGTCCGTATCGACGTCAGAATCGTAACGTGGAGAAGTGGCCGTACTCTCCGTCGATCTCGCTTTTCGCCGATGGGCCGACATCGGCATCGTCGTTCTCGAGCGGGTCTGCCTCGCGCAGGCCGGAGTCTCTGGCGCATGCGAATCGGGCCTGTATCCAATGCCGCACTTTCCCATGTCAGATGCGGCCGAGCGGGCGGGATATCAAATAAATTGCGAGATCATCCCTTCCCACGGACTGGGCTTCAACGCCGAAATTGAACGCGGACCTGTGGACGCCAATGTTCTGGCAGGCCGCCTCAACCACCTCTGCGGCATACGCAACATCCGTGTGATTCTGCTGGACGGACCGCAGGCATGGAAGTCTAGATTCAACGGCCTTGAACACGCGCGCGTAAGCGAATGCCAATTAAACACCGCAGCAAAGACCGGCCTTCCGGGCATGGTCAAGCCTAAAACCCATCGAGCATTCGCTGAATTCTGCCTGGATGTGTATGAGGCGCTGTGCTGGCGGGGATGGTGCCGTATGAGTACCCAGACACAGCCCAGCGCAGCCGTTGGACCGGACGGAAAGCATGTCGATGATCCGCAGCGCATCCTTGTGGAAAACTACCCGTATGCCGCATGGCGATCGTTGGGAATCAAGCCGCTTCCCTCGAAGCGCCTCGCCAAAGTGAGTGACCTTGCGGATGCATATGGCGCGTTGCGCTCACTTTTTCCAATCACGACCAACAGTCGGCCAAATCACGATCAGCTTCAGGCCATCGTGGGTGGCTTGGCAGGCCTGGATCTGGAGGCGCGCAACACGGACGCTATCCGAGTCGTCGGCACTGCGCCTTGCCGCGAGGAGGGTCAATGGCGAGAAGGCTTCATCGTTCTTCCCGAGCGGCCGGCCCACGCTGGAGCCGAAATCGGTCTCAGAGGACTGCGTTGGCTGAACTAGGTTATTCGCATCGAAGCGCCGCGGTCGGTTCCAGCCGAGACGCCTTCCGCGCGGGCAGGTATCCCGCAAGCAACGCGATGGAAACGAGCATCATAATTGCCGCGAAAAGGCTGGCAGGATCTGCGGGGCTCACACCATAGAGCAGCTTCGCGGCCAGTCGATTGCCAACCAGGGCCATCGGAATTCCGAGCACGATGCCGCCTCCAACCAGAACCAGAATTTCACGCAGAATGAGCCATAGGACATTTGATCTTGTGGCGCCAAGCGCCATGCGCACGCCAATCTCGCTGATTCGCCGAGCCACGGCATACGAAAGCAATCCGTAAATTCCGATGCAAACAAGGAACGCCGCCAACAATCCGAAGAACGTAGAGAGGCGCGCGACAAGGCGCTGATTGGCAGTGGATGCGTCCACTTCTTCAGTGAGCGTGGAGATGGCGCCGACGAGCACGTTTGGATTGACCTCAGCGATCGTGCGTCGCACTGAGGGGATGATCTCACCCGCGTCCCCCGAATAGCGCACCTCGAAGTTTCCGAAATACTGCACGCGTTGCGCGTAGGGAAAATAGGCGGCGCCCTCCGGGCTCTCCTGCAACCCAACGTACTTGGCATTCTTGACCACGCCGACGATCTCTATATCGCCGCTTTGCGACGCATCCTCACCAAATCCGAAATGGCGCCCGATCGGCGAAGCACCGGGAAAGAACCTGTTCGCCATGGTTTCATTGATAATCGCGACCTTGGGTGAATCAAACCTGTCACGCGAATCGAATCCTCGCCCTGCCACAATTGGAAGTCCCATGGTGGAAAAGAATTCGTTTCCAACTACGTTGTTCAGCACGTCCTGGCTGTTCTCCGATGTCCGCGGAATGCCCTGCACCGTAACGTCCGTCGACCACTGTCCCTGGTTGAAGGTGAACATTGCAAAGCTGGCTGCGTGCACTCCTGGTAACAATTGCACGCGCTCTTCGATCCGCTGCTGCAGGTTCACGAGGCGCGCATCCAGCGGAAGACCGGCCGAGTATTCGTCCAAATTGAAGATCAGAACGTTCTGCTTGTTGAAGCCAGTGTCGACCTGCGTAAGTTTCACAAGACTCCGCAGAAACAGACTGGCTCCGGCGAGCAGAACCAGTGAAAGCGCGATTTGCGCGACAATCAACACCCGTGCAAGCGAAATGCGGGATGAAGGTGCAGCGATCCCACGCCCTTGCTTCAACGAGCCGGTTAGATCAAGCCGTGTTGCACGAACGGCCGGTGTCAATCCGAAAAGAAGTGCGGTGAGGACTGTAAGGACCAGCGTAAATGTCAGGACACGCGGGTCGGGGCTCACGTTCATGGCGGCGACTTCTGTGCTTTGCGTAGCCATGGTCAGAAGCAGATGGCCGGCATTCCATGCACATGCCACACCGAGCGCCGCGCCGAGGGACGCCAGCACAAAGACCTCCATCATAAGCTGCCGCACTATGCGAGAAGGTGTAGCCCCGATCGCTATGCGCATGGCAAATTCACGCGAGCGGGCTGCGCTCCGGGCCAGCAACAGATTGGCAAGGTTGGCGCAGGCAATCAACAACACCAACCCCGCGATTGCCGACAGAATCTGAAGCGGCAGCGAGAATTGCCGCCGCAACCGAGAGAGCCCTTTCCCCGCCCGCGTCAATTCAACGCCTGCGTGTTGAACATCTGCGAGGTCCTTCTGCGACGGCGCAGGGGCAAGATATTCGCTGCTTATATACTGTCTGAAAACCAGGTTGGTGTTGGCGGTTGCCTGCGCCTGCGTGACGCCGGGCTTGAGCCGCGCAATCAAATAGAGCGATTGAAACCACTTATTGCTGAGGCCATTCCATCCAGGCGAGATTTCTTTCTCCATTGAAAGCGGAATCCAGAAATCTGGCGACTCGCCGACCGTAGTGCCAAAAAACTCTCGCCGAGCAACGCCGACAATGGTGTAATCCGTTCCTTCGATGCGCACTGACCTGCCCACTAATGCGGGATCGCTCCCATGGCGCTGCCACAACGAATAACTCGCGACCGCAACGGCACCGCTGCCTGGGGCCTTGTCGTCGGCTTCGTTGAGAACACGTCCTCGATCCGGATTCACACCCAGAACTGAGAAGTATGTTCCCGAAACCAACGATGCGTGCAGCGTCTCGCGCTCTCCTCCAGCCAGCGCGCCATGGGTGGCAAACTCGACGCTATCGATTGCCGCGACGCTCGAGAAAACTTCATTCTTCTGGCTGAAGCTGCGGTAAAAGGAGTAGGAGAAGAGTCTCCAGCTTTCGTTTGGAAGACTGTCGGTGCTGCCTACCGCTCTGCCATCCCCAAAGAGAACAAGCTTCCCAGGATCTTCAACGGGAAGCGAGCGCAGCATGACTACATTCATCAGGCTGAAGATTGCAGTATTTGCCCCGATACCCAGCGCCAGAGAAACGATCGCGACCAGCGTGAATCCCGGGCTCCGGGCAAGCATGCGGATGCTGTACCGAAGGTCTTGTAGAATGTTCTCGGCGACCGTTTCCCAACCCGCAGAACGAATGCGATGCTTCACTGAGTTTGTGCTGCCCATTTCGACGCGCGCCGCCTGGGCCGCTTCCTCTGGGGTCATTCCTGCGCGGCGCTTCGCTTCCATCGAAGCCTCAAGAAAGCCGCGCAGTTCTTCATCCATTTCGCGCTCCACGTGATCTCGCCGAAAGAAGGCCTTCAGTCCGCCGGAAATATTCTCGAACCAATTCATCGCACCCTCTCTTACGAAATAGCTGGGCTATGCTTCCAGGATTCTGGCAATGGCCGCGGTCTGACGATCCCACGCATCTGTCTCATTCTTAAGCGCTTTGTGGCCTTTCTGAGTGAGGCTGTAATACTTGGCCCGGCGGTTGTTTTCCGTCGAACGCCACTCGCTTTTGACGTGGCCGGCGCGTTCCATGCGCGCCAGCGCCGGTAGAAGCGAACCGGGATTCACGCGGAACACGGCTTGACTCACTTGTTCAATTCGTTGCGCCACGCCATAGCCGTGCATTGGCTCAAGCGCAAGTGTTTTTAAGATCAGCATCTCCAACGTACCTTGCACCATTTCGCCCGGCTTCGGCCCCATGTGTAATCTCCCCTTGACAATCAAGATGTAACGCTATCTCGTCTTGATTGTCAAGAGGAGTACGAGGAAATTCTTTTATGGAGCGATTGGCGGGCTCGTGTATTCCAACGGTAAGAGGAATGCGAGTAGGAGCATCAACACAAAGGCCGCCCCTGAAGGGCAGCCTTTGGTGATACTCGTTGTCTGGAACTTACTGGGGTGGTGCGGGTGCACCGGCAGCGGGCGGAGGAGCTGCAGGTTTGGGCTTGGGAGCTTCTTGTTTCTTCGACGGCGCAATGATGGCGTGCAGAATTGTGCCTTCCATGCGGGGCATGAATTCCACGACACCGGCTTCGCCAATGTCCTGGATCAGCTTGTTGATGATGGCATAGCCCAGTTCGCGATGAGCCATTTGACGGCCTCGGAAGCGGAGGCTGGCCTTCACCTTGTCCCCGTCGACAAGGAAGCGGACTGCCTGGTTCTTTTTGGTCTGGTAGTCGTGCTCGTCGACGGTCACTGAGAACTTGACCTCCTTGACGACGATTATCTTCTGCTTCTTTCGCGCGGCACGCTCGCTCTTATCCTTCTCGTAGAGGAAGCGTCCGTAATCCTGGATGCGGCAAACCGGGGGTACAGCGTTGGGCGAAACTTCCACGAGATCCAGTCCGCGTTCGCGGGCCATTCTCAGCGCCTCAAAGGGTGCCAAAATACCAAGTTGTTCGCCGTTTTCGTCGATGACGCGGATTTCGCGCGCGCGAATTCTATCGTTGATGCGAATAAAGGACTTAGCCGAACGTTTATCGAGTGCGATGGTGCTCCTCCAAGAGTCGCTCGTGCCCGCCTCCGGGGTTTTCCGGAATCGCCGCGAGTACACGAACGCACACTGAGTATAGCATTGGCTCGGCCCTGCTGAATGCACCCCTCAAAGGGTCGGGGTAGGTCGAAAAAGGTTGGAAGCCTTCAGAAGATTTGGTGGTAATGTATAGATAGGTAGACAAAGAGGTATAGAGGTACCATGCCACTGAGCATCAAAGCCCCCGAAGCCGATAGGCTAGCCCGCGAACTTGCCAATACGACAGGAGAAACGATCACGGATGCCGTGATAGTTGCCATGCGCGAGCGGCTGGAACGCGAGAAGCGGAAGCGCGAAAGCAAGCAGCAACTCATTGAGGATTTAATGGCGATTGCCAACCATTGCGCTTCGCTGCCAGTCCTCGATAATCGCACGGAAGACGAGATCATGGGCTGGGATGAAAACGGGCTGCCGTCATGATTGTTGACTCGTCGGCACTGGTTGCCATTCTGATGGTCGAGCCTGAGGCCCGGCGGCTGACAACAGCCATTGCGGGGAGCCCGCTCTGCCGCCTCCCCGCATCGTGCCTTGTTGAAACTTCAATATTGATGCTCTCGCGCGGAGGAGAAGATGGTGTACGCGATCTTGACCTTTACCTTGCCCGCAGCAGAATGGAGATCGTTCCACTCACCGAGTCCCAAGCTGGGTTAGCGCGGGATGCGTTCCGGCGTTTCGGCAAAGGTCGCCATCCGGCGAGGCTGAACTTCGGCGATTGCATGGCGTATGCATTGGCGAAGGAAACCGGAGATGAACTGCTCTTCAAGGGCACTGATTTCAGTCAGACGGATATTGCAGCGGCAACGTACTAGCAGTTTAAGCAAAGGTCGAACGTAGAGATCGAAACAGCAGACTCATCCCTCGGGCTGAAGCCCGGAGACTATTTTATTAGTCCTATGGCACAACTGAAGTCGTGCCCTGATTACAAAGCTCGTTTCGACGGAGTCTCTGCTACTGGTTGATACGTTCGCCTTCCATGAATGTTCAAGAGCGATTGCCCTTTCAGGTCCTTGCGTGTTGGCCTTCCCGCTGCGCACGTTCGTTATACTAAGAGCTGATCCTTTTGCCCCTCAGCTCTCTCATTTCATCCATGCCAGACTCTGCCGCCACCAGTTCAGCCACCACCGTGTTCCCCGGCAAGGGCAGCACGCGGCATATTGTCGGGTTCGTCTACTTTACATTTGTCTGCTATCTCTCTATCGGATTGCCTCTGGCAGTTCTGCCGCCGTTTGTGCACTTTCGCATGGGCTTCAGCGCCGCGCTGGCCGGACTGGTTATCAGCATCCAGTACATCGCCACCCTCATGAGCCGCCCGTGGGCCGGCCGCATCTCGGACCGCGTGGGCGCGAAGGTATCCGTGTTGTGGGGCATGGCTGCGTGCAGTTCAAGCGGGGCCCTGGTGGTGGCTGCGGCGGCAGTGCATCGAACCCCCTTGCTCAGCCTTTGCATTCTGATCCTGAGCCGACTCGTTTTGGGAGTTGGTGAAAGCCTCGGTTCCACAGGATCAACGCTCTGGGCTATCACGAGCGCAGGATCAGAGCATACGGCTAAGGTTATTTCGTACAACGGCATTGCCACATATGGCGCAATGGCGCTGGGCGCTCCGCTCGGTGTGGTGATGGATCAGCAATGGGGCCTGGGCTCGATCGGCCTGCTCACGATCCTGGTTGGCGCTTTCAGTTTGGCATTTGCCTTCAGAAAGAGCCCGGTTCCGGTGGCTCCCGGGGAGCATTTGCCCTTTGCACATGTCTTGGGCCGCGTTG
>Ga0302202_10002520_pt1 | contig 21026 bp, 18 predicted proteins | sample II_Bog_N3_3_FD_194579 | JGI IMG/M metagenome (GOLD analysis project Ga0302202, IMG submission 194579) | Peat permafrost microbial communities from Stordalen Mire near Abisko, Sweden - II_Bog_N3_3 | ecosystem: Environmental > Terrestrial > Soil > Wetlands > Peat | place: Sweden: Abisko...
TTAAATTGTACGGCAATGACCATAACTCATCTGCTATCTAATTTTGGGGTTAGTTTGGGGTGGAAGAGGTTTGGTTTGTTTGGGTTGTCGGTTTGAGGGGGGTTGGTAGGGGGCTTGACAGTGATTCTTGGCGGGGAACGGCGACCTCTACGATTGGCTTTTCGGAGGGTGAGCAGAAGAGGACAGCTATTCCCAGACGGAGGGTCGATAGTTGAGCGGAGAGTCGAGGTAACCGAATGTCCTATTGGAAGGTATTGGCAGCAAGTGCGTTAAGTGTTGGGTTGATGGCGGCCCAGTCCGTAGCTCCGGCCCAGATTGTCGTCGGCATCGGGGCTGCGCCGATGTGTCCGTATGGGTATTACGACTATGCTCCGTACGATTGCTCTCCCTATGGCTACTATGGGCCGGACTGGTTCAGCGGCGGTCTGTTTATCGGAGCGGGGCCATGGTTCCATGGCGGGCACGGGTTCTACGGACACGTGGATAACCGGTACGATCCGCGGAACGGGTACCATGGCCCGACGCCAGCGCGAGGCGACCGGCCGTTCAACCACTTCCAGGGGAATGAGGCTCGGGATGGGCAAGGGCATACCGGCACCGCCGGGCATAGCAGCGCTGGGGAACATAGCGCTGGGTCTCAGGGTGGTGGGGGCCGCGGTGGCGGAGGCGGTCGTGGGGGCGGAGGCGGCCGGCACTAGATAGCGGTTTCGCTTTAGATAGCGGTTTCGCTTTGCGGACCCCACTCATGCGATAGAGCCGCATGAATGGGGCACCCGCTAGGACGGGGCACCCGCTTTAGTGGAATCGGCTTCCGTGGCGGCAGGAATCAGGCGCTTACGGAGAGGCTGGTCGAGCTGGGCGTGGATGTGGACGAGGATTGGGTCTGCTCTGCGCTGCCCGGGCTGAACTGCTTCATGTCCTGCTGCAGCGACTGGTATGTCTGCTGGGCTGCGGAAAGGTTTCCAGCCTTGAGTTCCTGGCCAAGCTCGTTGAGGAGCTGTCCGATTGGGCTCGAGCTAGTTGCTTTGGTGTCGCCGCTCTCGCTGTGGTGGTGATGATGGAAATGGCCCTCGGGTCCCTCGCTGCCTTTTGCGGCTGCGCTCTGGAAGTCCTGCTGGAGGGTGGCGTAGTCCTTCTGGGCAGCGGTAAGGTTGCCCGCCTGTAGATCGCTGGCGAGTTGGGTGAAGGCCTGAGCGATGGGATCGCTACTTTGGGATGTTTGGGATGAAGACGCAGCGGCGGTGCTGGTTTGCGATGCAGACGCTGCGCTGGTCTGGGGCAGGTCTTGCTGCAGGGTGACGAAGTCGGATTCCGCGGCGGTCAGATTGCCGGCTTGGAGATCTTTGCCAAGCTGCTGAAATTCCTGCTGAATCTGCTGAAAGTTGCCTTGGGTGGCGTAGTCGGGAAAGCCACTGGCAGAAATGCCGGATGACATCATTGCGATCCTCCTTCGCCTGTGACGGAACCATAGTCGGAGGCGACGAAGCTCTATCGGCATAGCTCGGACGAGAGTTAAGTGTGGATTGCTGACTTAAGTGTGAGTGGCTTGGGTGGTTTTGGGTCAGAGTTTGGCACGTGAACTGCTACTCCTATTGGAGTCGGCGCGGGGATAACCAAGTCCCGGGCTACGCTGGGGCACGGCAAGAGTGTGGAAGTTGCCTCCTGAAAGGAGATCCGTATGCATGTGCACGCCAACCAATTCGACCCACGAATCGCGCTGTACGCTCAGATTGCGGCGGCGAAGACCGAGGCGCAACGAGAGGCGGAGCGCACTCGGCGGAAGCTGCTGTATGCCGCGTCGACACTGGCTGGCGAGTGCGATGACTGCGTCGTCCGGCTGAGTGGGGACGGCGGGAACAAGGAACACGGTGACAAACAGGGCGGGGAGAGCCAGGATGGACAGAAGCAGGACGAGCGGGTGGGGGTGGGGAGTGGCGAGGATGTGTTTTCGGACTGGGCGTGACCGGACGTAGGGTTTAGGGGTGAAGCGGGCACACCGGGACTTTCTATCAAGTAGGCAGAGTTGGGTGTGGTGGATGGGCAGATCTTGCCTAGTTGCGGCGTGGATGGACGGGAGCGTTCGCTTCGCGACTTCCCACTCATGCGATGAAACTGCATGAATGGGGCACCCAAGAAATGGTTTTGTGAACCTCCGCCTGATCTACCGGCCCCAGCAGAACTAGGACGGGGCACCCGCTTTTGTGGCATAAGGGGTTACCGAATCGAGATCTTGGTTGTTTATGCATTCGCGCGCGCAAGGGCATGCGTTTATGCATGCCACGCACGGTGCTTCCCTTCTCTTTTCATTCTGTTGGCGGGCGGTAGGCGGATGAATAGGGATAGAGTTCGGGGACACTGGTGAGGTGGGCACGTACGGGGTTTGATGGATGTAGGCGCGGCGGGATTCGAAGTGAGCGGCGTCGAGGATGAGGTGGTCGGCGAAGCCTCGTTGCCAAATGGGGAATTTGGAGGCCGGCGGGAGAAACCTCCTTTGATTAAGTTCATAGCCTGCGAGATGGTTTTGTCGTTTGGGGTGAGGAGCAGGTGGGCGTGGTCGGGCATGACGACGAAGGAGTGGAGTTTATATGCGCCTTCGGCGCGGTAATGTTGGAGGGTTTCCAGGAAGAGTTCGGCGTTCGCGGGGACCTGAAAGAGGCGACGACGATTGCAGGTGATGGTGGTGATGAAGAAGGTGCCGGAGGTGGCGGTTCTCTGCGGGATGGCCATTACGCGACGAGTATAGGCGAGGTGTCGAGGGGACGTCGGTGACGCGGGACAGGGTTGCGGCGGGTGGAGGGTTTCGAAGAGAAGAAATACGGCCTTCGGCAGAGCGGTACGCGCCTTGCGCGGGCTGGTTTATGGCACGCGTTAACGCGTGCCCTTCCGAGTTTTGTGGCCGAGGTTCGAGGTGTTAGACGCGTGGAATGTCGCGCTCGCCCCCACCCATGCGATGAGATCGCATGGATGGGATATCTACTCTTCGATTTTCTTTTTGTTTCTGGGGCGGGTTTTGAACCAGATGGGAGAGCCGATGAAGCCGAAGTTTTCGCGGATCTGGTTGGCGAGGAAGCGCTCGAAGGCGAAGTGGAGTTTGACGTCCTTATCGGTGAACAGGACGAAGGTGGGTGGGGCGACGGCGGCCTGGGTCATGTAGTAGATCTTGACGCGGCGGTTCATGGGGACGGACGCGCGCTGGAAGTCGACCTTGGCGAGGAAGCGGTTCATCTGGCCGGTGGTGACGCGCTTGCGGCGCTCGCGGGCGACCAGTTCGATCTTCTTGAATAGGCCTTCGATGCCTTTGCCGGAGGCGGCGGAGAGGAAGACGAGCGGGGCGTAGTCGAGGTACTTGAGGTGGTCGCGGACTTGCTGCTCGTAGATGTTCTGGTCGGCCTTGGGGGAGGAAGAAGAAAAAGCAGATCCCCGAGCGTTGCTCGGGGATGACAAATTAGCGCCCGAGGATGACGACAAATGGGCGCTTGGGGATGACAGAGGGGAAGGTTCGGGGACGCGGGACTGGTGGTGGCCGGGGGCGGGGTGGTTGGTGTTGGGATTGCTGTTCGTCGTGGGATTGTTGGTGGCGGGGTGGGTGACGAGGTCCCACTTGTTGACGACGATGATGACGGAGCGGCCGGACTCGTGGGCGTAGCCGCCGATGTTGGCGTCTAGGGCGGTGACGCCTTCGGTGGCGTCGAGGACGAGGAGGGAGACGTCGGCGGCTTCTAGGTGCTTGCGAGCCATGATGACGGAGAGCTTCTCGGCCATGAGGTGGGTCTTGCCCTTGCGGCGGATGCCGGCGGTGTCGACGAAACGGAAGTCGTGGTTGCCGCGGGTGACGACTTCGTCGACTGCGTCCCGGGTGGTGCCGGCGATGGGAGAGACGATGGCGCGGTTGGTTCCGGTGAGGGCGTTGAGCAGGGTGGACTTGCCTACGTTGGGACGGCCGATGATGGCGATTTTGGTTTCGTGCTCGACGAAGGCGCCGTGGGAGCGGAGGAGGCGGGGACGGTCGGGAGAGTTGTCAGTTGCCGGTTGCAGGTTGTTAGTTGAAGGCGAGAGCGAGGAGCCGGCGGGCTCGGTGAAGTCAGGGCCGGTGGCGTCTTCGTCTAGTTCGTCGGCTTCGGTTAGGAAGGCTTCGGGTGCTTCGACTTCGGGGGCTTCGGGGAGGGTCGCGAAGACTTCGTCGAGGAGGTCGCCGATGCCGACGTTGTGCTCGGCGGAGATGGGGAGGACGTTGGAGAAGCCGAGGCGGCGGAAGTTTTCGGCGGCGGGGGCGAGGGCAGCGGTGTCAATTTTGTTGACGGCGAGGAAGACGGGCTTGCCGCCGCGGAGGAGGAGGCGGGCGAGAGTGAGGTCGGGCGAGGCGAGTTCGGTGCGGCCGTCGACGACCATGATTATTGCGCTCGCTTCGCTGAGGGCGGTCTGGGCCTGGCGGAAGATTTCGGCAGGGATGAGGGCTTCGTCGTCGGGGACGATGCCGCCGGTGTCGACGATGCGGGCGTCGCGGGACTGCCACTCGATGAGGCCGTAGATGCGGTCGCGGGTGATGCCGGGCTCGTCGCCAACGATGGAACGGCGGGAGCCGGTGAGGCGATTGAAGAGGGTGGACTTGCCTACGTTGGGGCGGCCGCAGATGGCGATGAGAGGTAAGGCAGTTGCAGGTTGCAGGTTGTTAGTTGGAGGTTGGAGAGACATTTCGGAAGCGAGTAGTTCGGCGCGGTCCCAGGCGCGTTCGTCGGCGGCGTCGGTGTCGGGTTCGGGGCGGCCGATGTTGGCGGAGTTGGGGGTGTGGCGGCCTACGATTCCATCGGCGGGAGAGGTGCGGGCAGCGGGTTTCTTGGGTGCGGGAGTGCCGGGGGCGGCGGGCTGGGCCTTGGAAGACTTGGGGGCGATGGTGCGGCGGGACTCTTTTTCGGGAGAGCGAGTGGGGGTGCGGCGCTTCTTTTCCTGCTCGGCACGCTTGGCGGCGAGGGTTTTGCGCTTGCGGGGGTCGACCGCTCCTGTGGTGGGCGTGACGCGGGGGGCGCGGCCCTTCTTGGGGCGGGTGGATGCCTGGCGATGCTTCTTGCCTAGCCGTTTGCGGTCGTCGCGTTGCGCCATGGGGCTTCCCTGCTCTTTCTGCTCCGCGGGTGAGCTTGCGGAAGGTTACTGTTTCAGTCTACGGGGCGTAGGCGGAAAAAAATATGTCCGGTGGAAGGGGCGTCGGGCGTTTAACATGCGTAACACCAACTTGCTCGACTAAAAGGAGAATCAAAATGACGGAGTTTATCTATCTTTACCGCGGTGGAGAGTCGCCGAAGTCACCGGCTGAGGGGCAGGAAACAATGCAGAAGTGGATGGCGTGGATGAAAGAGCTGGGCGAGAAGGGGAACCTGAAGGCGGTGGGCTCACCGCTGGAGAAGACGGGCAAGCTGGTGAGCGGCAAGAGCAAAGTGGTAAGCGATGGGCCGTTCGCGGAGGCGAAGGACCTGATCGGCGGCTATACGCTGGTGACGGCGAAGGACATCGATGAGGCGGTTGAGCTGTCGAAGGGCTGCCCGATCTTCCTGGTCGGCGGGGCGGTGGAAGTGCGGCCGATCCTGCAGATGAACATGTAATGGGCCTGATACAGCAGAGCGGAGGCGCTGAGCTGGACCCACAGATGTTTCGGCATGAGTCGGGGCGGATGGTGGTCGCGCTGACGCGGCTGTTCGGCATCCACAATCTTGCGCTGGCAGAAGACGTCGTACAGGACGCCTTCTGCCGCGCGATTGAGGTGTGGAAGTTCAAGGGCGTTCCGGCGAATCCGGCGGCGTGGCTGATGGCGACGGCGAAGCATCGGGCGGTGGACATTCTGCGGCGGGAACGGACGGCGCGGACGTATGAGCCTGAACTGACACGGATGATCGAGAGCGAGTGGACGCTGGTGCCGACGGTGCATGAGGTTTTCGAGGCACATGCGATCGAGGACGAACAACTGCGGATGATGTTTTCCTGCTGCCATCCTCGACTGCGGGAAGATGCTCGGGTCGCACTGGTGCTGCATATTCTTTGCGGGTTCAGCGTGGGAGAGATTGCGGGCGCGTTTGTGAGCGGGCTGGCGGCGACGGAGAAGCGGATTACGCGGGCGAAGAAGGTGCTGGCGGGGTCGAAGAAGCTGTTTGACGTTGCGGAGGGGGCGGAGTTCTCGCGACGGTTGCCGGATGTGCAGCGCGCGCTGTACCTACTGTTCAACGAGGGATATCACGGGGCGTCAGCCGAGACGGCGGTGCGAGGTGAACTTTGCCGTGAGGCGATGCGACTGACTGCGATGCTACTGGCTCATCCGCTGGGGAGGACGCCGGGGACGCAGGCGCTGGCGGCGCTGATGAGTTTCAATGCGGCTCGGCTGCCCGGGCGCGTGGATGCGGCGGGTAACTTGAGTTCACTGCTGGAGCAGGACAGGGCAAAGTGGGACAGGGGAATGGTGGCGGAGGGAGTGAGATTGCTGGAACTTTCGGCGACGGGCCTGGAGGTTATGGAGTATCACGTGGAGGCGGCAATTGCAGCGGTCCATGCGCGGGCGTCGCGGATGGAGGAGACGGATTGGGCGGCGATCGTTGCGCTGTATGACACGCTGATGACGTTGCGGCCTTCGCCGGTGGTGGCGCTGAATCGCGCGATTGCAGTGGCGCAGAAGGATGGGCCTGAGCGAGGGTTGGAGGAGATTGGGTTGATTGCCGATCGAGAGCGGCTGAAGGCGTATCCGTTTTATTGGGCGGCGCTGGGTGAATTGGAATTGCGGCGGGGACGGCGGGAGTTTGCGCGGGAGCATTTTGGGGCAGCGCGGAAGCTGGCGCGGAATCCTATGGAGAGGCGGTTTCTGGAGGGGCGGGTAAGGGTGTGCAAGTGATTCGGGCACATTCTTAGGGAACAAATCACCAGAGGCGTGGAACGAATGACTCGGTAAGCGAGGGATGGTGGCTGGCGATGAGCGCCGCTCCGGACCAAAGAATGGCATCGCTGTGCCGAATCGTGGCGGAAACGGACGATCTCACGCCGTTTTGCTCGCCATGCTCGCGACGGCCTTTCGATTGCCCATAGATACCTGATGGAGGTACATCGTCTATGAGCATGATTCAGACAGCGTATTGGGGAGTAGTGTGCCGAACTTGTCAGGAGCGAGTAGCGTTCGACGCGCCTCCTTACCTCGCGCTCGGGCCTGGAGCTCCAAATGCGAGTCCGGGGGCGATTGCTTGCGCCCGCGGCCACGAGCATGTTTATTTCCCTGCTGATTTCAGCTTCTTTACCTCAAGAGTTCACATCGGCGATGCCGTGATGGAAGCGAACCGGGCGGCTTACGGTGCGTCCAATCGATGGCCCGAACATAGCGAACGCGGGCTCTTGCGAACGATAGGACACGAGAGTTAGTTGGGTTTGGTGAGTTGGGCGATGGCGTCGGGGGTGAGGAGAAGGAAGTCGGCGCCGGGGTCGTTATCGTCCTGGATGTCACCCCAGCGAGGTTCGGGGTTGACGGTGTTGAGGCCCTGCTGGATGTCGTCGAGGGTGAGGTAGCCTTTGCGGTCGGCGGCCTGGTTGAGGGTGACGAGGAAGGCGGAGACGAATGGCGAGTGGTGGCCGGGAAGGCCGTCGGGGACGAAGTCCTTGCCGCCGGAGGTGATGTAGCGGCGGGTGCGCTTGGGCTCCTTGCGGGCAAGGAGCTCGGGAAGGGTGGCGTGGGCGTAGGGGTCAGATGAGGTATCGCCACGCAGGCCGCTATCGGCGATGCGGCGGTCGAGGGTGCCGGCAAAGCAAGCATCGAGGACAAGCACTACGTGCGTGGCGGGTATGCGGTTGACGTAGCCCATGATGGTTTCGTGCGCGAGCAGAGAGCGGTGGCCGATGTCGTCGTTCACGCGAAGAGCGTTGGCGGGAACAAGGAAGCCCTTGCCGAGGTCGGGGTCAAAGTAGCCATGGCCGGAGAACATGATGAGGAGCTGGTCCTGCGGCTCGAACTTGCGGTGGAGGTATTCGGTGAGCTTGGCGAGAATCTGGTCGTCGGTGGCGTTGCGGACCTCCTCGACGTGGAAGTTGTAGAGGGAGGTGAGGGTCTGATTGACAGCGTCGGCGTCGGGAATGGGGTTGGTGAGGTGGGGCCAGTGGGCGTAGTCGTCGGTGGCGAAGATGAGAGCGTAGTTGTGGGGGATGGCGATGGCGGTGTGGCCGGTGTCCGGCGGCGGTTCCGTGGTGAATCCGCGAGACGGCGATGGCGGCATGTCGAGGGACGACGCGGCTATTGAGCCGGCCAGCGGAGCGGGCTGTGGCAGGGCTTGCGTATTGACAACAGCCGGAGTGTGACTGTCGAGGTCAGCCCACTGGGTATCGGTTTCGTCGTCGGGGTGGCCGCTGGAAGCCTTGAGGTCCCAACTATGGGCCTGGACGAGACTCTTGGGGACACCCGTTCCGGAGGCGTATGCCATGCTTAGGTTGTGCTGGGCCAGTCCGTAGCCTTGGTCGGCAGCTTTGCGGAACAACGCCGCTGCCTGGACCGGGTCCCTGGGTACGCCCCAGCCGTTTTCCAGCATGATGCCGAGATAGGTTTGAGCGGGCGCGTAGTCCTGGCCAGCAGCCTTGCTATACCAGGCTGCGGCCTGCGGGTAATCGAGCGTAATGCCGCGGCCATTAGAGAGCATGAAGGCGAGATCGGTTTGCCCCTGAGGGTTGCCCTGTTCAGCAGCCTTGCGATACCAGGCGACGGCTTGCGCGTAATCCCGGGAGACGCCCAGGCCGTTTGCGAACATGCTGCCAACATTGATTTCCGCGGGAGCATTGCCTTGTTCCGCGGCCTTGCCAAACCAGGCCAGCGCCTGCACAAAGTCTCTGTTGCTGAAATAACTCCTGGCGAGCGCGAACTGGGCGGTGAGATCGCCGCCCTGGGCTCGCTGCTGGAGGGCGGCGAGCTCATCCGGCTGCTGGGCGGCGAGGGTAAGCGCGCCGAGGCACAGAATCAGAGTCAATACCAGATGGTTACGGATAGAACGCATCGCAGTCCCCCGAAGTTGATTGCTGGGAGTGGCCCCGTCAAGGATTCGACAACTGCACGAAGATTCCACCTAAGGTACGCGATGGAGAGTGGGGATTCAAGGGAGTCTGCGAGGTACGACTGACTAAGGTTCCCCTCAGCGCCCAAAGGCGTGCCGAGTGTGGAGACCGATCGGCTTAAGCAGCGCCCTTGAGCGAGGCGAACGACGGAGATTCTGACTCTGCGAGTCAGAATCGCTTGAGAAATACGGGGATTCTTCGCTGCGCTCAGAATGACAAGCCAACGCGAAATACAGGGTCCTTCACTGCGTGAAGGATGACGGCCAAGTGGCAAGGCGAAAGCGGATTCCCTTCGGGAATGACAAACAAAGGGGAGCCTGTGGACTCAGCCGGTGTTGCGGTGCATCAGCCGGTGTTGCGGAGGCCGGCGGAGATGCCGTTGATGGTTGCGGTGATGGCGCGGTCGAGTTCGGCCGACGGGGGAGTGCCGGCGGCGATGGCGGTGCGCTTGCGGCGGAGGAGTTCGACCTGGATGAGGGACATGGGGTCGACGTATGGGTTGCGCAGGCGGATTGAGTGCTCGAGGACGGAGTTGGTTTGGAGCAGCGCGGTTTGGCCGGTGATGGCGAGGACCATGCTGCGGGTGAGTTCGAACTCGGCGTGCAGAACATTGAAGACGCGATCGCGGAGGGCCTTGTCTTCAACCAGGTCGGCGTAGAGGCGGGCGACGGAGAAATCAGCCTTGGCGAGGCCGATCTCGACGTTGCGGATGATGTCGATGAACAGCGGGAAGCCACGGGCCATGGCCTGAAGTTGGGCGAGGTTGGTTGCTTCGCGGTTCGAGGTACCAGGTTCGAGGTTCGAGGGTGGTTCGCCTGTGGGGACGTTGTGCTGGATGAAGTGTTGCAGGGCGTGGCCGACGCCGAAGTAGGCAGGCACAACGTGGCGCGACTGCATCCAGCCGAAGACCCAGGGGATGGCGCGGAGGTCTTCCATGCTGCGCTTGCGCTGGGCGCTGGCGTCGGTGCGTTTGGCGGGACGGGAGCCGATGCGGGCGTGTTCGAGTTCGGCAACTGGGGTGGCCTGCTCGAAGTAGGTAAAGGTGTCGGGGTCTTCGGCGATGTGCTTGCGGTAGAAGGCGTAGGAGACTTCGGAGATCTGGTCGAGGGCGGCTTCCCACTCGGGGAGGATTTCTCCGGTGAGTTGGGGGATGTAAGTTGCGGGTTGCAGGTTGTCAGTTGCCAGTTGCTGACGCTGGAGGATAGCGTCGGGACGGGCTAAAGCGTCGAGGGAGGCGGCGATCATCAGTTCGAGCGTGCGCTCGGCGAGGACGACGTCGGAGTACTTCCAGTTGAGAACTTCACCCTGCTCGGTGATACGAAGCTCGCCGGAGAAACTGTCCATGGGCTGGGCGAAGATGGCGCGGTGGGTAGGACCGCCACCACGACCGACGGTGCCGCCGCGACCGTGGAAGAGGCGGAGGGTGACGCCGCACTCGTCTGCGACCTGGTGGAGCGCACGGTGCGCCTTCCATATTTCCCAGGTGGAGGCGATCATGCCGCCGTCTTTGTTGGAGTCGGAGTAGCCGAGCATGACCTCTTGTTGATAGCCCCAGGATTCGAGCAGCGGCTTGTAGGCGGCCGAGGTCCAGAGGGAGCGCATGATGGCTGCGCCATTCTGGAGGTCTTCGATGGACTCGAATAGAGGGACGGGCTGGAGGCCGGGATCGGAGTCGCTGGGGTCGGCGGAGCCTTCGACACGGACCCCGCCGAGGCGGGCGAGGCGGACAACGTTGAGGACGTCTTCCGCGGAGGTGGCTCCGCTGATGACGTAGCGCGGGAGCGATTCGGGCACGTAGACACGCTTGAGCTCGGCGATGGCGCGGAAAGTGTCGAGGACTTCGGTGGTCTGCGGGGTCAGCGCAGGAGGGAGGGTATGACTTCCCACCTCAGACGGTGAAGCTGTCTGAGATGGGGCACCCACGTTATGAGAGATTTCGGCGATGGCGGCGGCGTGGACGCGGGCGTGCTGGCGGATGTCCAGCGTCTGCAGATGCAGGCCGTAGGTGCGGACCTCGAGCAGAAGCGGGTCGACGAGCATGTGGGCGAGGCGGCGTCCGCGGTTGCGCATGAGGCTGGAGCGGATGACGCTGAGGTCGCTGAGGAGTTCGGCGGCGCGGGTGTAGGGCTTGATCGCGGGCTCGGCCGGCAGCGGCACCGAGATATGGGGCGGGCCGCCGAGGCGGATCATGATGCAACTAACCAGCAGGCGGGTGGACTCGAAGGGGAAGCGGTTTTCGAGCTCGGTCTGGCTGGCCTTGCGGAGTTGTACGAGGTAGCTATCGAGCAACTGGGTGAGTTCGGGCGAGACGGCGACGATGCTGGTAGAGCTGGCGAGGTGGTCGAAGAGGATCTGGAGCCTGCGCCGGTAGTGGGTAAGGAGGAGGTCGCGGGCGATTGCGAGCGCCTGACGCGTGACCTCGGGCGTAACGAAGGGATTGCCATCGCGGTCGCCGCCGATCCAGGAGCCGAAACTGACGAGTTGGGGAAGTTCGGCGAGGGCGGGCTCAATGTTGTACTCGGTGGCCAAGGCGGAGGCGACTTCGGAGTAGAGCTCGGGCAGCGTGTCGAAGATGGAGGACTCGTAGTAGTCGAGTGCCATGCGGATCTCGTCGCGCACGGAGGGGCGTGCCTGGCGGACCTCGTCAGTTTGCCAGAGGGCGGTAATCTCGGCGATGACGTCCTGCTGGAGTGAGTCGAGCTGGGCCTCGGGGACGGGGATGGTGTCGAGCTGTTCGAGCAGATCGGAGATGCGGCGGCGCTTGAACATGACCGAGCGGCGGGCGACCTCAGTGGGGTGCGCGGTGAATACGGGCGAAATGCAGACGCGTTCGAGGAGGGCGCGTGCCTGGTCGGCAGTAATGCCGGCGAGCTTCATTTGGCGGAGCGCGCCACGAAGTGACCCACGCTGGGGCTCAGCATCGGGATCGAGCTGGCTGGAGAGGCGGCGGCGCTTGCGGTGATTGGTCTCGGCGAGGTTGATGAGCTCGAAGTAGAAGGCGAAGGCGCGGGCGAGCTGGTAGGCGGAGGCTTCGGTGAGGCCCTCGACGCAACGCTGTGCGTGCTGGAGCGGGTCCGCGGGAGTGGCTCGCGGCTTGGAACTAAGCGCGCGGGCAGCAACTCCGGCAGGGCCTTCGCGATAGGCTATGGCGGTCTGACGAAGCTCCTCGACGGTATCGAAGATCGGGACGCCGGCCTGCTCGCGCAGGACCTCGCCGAGCAAGATGCCGAGCGAACGGACGTCGCGGCGCAGAGGCGCTTCCTTGAGCTCGCCCGTTGGCGCCTGGAGTTCCGCCAGACGCTGCGGCCAGTTGGGAGGAGACCAGAGAGAGGGCATAAGTGATTATGCACTGACCGCGAAAATACGCGGAGTGGAGTGGGGGAGCTTGGGACGCGCGTCCGGTCGAGCTACATGACTAGGGCGAGTTTTTCCAGTTCTTCCTGCATGCTTTGGAGGGAGCAGCGGACCGACTCAATGCGGGACGCCGCGCCGCGGGCATCATGGTTGGAGACGCCGTATCCGCGGACGCTGAGGAAGGAGCTGATGAGTTCCGCGGCCTGCCAGGAATCCAGACCGGACTGCTTGAGTTCCTCGCGCAGAGAGGAGAGATCGGTCAAGGTGAATTTTTCTGGGATGCTCGCTGCTGGTGAGTAGTGTTCCATGGCCAACCTCCTTTCAAGTCCTATTGGTCGTACCTCGCGGTCGCCAAACCAGGTCTGCGCGATCGTCCTGCATAACGCCTCACACAATTAGACGTGAATTCAGCCGGCAAGTTGCTAGAAGGCTTGTCGATTGCGTGTAAAGAGGCTATGTTCCTTCGTCCCGGCTCTATCACTTTCGTGTCATCGAAGTTACGTAGGTTACTTATCGGGAAGTTCCCTGCAAATGTTTAGGAAAATCGGAGGGCATTGGGTTGGTGCTCCGGGTTCAGGAGGCTCGGTCGGCGAGCAGCACGGGGATGCCGTCGACGATGGGATAGCGACGGCCGCATCCTGTGCAACGGATGGAGTTCGCATCGAGTGCGAGGGATTGGCGGCAGACCGGGCAGACCAGCCAGCGGAGGTCTTCGCATTCGAGGGGCTTGGGGGCAGGCATGGGGACAGGGTACTAGGTTCGAGGTGCGCTGTACCATGGAAGCCGGGATGAAGAACATGGCACGGATTCTGAATGGGGTTGAGATCGCGGCGGAGATCAAGGCCGAGGTCGGCGCCGAGGCGCGCGCGCTGACCACTGCGGGCATTACGCCTGGACTGACGGTGGTACTGGTGGGGCATGTTGCTGCGTCGGAGATTTATGTGCGCAGCAAGGTGAAGGCCTCGGGGGAGCTGGGCATTCGGAGCGAGATGCTGACCCCGCCGGAGACCGTGACGACGGAAGAGATGCTGGCGCTGATTGCGGAGTTGAATGCGCGCGACGATGTGGATGGGATCCTGATTCAACTGCCGCTGCCCAAGCACGTGGACACGCGACGGCTGCTGGAGGCGGTCGATCCGGAGAAGGATGTGGACGGGTTCCACCCGATCAATGCGGGGCGGCTCGAGAGCGGGCAGCCCGGACTGAGGCCATGCACGCCGGCAGGGATCATGGAGATATTGCGGAGGAGTGGCCTGCCGGTTGCGGGCCAGCACGCGGTGGTGCTGGGTCGGTCGGATATTGTGGGTAAGCCGGTGGCGATGATGCTGCTGCATGCGAACGCGACGGTGACGGTGTGCCACTCGAAGACGGTGGACATTTGGCGGTATACGCGCGATGCAGACATTCTGGTGGCGGCGATCGGGAGGCCCGGATTTGTCACGGCGGAGATGGTGAAGCCGGGGGCCACGCTGATCGATGTGGGGATCAACCGAGTGACGGATGCGGCAGAAGTTGTGGAGTTTTTTCCTGATGATGTGGAGCGGGCGGCGCAGTTTGCCAAGCGTGGCTCGACGCTGGTGGGGGACATCCATCCGGCGGCGTTTGCGCTGGCGGGGGCGTATACCCCGGTGCCGGGAGGCGTAGGCGCTCTGACGATTGCGATGCTGATGCATAACACGGTGAAGGCGGCGAAGGCTCGGCGTGGCGTGGCGGCGGGCATGCTCGCGGAAAAGGCTTAGTGCGATGCTGCGCGTGGGCCTCACTGGCGGGCTGGGCAGCGGCAAGTCGACCGCGGCGCGGATGTTTGCGGCAAAGGGCGCGTATGTGTTTTCTGCGGACGAGATTGGGCGCGAGATGATGCAGCCTGGTGAGGCTGTATACGTGGCAATCATTGAGAAGTTTGGGCCGACGGTGGTGGCGGCGGATGGGAAGCTGGATCGTGCGGCGCTGACGCGGATCGCATTCGGGGATGGGCGGATTGAGGAGTTGGAGGCGATTGTTCATCCGGCGACGATTGCGCGGCAGGCGGAACTGATTGCGGGGTTGGAGGCGCGCGATCCGGATGCGGTGGCGATGGTGGAGTCGGCGCTGATCTTTGAAACGAAGCATGGCGGAGAAGGCGGATGGCACCGGCGCTTCGACCGGGTGATCTTTGTGGCGGCGCCAGAAGAGTTGCGGATTGCGCGGTTTGTGGTGCGCGCGTCGGGTGGCAAAGTGCTGAACCATGAAGCGCGCGCGGCGTTGGAAGCCGAGGCGCGGCGGCGGATGGCGAACCAGGTGGAGACGGAACGGAACGCGGCGCAGTGCAATTACGTATTGAGGAATGACGGTTCGCTGGAGGAGTTGCAGGCGCAGGTGGACACGGTTTGGCCGCTGTTGAAAGATGCGGCGAGGGGCGGTTGAGAGTCCGGCGGCGGACCTCCCACATCTCAGAAGCGAGATACGGGGCACCCAGGGGTGCATGGGAATGAATAAAATGAGAGTTCGTGTGGTGTACGGAGTTTGAGGAAGCGTTTGCGATGAAATTACGACCTGTTCTACTGGTGGTCCTGCTGCTTGCAGGGTTCTATTTTGTAACGACACATCTGGCGTCGACGGGCGCGCTGGCTCCATGGTTCGGCGCGCGCCATCCGGCGGGCGACCCTGCGGGCACCATTGAAGCGGTGCGCGGCCCGAATGGCGCATTCGACTTGACGGTGGCTTCCGCGGCGCCGGCCTTCGATGAGGAAGAGCAGCAGAACATTGCTGTCTACAAGAAGGTGTTGCCGAGCGTGGTCAACATCACGTCGACCGAAGTACGGTGGGATTTCTTCTATGGGCCGGTACCGCAGACCGGTCAGGGTTCAGGCTTCGTCCTGAACAAGGATGGGCTGATTCTGACCAACAACCACGTGATCGACAAAGGCCAGCAGGTCGAGGTAACGCTCTCCGACAAGCACAAGTACAAAGCCACAGTGGTGACAGTCGACAAAGGGCACGACCTGGCGCTGCTGAAGATTGACGCGCCGAATCTGGTCCCAGTGACGCTGGCGGAGACCAGCACCGGGCTGATGGTGGGGCAGCGCGTGTATGCGATCGGAAATCCGTTTGGGCTATCGGGCACGATGACGCGCGGGATTATTTCGGCGATCCGGTCGGTGCGAGGTCCGGACAACAATTTGATTGAGGACGCGATTCAGACAGACGCGTCGGTGAACCCGGGCAACTCAGGCGGACCGCTGCTGAACTCGCGCGGCGAAGTGATCGGGATTACGACGATGATTGCGTCGAATGGGGCGGACCAGTCGTCGGGAATCGGGTTCGCGATTCCGATCAATACAGCGAAGGCTGTGCTGGACGACTTTGCGAAGTATGGGCGGGTGCGGCGGCCCACGCTGGACATTGTGACGCTGCCGATCGGGCCCGACATCGCCCAGCAGATTGGACTGCCGGCGAACTACGGTTTGCTGATTGAGAAGGTGCTGCCGGGCGGCGCGGCTGAGAAGGCGGGGCTGCATGGCGGGACGCAGAAAGCCTATGAGGGGAATACGCCGGTAATGCTTGGTGGCGATTTGATCGTGAAGTTCGATGGGCAGGACATTACGAATGGGCCGGACCTTGCGGGTGCGATGAACGCGAAACGGGCCGGCGACACGGTTACAGTCACAGTGTTTCGCGGACGGAAAGAGATGGACTTCAAGGTGACGCTGGGCGACGCCAAGAGCCAGGCGCAAGGACCGCAGATCTAAAGACAGTGGTTAGTGGCTAGTTGAACGGCTGGGGGCGGCGGTGCGACGGAAGGTGTCATGCGCGGTTCTCGGCGTGGGGATTGTGGTGGTTTGTGCTGCGGCGTGGCCGTTCGCGAAGGCGCACCTGCAGGCGATTGCGGTGATGCGCCATGTAGCGGGGCAGCCGGTGCCACGGATGGCGCGGGCGCTGACGGTTCCGGTAGAGACTCGGGATTCTGACTTCGAAATCGAAACGCCGACAGGCAAGCAGGTAGTACGGGCGCGGCTGTATCTGCCCGAGGGCAGACCGGATGCACCGGGACTGGTGATTTTCCACGGGGTGCATCACCTGGGCATCGAAGAGCCGCGATTGATGGGCTTTGCGACGGCGATGGCAAGCTGCGGCATTCGGGTGCTGACGCCGGAGTTGCCGGGCATCAAGGACTACCACGTGAGCCAAGGTTCGGTGCGGACGATTGGCGAATCAGTGAAGTGGATGGCGGCGCGAACCGGGAGCCCCGTGGGCGTGATGGGGTTGAGCTTTGCAGGCGGGCTGGCGCTGGTGGCGGCGGAGGATCCGGCGTACGGACCGAGCTTCAAGTTTGTGGTTGCGGTGGGCTCGCAGGACTCGATGGCACGGGTGACGGAGTATTACCAGGCGGGACGCGACGTACGCCCGGACGGAACGATTGAAGTGCTGCCGGCGCATGAGTACGGGCCGCTGGTGATTGAGTACGAGTACCTGGAGGGTTTTGTACCTGCGACAGACCTGGAGCCGGTGCGAGCGGTCTTGCGGGCGCATCTGTACGAAGACCCGAAGGGAGAGGCTGCGGCGATGCTACTGCTGGACGAGACGCGGAAACGCGAGGCACTGGACCTGATGAATACTTCGCTGCCGGCCACGCACGAGAAGATCGCGGCGGCAATTGCCGCGCATGCGTACGAGTTTCCAGAGCTGTCGCCGGAGCGCGGGCTCGGGACGTTGAGGACGCCGGTCTATCTGCTGCATGGCGAGGCCGACAATGTGATCCCGGCAGCCGAGACGCTTTGGATGGCGAGCGAGCTGCCGCGCGAGGATCTGAAGGCGATGCTGGTCAGTCCGGTGCTGTCGCATATCGATCTGGACGCGAAACCGGGAGCGATGGACGAGTGGCGGCTGGTGCATTTCTTCGCGCTGGTGATGCATGCGGCGGAGAGCAAGTAATGAGAGAGAATTGAGAGCATGAGCGAGTTAGTTACGCTGGATGAGATACGGGCCGCTGAGCGGCGGATTGCCGGGGTTGCGGTGCGGACTGGATTGTATCGGGTCGAGCCGGAACGGTTGCAGGCCGCGGGAGTAGCGGAGCTGCCGTTCGAACTCTACCTGAAAGCGGAGAGCGAGCAGCCGATTGGGAGCTTCAAGCTGCGCGGAGCGTACAACCGGATTGCGCAGCTTTCGGCGGCGGAGTTGGCGCAAGGGGTGATTACCTATTCGAGCGGCAACCACGCGCAGGGCGTGGCGTATGCGGCGCGAGCGTTAGGGGCGAAGGCTGTGATCGTGATGCCGGAGAATGCTCCTGTGGTGAAGATTGAGGCAACCAAGGCGCTGGGTGCGGAGGTGGTATTTGTGGGACCAGCGAGTTCGGCGCGGAAGGCGAAGGCCGAGGAACTGGCTGCTGCGCATGGCTACACTATCATTCCGCCATATGACGATCCGGCGATCATTGCCGGGCAGGCGACGTGCGGGCTGGAGATTGTGGAGCAGCTTGGCGAGTTGGATGGCGGCGTGGTGATTTTGTCGCCGGTGTCGGGCGGCGGGCTGCTGAGCGGGGTTGCGACGGCGGTTAAGCTGGCGATCCCTAACGGTGCGGCGGTGCAGGTGTGGGGCGCGGAGCCGGAGCTGGCGGCGGATGCGAAGGAGTCTTTCGACACCAGGACACTCGTGGAATGGCCGGCAGCGAAGACGACGAGGACGATTTGCGATGGGCTGCGGACGCAGTCGGTCGGGGTGCTGAACTTTGAACATATTCTGCGGTTCGTGGATGGGATTGTGACGGTAAGCGAGGACGAGATCCAGGCGGCGATGCGGGTGATGCTGGCCACGACCGACCTGGTCGCGGAGCCGAGCGGAGCCGTGACGCTAGCGGCGGCGCTCTATCACCATGTGCAACTGCCGGCGTGCGACCGGATGGTTGCAGTGTTGAGCGGCGGGAATATTGAGCCGAAATTGCGGCGGGAACTAGGCGCGCAGGTTGCTTCCGCATAGGGGCTGGTGGGAGTCTAATCAGACGATGAATGCTACCTCTATGAAGGCGATGCGGATTTCGGCCCTGGCGCTGCTGGTTGCGTTGGGCGGCGTGGCGACGGTGAAGGCGCAGAAGACGCAGAAGGAGAAGATGGCCGGCTACGATCGATCGGCGCGGGCGACGGTGGTGCATCCGGCCATTGTGTACGCGGCGGCCGAGGATAACGCGGCGCATGTCACCGAAGTCGCACCGGGCCACGAAGTGGTGGTGACGGAGCACAACGGCGCCTGGGTGCGGGTGTTCGCGAACACCGACATTCCCGACGAACAGGCCGAGGACCAGAAGCCGGAGTTCGGTGCGGATGAGGATGTTTCGCCGATGTCGGGATGGATCAAGGACAAGGGGCTGGTGACGCCAGCGACAGCGAACGGCGACGCGATCTTGTTTGGCACGGCGGCGAACTTTGAAGTATTGGCGATGGAGCCGCATGCGCCGAAGAACGCGCCCGAGGAGGCGCACCTGCTCTATCGGCGAGTGGCGGAGTATTACCCCGACTCGCCGCTGGCTGCGGAGGCGATGTACCGCTCGGCGGACGTGCGCTGGCAGATCGACAAGGCCGACATAAGGACGCTGCCCTCGGCGAAGGAACAGGAGGCGTACCTGCGACCGCAGCTCTACGAGGGCGAGTTGCAGAAGGTGATGAAGCTGTATCCGGCGACGAAGTTTGCCGCGCTGGCCGCGTACGATCTGATCGACAACAAGCTGTGCGGCGACTGGCAGGGGCTGCCCAAGTGTCCTGAGTTGGAAGCGGGCCTGTACGAGAAGTATGTGGACCGTTACCCCGATTCACCGAAGGCCGCCGAGGCGCTGTACGAGGCGACGTACCGCGAGGGCGTGCTGGTGGAGATGTACCTGGTGCAGGATGAAAAGAAGCGGTCGGAGGCAGCGGCGGCGAGTGTGCAGGGGCTGGCGAATGAGCTGAAGCAACACTATCCGCAGACCGACTTTGCGTCGCGGGCGGCGAGTATTGCGTACCGGGTGGCGCAGGAAATTCCGGTGTACGGGAATGATCGGGACTAGAGACAGTTGTTAGCTGCTGGTTGTTTAGTTGTTAGTTGCGGCTTGACCTCCGGAGACGAGAGTGGCGCGAGAGCATCAGTATGCGGTGACAGTGCGGTGGACGGGGAATACTGGGACCGGGACGGCCACGTATCGAAGTTATGAGCGGGCGCATGAGATTTCGGCTGAAGGGAAGCCGGCGATTGCGGCGTCTTCCGATCCAGTGTTTCGCGGAGATAAAGCGCGGTGGAATCCGGAGGAACTGTTGCTGGCAGCACTGTCCGGGTGCCATCAGCTTGCCTATCTGCACCTGTGCGCGGTGGCCGGGATCGTCGTGGTGGAGTACGTAGACCATGCGGAAGGCGTGATGGCGACGAAGCCCGACGGAGCCGGGCAGTTCACGCGGGTGATGCTACGGCCAAAGGTGACGGTTGCGGCGGGAAGCAATGTGGCGAAGGCAAAGGAGCTGCATCATGAGGCGCATGCCATGTGCTTTATTGCCCGCTCGGTAAACTTCCCAGTGGAGAATGAGCCAGAAATCTTGGTGGGATAGCTCCAAGAGCCGTCCTGCCGGACGGGCCCACCGCGCGTGGAGCGGTCACTTCGTGACGCGTATTTGGCTTCGCGTCGATGCTCCCGATGGTCGCAGGTTAGATTCCGTGCAAGGCCATTTAGCAAATTCCGCGAACTCGCGCCCTTAGAATAAGGGGATGCCAATAAAACTTGTCGTCCAGGTCATCTTTCTGGCCATTGTGCAGGGACTTGCTGAGTTACTGCCTGTATCGAGCTCCGCCCACGTGGTCGTTGCTGAGAGCATTCTTCATAAACACTTTGGAGGGCTCGCACCATCGGATCCAAACATGACGCTGCTGCTGGTGATGCTGCATACCGGAACGATGTTCGCTGTGATTGCGTATTTCTGGAAACAGTGGAAGCAGACGTACTTTGCGAGCGCGGACGCATTCAAGCGGTTTGCCGTGCGGGTGATATGGGCTACGGGCCTTACGGGCGTCATCGGCGAAGGCCTGATGAAGGTGATAGAACACACGCTGTTCAAAGGCCAGCCAAAGGCCGTGATCGAAGATTTGTTCGGGCGGCTGGATTTGGTGGCTCCGGCGCTGACGTGTGCCGGGATTCTGATCCTGATTTCGGGGCTGCGTGAGAAGAAGGCGGAGGTCGCGGCAGAGCCTGTGGCCGGTAGCCTGACCCGGCGGCCGAGCGGCAACGTGACCATGGGGCAAGCGGGGTGGATGGGAGTCTTGCAGGGACTGGCGCTTCCCTTCCGCGGATTTTCGCGTTCGGGCGTGACTATTTCGGCGGGCATGCTGACCGGCGCGACCAAGGAGCGGGCTGAGCGGTTCAGCTTCGCGATGGCGGTAGTGATTACTCCGCTCGCGATTGGGCGCGAGGCTCTGCGACTGCTGCACGCGAAGCACGATGCGGTTGCGGCTGGCGTGGTGCTCGACCTGCATCAGACGCTGATGTTCAGCCTGCTGGGTGCCGTGGTTTCGTTCCTCGCTGGGCTGGTAGCGCTGAAGTGGTTGAGCAGCTGGCTGGAGAACGGGCGCTGGTATCTGTTCGGGATTTATTGTCTGGTGGCGAGCGCAGGCGTGTTTGCCCTGCA
>Ga0302202_10002525_pt1 | contig 20988 bp, 15 predicted proteins | sample II_Bog_N3_3_FD_194579 | JGI IMG/M metagenome (GOLD analysis project Ga0302202, IMG submission 194579) | Peat permafrost microbial communities from Stordalen Mire near Abisko, Sweden - II_Bog_N3_3 | ecosystem: Environmental > Terrestrial > Soil > Wetlands > Peat | place: Sweden: Abisko...
CTGTTTGGATTTGCTTACTGTTTTAATTATATGGGATGGAGAGAAACTAGTATGCCAACTTTTAAAAAGAATTATGTCGTTTGGATGGTGCGGGTTAGGGGGAAATGGGGGGTTCGAGGGGCTTGACAAGGGGATTTTCTGGGGATTTTGCGGCTCTCCCAGGTGCCCAAAAGCGAGGCACCTGGGGCACCCGGCTGGATCATCCGCGCGGCAGGGATGACGGTCGATCAGTTTATCGAACTGCTCTAAGCAGACCGTCGCGCGGATCAGACGGTCATGATCTCTTTTTCCTTGGTGTTGAAGAGGTCTTCGACGTGGCGGATCTCGGCGTCGGTGAGCTGCTGGACCTCTTCGCTGGCGCGTTTTTCGTCGTCGGCGGAGATGAGCTTGTCCTTGGCGGCCTTTTTGACCTGCTCGTTGCCGTCGCGGCGGATGTTGCGGATGGCGGTCTTGTGATCTTCCAACACACCGGAGAGATGTTTGACGGCCTCGCGGCGGCGCTCCTCGGTCATGGGCGGGACGGGGACGCGGATGACCTTTCCGTCGTGCATGGGGTTGAAGCCGAGGTTGCTGGTGCGGATGGCCTTTTCGACGGCGGGGACGATGGAGATCTCCCAGGGCGAGACGAGGATGAGCTGCGCCTCCGGGGTGGAGATCTGAGCGACCTGGGAGATGGGCGTGTCGGTGCCGTAGTAGTCCACCTTGACCTGGTCGAGCATGTGGACGTTTGCGCGGCCGGTGCGGGTGGAGAGGAGGTTTGCGCGGAAGTCCTCGACGGACTTTTCCATGCGCGACTTCAACTGCGCGTACACGTTCTTCAACGCCGGATTGCTTGCCATGGTGGATGCCATAGGGGTGCCTGCCTTTCTGAAGCCGATTGGAAGCCCGCTATGAGGCGGGCGGTTTCGACTTCGTAATTCTACAGAGGTTTGGGTGATTAAGAAGCTCCCGGCTGCCGATGAAGCTGCTGTACGGTTGGACGGGATGGCCCGCGGGAGTTGATTTTAGCGTCGAGCGCAAAAATTTTAGCATCAAACTGTTGACAGGAACATCACACAAAAGTGTAAGGTGACCTTGTGAATATCGAATTGAACTACGAACAGAGCGCGCGGATCGAGTTGCTGTCGCTGGTGGCGGGCAAGCCATCGTCGCAACTGTTGCTGGACGCGGCGATGCTGTTGCTGGACCGGGATGCGGGATGCTGCGAGCGCTGCCGTCCGGCGGACCCGCAGAACTTTCTTGGCGAAGAGGAGCTGGAGGCCCGGCTTGCGCAGTTGCTGCATCGCTGAGGCGCGGGTGGAGAATTGGGTGGGTGGTGGAAGAGCCGGCGAAGTTCTGGCGATGCTGTTTTCTGGCAAACAAATAGCTGTCTTGCTCGGTTTGCAGGGACGCCTGTTGACACGGACGCCGTGGCGGACTCGCGTGGAGCGGCATCGCTCCCATATAATCTAATTTTCGCCACGAGAGGCTGCGGGGCGGGATTTTGCAGCGAATGAGGGTGTGCGTATCTTTACCGTAAAGCGAGTGAGCGGAAGTTTCCTGGGCATCAAGCTAAAGTCTGTGCGTACGCGCTCATTCGACTCCCGCATTGCTGTTGTCATGGTGGCCACATGGGTGGCGGCGGCGATGGTTTTTGTGCCCGCGCGAGCCGTGTGGGCGCAGGATGCAGGCGCGGCCCCGGTTGCGCAGAGCACGGCGGAAGCGAGCGGGGCACAGGTGCTGTGCCAGCCGCAGTCGATCGGCAACCGCAGGATTCCCAAGGAGTCTGTACTGGCGCGGATAGCGAGCCACCAGGGCGATCCGTATGATGCGGCGACGGTGGAGCGGGACTTCAACTCGCTGTGGAACACGGGCTACTTCGAGAAGATCCAGATTGAGCGGACGGACACACCGGCGTGCGTGCAGCTGGTGATCTATGTGCGGGAGAAGCCGACCATCCGCTCGATCGATTACCAGGGGATGAACGCGATAACGCAGTCCGACGTGCAGGAACGGGATAAGAAGGCCAAGGTCGGATTGACGGTGGAGAGCCAGTACGATCCGACACGGGTGAAGCGGGCCGAGGACGTTCTGAAGGACCTGTTGAGCGAGCATGGACACCAGTTTGCGACGATCCGGACCGAGGTGAAGACGATTCCTCCGTCGTCGGTGGGGATCACGTTCCGCATCAAGGAAGGGCCTACGGTGAAGGTGGGGAAGATCGCCTTCGACGGCAACTACAACCTGAGCAGCCGCGAACTGCGCAGCGCGATGGTGAATACACGGCCGATCGGCGTGCCGCACTCGATCGTGCTGGAGAATTTGCTGGCCCGGACGTTCGACGCGAGCAAACTGGACGAGGACACGGAGCGGGTGCGCCAGGCGTACCAGGACCACGGCTACTTCAAGGCGGAGACGGCCGACCCGCAGACGCATGTGCGCGACGAGGGCGGGCTGAACTGGTTCACGCTGCGGCCGTCGACGGGCAAGCGCATCGACATCCTGATGCCGGTGGAAGAGGGAGAACGCTACCGGCTGGGCGGGATCAACTTTACGGGCAACAAGATGTTCACCAACAACAAGGCGCTGCGTGCACAGTTCGCACAGAAGGACGGCGAATGGTTCTCGGCGACGTCGTTCAGCAAGGGACTGAAGGACCTGCGCAAGGCGTATGGCAGCCAGGGCTACATCCGAATGGTGCCGGATATAAAGCCGCGGATCGATGAGGCGAAGAAGCTGGTGTACATGGACATCGATATCGACGAGGGCAAGCAGTTCTATGTCTCTCGGATCGAGTTCACGGGCAATACGATCACGCGGGACAAGGTGATCCGGCGTGAGCTGCTGCTGGAAGAGGGCCAGGTGTACAGCAGCCAGCGCTGGGAGATGTCGGTGCTGCGGCTGAACCAGTTGAGTTACTTCGAAGTGCTGAAGGTGGATGACGATACCGAGACGCGGCAGAATGAGGACGATGGGACGGTAGACCTGCTGCTGAAGCTGAAGGAGAAGGGCAAGAACTCGATTGGGGTGAACGGCGGGATCAGCGGACTGTCTGGGACGTTTGTGGGGCTGAACTACGAGACCAACAACTTTCTGGGGTTGGGCGAGACGCTGTCGGCGTCGGCGAACATCGGCGACCTGTCCCGCAACGTGAGCTTCGGGTTCAATGAGCCGTATCTGCGCAACAAGCCGATCTCGGTGGGCATGGAAGTTTTCTCTCGGAAGTCGGACTACAACCCGGCCAAGGCGTACTCGATCGCCAACAATACGAGCGCGAATGTATCGACGGCGCAGCAGTCGCTGCTGACCAACTACAACACATCGACGAATGGGTTCACGGTTTCCGCGAGCGAGCCGCTGAAGCATCTGTGGGTGGGCCGCGGGATGACCCGGGTGGGCGTGACGTATGCGTTGAGCCGTGCGTCTGTGACTACGTTCAACGACAATACACGCAACATATTTCAGTCTCTGGCGTTCCGTTCGGGAGTGGCGGGGCTGAACCAGTTGAGCGGGATCGTGACCTCGACGATTGCACCGAGCTTCAGCTACTCCAGCCTGGACCGCGGGGTTGGGCCGCACTCTGGGCGGGACTTCAACCTGTCGGTGCAGATAGCGGGCGCTGGCGGCAACGTGAAATACATCCAGCCGGTGGCGAGCTACCGGCAGTACTACCCGATGCGTGGGCTGAAGATCGACCGGGAAGGGCACAACGTACTGGGGATGCGTCTGCTGCTGGCGCACATCTCGGGCTTTGGCGGCGAGGTAGCACCTCCGACCAACCGCATCTATGGCGGGGGCGAGTCGGATGTGCGCGGCTTCGACATCCGCGCCAACTCGCCGTACACGTTTGTGCCGGTGAAGGTGCAGTTCAACCTGACCGACCCGGATGGGACGCTGGTACCACGCGACCCGACCAACCCAAGCCTGGGCAATATACAGATTCCGCTGCCGATCTACCGGCTGGCCTCGGTGGGCGGCGATACACAACTGACGGCGAACATACAGTACATGATCCCGATCGTCAGCACGTTGAGCTTCAACTTCTTTACCGACTTCGGACTGACGGGGGACTTGCAGAAGGGACAACTGCTGCAGAGCGCGGCGGGGACATCCGTGCTGTCGAGCCCGCTGTATGGCTGCCCGACGTTCATCAACGGCGCGTGCTTCGGCGGCCAGTCGGTGGCGGCGCTTGCGGCGCGGCAACTGAACACGGTTCCGGGGACCAACTTTGTGCCGCGCATGTCGAGCGGCGCGGAGTTCCAGGTGATTCTGCCGATTGTGAATGCGCCGTTCCGGCTGTACTACGCGTACAACCCGCTGCGGCTGTACAAGAACCTGCCGCAGCAACTGGCGGTGGACAATGCGACGTTCCGCACGATGTTCCCCGACTCTGGCGCGGGGCAGTACAGCTACGAGCAGGCGCTGCAACTCTACGGGTCGGCTTACGAGCTGCGCGAGCCGAGGAAGACGTTGCGGTTGACTGTGAGTACGACGTTCTAAAGACCAGGTTGTTAGTTGCTGGTTGCTGGTTGTGAGAAGCGGCTAGGCGGAGATCAGAAAACAGAATACGGCTGCCGACAAGGGCAGCCGCTTTTCTTGTCCGGCCACATGCTGACTGGCTATAGTTTTTACGTCGAACCTGGTACCTCTCAACCAACAACCAGCAACTAACAACCAGCAACTTGTCTTTAGTAGATGCGCTGGTAGGTTCGGGTGAGGCGGTCGTGCCATGTGAGGCGGTCTTCGTCGAAGGCGGCCCAGAGGAGGCCGAGGCCGAGGGGGCAGGCGGAGAGGAGGACGGCGAGGTTGCGGCGGCGCATGGCGCCCCGGGTGGGGTTCTCGTCGTCGAAGGTGCAGAGGGCGATGCGGGCGCAGCGCATTCCCGGGGTGGACTCGGAGAAGGAGAAGAAGAGCGCCTGGTAGAGGAGATAGAGGAGGGCGAGGACGAGGAGGCTGGAGGCCAGTGCCAGGCCGGGCTGGAGTCCGGTGTGGGCTGTGAACTGGACGGCCAGGCGAGCCAGGGCTGGGTGGCGATCGAGCGGGAAGGACGCGTCGGAGATGGCCGCGGCTGGTTGCCATAGGTTGGAGCGGCCAGCGGAGAAGAGGAAGGCGGCGGCGAAGGCAAGGAATCCGGCGAAAAGGACCGACGTGTCGATTGCGGCGGCCATGAGGCGGCGGGGGATGGAGGCGATGTGAGGCAGCGGTGCGGGACGGGCGGAAAAAGCAGATCCCTCCCCTTCGACTTCGCTCAGGGTACGGGATGACAAATAATCATTGCTATGGGATGACACTGAATCATCTCTGCGGGATGACAACAAAGAAGATGCAGGGGCGGATTCGGCGGGGGTGGGGTTGGGCGCGTCGAGCCAGATGGAGGTCCACTGGGGGGTGGGGGCTTCGGCGGGGACGGGGATGGTGGAGATCTGGGCTGGATCGACCTCGAAGATGCGAAGCTGACTCTCTCCCAGGGCGAGACTGGCGGCGGTGCGCAGCGGACCTTCGGCGTAGCGCGGGCGGGCCTTGCGGGGGGCGACAAGCTGGCGGGGAAACTCGATCAGATTTGTGGGCAGCGGCATGGGCGGGCCGGCGGGCTCTTCAAAGACAGGGGACTGGCGGAAGGCGATCTCTTCATCGAGGAGGCGGGCTTCGGCGTCGCTGCGGTCTTGCTGCTGGAGCAGGCGGCTGGCGTTGGAGACGTGCGGCGGGGAGGCGAGGTTACGATGCTCCGCGCCGGGCATTGAGGCCGGGAGCCCGTCGTCTTCAAAGATGCGGACGGTGAGGCCGGAGAGTGGGGGTGCGAAGGGATGAGAGTTGGCGGGGACGTGGTGCGAGCGGGATTCGGTGGGTTCCACGTTCGGCGACGACGGGGCCGCCGCAGAAGATGGGGCATCGTCGTTGAGAGAGTCGAGGAGCAGTTGCTGGGCCTGGGCTACTGCCTGGGCGTTGAGTGCGGCGATCTGGGCCGCGGCCTGTGCCTGCTGGGTGGCGCGCTCGGCCTCGGCGGCAAGGTAGGCGCGGTAGCTGGGGGAGTGGGCGTAGCGCTGGGCGACGGCGGCGGCAATGCGACTGGTGCGGGAAGGTGCGGAGGGTGCGGGCGAGAGTGCGAGGGATGGCTGCGCTTGATTGCGCCGGCTGCGATGAGCGGCGAGGCGTTCGGCAACCTGGTGGTGGAGGGCTTCGGAGGCGGGCGGCGCAGTGGCGCGGGCCGTGGCGTGGGAGGCCTCGGAGGGGGAATCGCTGGACGCTTCCGTATCCAGCTGGCCGGTATCAAGCAGTGCGGAACCCATATTGCTCAAAACTCAAACTCACTTCCGTGAAATCGTCTAATGAGCAATCACCGGTTCAATTGCCCTTGGTTGGTGTGTTGTGAATGACTTTTCCTTTAGAGAAAAGTCACCCCGGTTTTGTTGACCCCGGATACAGCAACCCGAGATTGCTATACCCTCAGAGAGTGGTGCGTGCGACAGATATTGACGGCCGGTTCAACCATGCGAAGGCGCTGCGGAGTGTCTGCTTCTTCATAAGTATCACGGTGGGCGTGGCAAGTTTTGCTCATCTTGCGGCGCAGGAGGTGACGAGTGCGGCACCTCTGAGTGAAATGGGACCGGTGACGGGCCCGGCGGCGAGCAGCAGGTGCGTGATGACGACGGCAGGTGCAGCAGGCGCGCCTGTTTCGCCCGGCGACGCACTGCCCGACGCGCCGGGCGAGGCGGAGTATCCGGAGGCGGTGCCGATTGCGGCGGCGGCGAAGGAGGCGCCGGTGCGGCTGGAGGCGGATCGCTGTTCGATGTTGGGGAGCGTCTCCGTTCTGGACGGCCATGCGGTGGTGACCCATGGCGACCGGATATTGCAGGCGGACCACATTGAATATGACAAGGACTCGGACGAGGCGAGCCTGACCGGGCACCTGCAGTTGACCGGCGGAGAGAACGACGAACGGATTCAGGCCAGCCATGGGACGATCAATGTGCAGACGCAGGTGGGGCGCTTCTATGATGTGACGGGTTCGGTGGGTATGAGTTTGAGGCCGGCGGCGAACGCGGCGGCTGTGGGCCAGCGTGCGGTGTATACCAACGGCAATCCATTTTTGTTCAGCGGCAGACTGGTGGTGAAGACGGGGCCTCGGGAGTACCAGATCTACGATGGACGGGTGACGTCGTGCCAGTTACTGAAGCCGGACTGGCTGCTGTCTGCCGCGGAGTTCAGCGTGGATGGGGAGAAGGCGCGGGCGCGGGACAGCGTCTTCCATGTGAGGAATTTTCCGTTGCTGTGGCTGCCGTATGTGACGCATCCGGTGGATGCGAACGCGCGGCAGAGCGGGATTCTGATCCCTGAGATTGGGTTCAACTCGGCGAGCAAGGGCGAGACGATCGGGGAGCAGGTGTACTGGGCGATCAACCGCAGCACGGAGTTGACGGTGGGGACGATATTTTACTCTGCGCGCGGCTGGGAACAGTCGGCGAGCTTCCAGTATCGCGGGCTGGGGCAGGACTTTTTAAAGTCGCACTACAGCGGACTGCGGGACCGAGGCTACTATCCGGGAGGCGGGACGGTTTATGTGAACCAGAGCGGCACGGACCTGGTGTTTTCCGGGCGGCGCGATTTTTTTGTTGGGGACGAGGCGGCCGGCAGCGAAGCTGCACACAGCGGGAGCGGAGATTCGCAGACGAGGGCGGTGGCGGACGTGGAGTACCTGAGTTCGTTTCCATACCGCGAGGCGTTTTCGTCGAACTTCAACCAGGCAGTGTCGAGCGACGTGGTGTCTACGGTGTACGGCACACGGGAGTGGGACGGGATGGCGGTGTCGGCGGAGGGCGACCGGTACCAGGGCGAGAAACGGGTGGCGAATACTACATCGGTGCCGCCACAGACGGAGGAGCAGGTGCATATCTTCCATGCGCCGGCGGTGGAGTTTACGACGACCGACCATGGGCTGGGGACGACCGGACTGCAGTGGAACGTGGACAGCTCGGTGGCAATGTTGAAGCGTATCCAGCCGACCTTTGTGACTGGCGGGATGATCGAGCGGGTGGACGTGCGTCCGGAGCTGGCCTACCCGTTGGGGGCTGGGGGATGGCGGGTGCGGCCATCGGTGGCGTCGCGGGAGACGTTCTACAGTCGCAGCCGGCTGCCTTCGGCCACGGGCGCTACCGGTCCGGAGGTGGAGAGCCTGGCAACACTGAGCCGGTCTGACCTGGAGATGCAGTTGGACCTGCGGACTCCAGTGGTGGAACGGACGTTCGATTCTGGATTTATGAAGAAGTTGTTGCGCCACGATGTGAAGCACACCATTGAGCCGGAGTTGACGTACCGGTATGTGAGCGGGATCGACAACTTTGCGAATGTGTTGCGTTTCGACGCGGTGGATGTGGCGAGCAATACCAACGAGATTGAATATGGAGCGACGCAGCGGCTGTTTCTGCGGCGGAGTGGGACGGGAACAGCGCCGTGCCGCGCGGCGGGTGCGGCGGCGGACGCGACCGAGATCCTGGGGGCGGCAGGCGGAGACGCCGACGCCGCCGCGGAGCCGGGTCAGGCCACGGGAAGGACGGACGATCGGGAGCCGGTGTGCGGGAACCGCGAGTGGATCAGTTGGCGGGTGGCGCAGAAGTATTTTTTTGATCCGAGCTTCGGAGGGGCGGTGGTTGAGGGGCGGCGTAACATTCTGGGGACGACGCTGGATTTTTCCGGCATTGCGTTCCTGACCGAGCCGCGCAACATATCGCCGCTGCTGTCGCGGCTGCGGGTGCGGACATCGGAGAAGACGGACGTGGAGTGGGACTTCGACTACGACACGGGAGCGAAGAAGTTTACGGCGAACAACATTTATGTGGATGTGCATCAGAAGGATTTTTTTGCCGGTGTGAGTTATGCGCGGCTGAATGCTCCCGGGCGCTCGTACGTGGAGGGGGTTGCGTCGAGCGTGGCGGACTTCGAACAGATGCGGACGACGGTTGGCTTCGGGAGGCCGACCAAGGCTGGCTTGAGCGCGGCGGCGAGCGCGGGGATCGATCTGGATCTGGGGACGATACAGTATGGGGCGATCCAGGCCTCGTACAACTGGAATTGCTGCGGGGTGAGCGTGGAGTACCGCAAGTACGAACTGGGGACGGCGCGCAACGACAATGGGTACAGGTTTAATTTCACGCTGGCGAATATTGGGAGCGCGGGGAACCTGCGCCACTCGGACCAGGTGTTTTGAGGGAAGGTCTGCACAAGTGTTAGAGATTCCCTCGGCGGCTAAAGCCGCATTGGAAATAGGCCGCTTGCGGCGGGACTAAAGTCCCGCCCTTTCAAACAGGGACTTATTCAGAGATTTCTTAGAGAACGCGGGGTGGGATTGTGCGTGAGATAATCGGTGTTGTGCTGAGTGGGTTCAGGCCGTTGCGCTGTCTCGCGTTGATCGCTATGGTGGCGGCGCTGGGCTGCCATGCGCAGACGAGCGCACCGGCTGGCGGAGCGCAAGCGATCCAGGTGGGGGTGAAGCTGACGCCTGAGATGGCGCGCCGGGTCGAGGTGATGATCCGCAGCAGGGCGCAGGTTTCTCCGGAGTATACGATCTCGATCAGTGAGCCCACCCAGGGCGAGGTTCCCGGCTACGACCAGATCATGGTGACGTTTGCAGCAAACGGCAGCACGAGCCGGCCGCTGCCGTTCCTGCTGTCGACCGATGGCAAGACGCTGGCGCAGTTCAACAAGTTCGATCTGAGCCAGGACCCGAAGGACAGGGTGCCGGCGGTGGGCCGTCCGGCGCGAGGCGGGGCAGAGAATGCTCCGGTGCTGATCGTGGGCTTCGACGACCTGGAATGTCCCTACTGCGCGCAGATGAATGCGGAGATCTTTCCCGCGGTTCTGGACCGCTACAAGGACCAGGTGCGTGTGGTGTACCGCGACTTTCCGCTCGTTGACATTCATCCGTGGGCGATGCACGCGGCGGTGGATGCGAACTGCCTGGGCGCAACGAGCACTGCGGGCTACTGGAACTTTATCGACTATGTCCACGCGCACGCCGATCAGATAGTGGGGAGCGATCCGACCGCGGGGACCAATCCGACCTCGGGCGCAGATCCGGTCGAGAGATACAAGCAGACCCTGGCCAAGGCCGATGCGACGCTGGACAAGCTGACACTGGACGAGGGCGCGCGACAGAAGGTGAGCCCGGCGGAGCTGGCGTCCTGCGTTCAGAAGCAGGACGACAGCAAGGTGAAGGCGTCGGAGCAACTGGCGGAGGGGGACCCCTTGCACCTGGGTTCGGCGCCCGTACTCTATATCAACGGCGAGGAAGTGATCGGCGTCGTGCCGATCGAGACGATCTATCGGATTATCGACGGGGCGTTGATTGCGGCGGGGCGGACACCGCCGCCTCCACCGCCTGCAGCACCGCCGCCTGCGAAGCCGTTGCCAGCGACTCCGGCTGCATCGTCCGCGCCGGTTGCATCGCCCTCGGCAGCTACAGCGCCTGCGCCGGTTGCGGCCAAGCCGGGGAGCTGACAGAACGATGCGGATGGTGGAAGAAGAATAGACGAAAAGAGTACCGTGATCGGGACGGGACTAGAATCGGGATAGAGCGATATGAGCAGGAGAGCAGGCATGGGTTTGGCGAAACAGGCAGGGACTGGGAATGGTTGGGGCGTGGTTCGCGGGACGGTTGCGGGCCTGCTTCCGATTGCGCTTCTTCTGGTTGGTGGATGCAACCGCACGCATGGCGACGATGTGGTAGCCACGGTGAATGGCCACGCCATACTGCGCGCCGACATGGACCGGATGTACACGGCGCAGTTGGGCCAGGATGAGGGGCAGCAGCCATCGGCCGAGGATGCCGATTCGCTTCGCCTGAGGGTGGTTCGCGAGCTGATCGATGAAGAGATTGTGGAGCAGCGCGCGGCCAAGATGAACCTGACCGCGACGACGGAAGAGGTGGATGCGAAGCTGGCCGAGATGAAGGCGCCGTATAGCGAGGAGCAGTTCGCCGAGCAGTTGAAGGCGTCCAACCGCACGCTGGACGATGCGAAGCACGACCTGCGCCGCTCGTTGACGATCGACAAGCTGCTGAACAAGGAGATCAACTCGAAGGTGACGGTGTCCGACGCGGACATTACGAGCTACTACGGGGCGCACAAGGCGGAGTTCGACCTGATCGAGACGCAGTACCACCTGGCGGCGATCCGCGTGACCAGCGTACCTTCGGCGCAACCCGGCAACCTGCAGGGGAGCAAGGCGACGAGCGACGCCGAGGCGAAGAAGAAGATCGATGCGCTGAAGAACCGGCTGGACAGCGGCGAAGATTTTGGCGCGATCGCGATGAATTTTTCCGAAGACCCGAGTACGGCCTCGAGCGGCGGCGACATGGGATTCGTGCCGGAGAGCCAGTTGAAGACCGATCCGACGGTGGGGGCGGCGATACTGAAGCTGAAACCCGGTCAGATGACCGACGTCTTTCCGCTGATCGACGCGCAGAGCAAGAAGGCGGTGGGCTATACGATCTACAAGCTGCTGGAGCGCGAGCCGGCCGGACAGCGCGAGATCTCCGATCCCGTGGTGCAACAGCACATCCGCCAACTGCTGCACGATGGACGGTCGCAACTGCTGAAGAACGCATTCTTCGAGATGCTGCGCGACCAGGCGAAGGTGGAGAACTTCTTCGCGGAAAAGATCTTCAAGGACGACGCGAAGTAGGGGCTTGCCAGAGCGGGGCCTGAATCGCGCGCGGATCGTTGTCCAGCCAACAGGGATTGGCTGCTCTTTCAGGGTGGATTACCAATCAGGCACTGTGCGTTCGATAACGCGACTCCGGCATTGACCCGCGCTTTTGCGCCTCTCCATACTGGAGTGTGGGGAGGTGTCGCCATGGCCAACGACGATCCCAGGCGCTGGGAGCAGCAGGTGCGCGATGCCGGGATGCGCGTGGAAGATGATCTGCGGCGCGCCGTGACCTACATCAACGATCAGGTAGTGCCGGACATCCGGCGCAATGGGTCCGAGGCGTTACGCGCCGCCGCCGATGAGTTGCAGAAGCTGGCCCGGCGCATGGACGAACGCCGCGCCGCGGCAGATGGCGAGAGCCCGCCTGCCCCAGAGCCTCGCGCGCCGGATAAGGACAAAGCACAGCCTTGAAGCGCATTGCCCACCTTCGCCGCCGCAGTGCCGCCGCGCCTGGCTGTGCGCTGGGCTGGGCGTTTGTCAGAATGCTGAGCTGTGCACTGCTACCGGTGCTTGTGCTTGGCCTTGCGGGCTGCCGCCACAAGAACAAGACGATCCCCTATCAACCTCCGCCGCCACTGACCTCTACCGCCCGCAGTGCGAGTGCCGCGCGTCCAGGCCAATCCGGCGCAAGGAGCACGAATGCAGGGAGCCGAGCCACGCCCAGCGTGGCCGAGGGAACGACAACCACCGCGGCGCAGCCGGCGCTGCCGCACGGCAAGCCGGTGTCCAGCGAGGTTGGGATGGCCAGCTGGTACGGGCCGCCCTACGCCAACCGCAAGGGGGCCGACGGCACCGTCTACGACCAGAATGCAATGACGGCCGCGCACCGGACGCTGCCCATGGGATCGATTGTGCGGGTAACGAACCTCTCGAACGACCAGTCTGTGGTTGTGCGCATCACCGACCGCGGGCCGTTCGTCGGCGACCGCATCATCGATCTCTCGCTGGCCGCGGCCAAGGAGACTGGCGTGTATCGCGCCGGGGTCGCGAAGGTGAGGGTAGAGGCGTATGCTCCTCCCGTGCACCCGGGCGTCGATCCAGCCGGGAGATGGTGCGTGCAGATCGGCGCGTTTCTGGATGAGGCGGACGCAATCAAGCTGAAGAACAACCTTATGCGCCGCTACTCGACGGCCAAGGTGATCGAGTTCGCCGGGCCCACCGGCCACTGGGTGCGCATCAACCCGCAGAACGCCGACAAGACAACAGCCAGCAAGATCGCGGAGAGCATCCACATCCCCGCGCCCGGCGCGCTGCCGTATATCGTCCGCCTCAACTAGAGCCTCGGACCGAGGCTCACTTGCCGCGTGCCTGCGCGGCGGATGGATCGAGCGCGGGGGGCGGGTAGTAGGGCAGCTTCTGCTGCTCCTCGGTGGCGCGCTTCACGCCGATGTCGCCGAAGAGCAGGCTTGGCGCGATGGTGGTGACGGGAACCGGGCCCAGGGTGTTGGAGACATACTCGTCGTCGCCTGCGGCTACGATCTCCGAGCGCAGGCTGCGATTGTCCAACTCGTCGAAGACCGCGCCACGCACCAACTGGCGGCTGCCGTCGGGATGCACCAGGTAGAGCAGCCGCGGCGCCAGCTCTCCGCCCAGCGTCTCCACCGCGTAGACATCGCGGTCCTGCTCCTTTGCCATCGCAAGCAGGCGCGCATTCATCGCGGAAGCGCTCAACGGCGCATTCGATTTGAAGAGCATCACGCCCTGGCGGGAGCGCGCAGCCTGCCCTACGGCGGCGCGGCCGTGCCCGTTCGATGCGGGAAAGTCGCGCACCGGCGTTCGCCCGATGAGATAGTTCTCCAGCTTGCCGTTTACGGCGACATCGACCGCCTGCGCCGGAACGCCCTCGTCGTCCACCGCGTATGCGCCGAGCAGCGCATGGCCGGCAAAGGTTGTCATGGACGGATCGTCGGTGGCGTTGAGGAAATCGGGCAGAACGCGCGCATGGAAGCTCGAAGTATAGATTCCCTGGGTGCGCGCGGTGGTTCCCATCTCTGGCCGGTCGGCCTCGACGTTGGGGATGAAGAGCCGGTCCATCACGTCGGCGGCCGCATCGCCGCTGAAGAGCACGGGGCCGTGGTAGTCCTCGGCGGAGACGACGGGCGCATTGCGCAGCGCCTCAAGGCTTTTGATGTCGTCGATGACGCGACGGCGGAACTGCGGCCAGGTCTCCATCTCACTGGCGGCGACGGCAGTGGTTCCATTGTTGCGGGCCAGTTGCATTCCGTCGGCTGCCTGCCCGCCTACACTGATGCTGGCGCTGTAGCCCCCGTATCCCTGGCGCACAACCGTTCCTTCGGTATTGACCAGATAGCGGTTTACCGCCTGGCCGTGCAGGCTGGCGGAGGAATACTGCACATTGGCGGCATTGGCTCGGACCTCCGGGTCGCTGGCGTAGAGGCCGCTGGCTTCCACGATGCGCCGTTTCCACTCCTCGCGGTCGATCTCTAGCGGAACCAGAGGGCCGATGGATGTGACTGCCCTGGCCGGAGCAAAATCCTTCTCTGTGGGCGGGGCCTCGAATTGCTTCAGCGCGGCCTGTTTGGCGGAGTATGCGCGCAGGGCGTTCTTGTACGCCTCGTCGGTCGCGTTCCACAGGCTGGAGCGGATTGCCTCGGGATTGTTGTCCGTGGGCGCCAGTGCCACGGTGCCTTCACCGCGGCTGCTGCTGGAGTCCGTTGTGTAGCTGCCGATGCGCACCGTGACACGCACGATCCTCTGGTGGCCCGCCACCTCGCGCACCAGCGCGCCGAAGTTGGCCACCGCATCGTAGGTACTGAAGTCGTCTAGGCGGTACTCGATGAAGTAGGGCCGCTGCATTCCGGGAAGCACCAACTGGGCCTGTTCGCGGTCCATCTCGGACTGCATGGCGCGCAGGATTGGGTCATCCTTCGCTGAATCCTGCGGAACAGCAGAATATGTAACCAAAGTTATGCCAAACAGGACGCATGAGGCAAAAACAAGAGGAACAGCCCGTCTAATTTGTAACCTTGTTAGAAGCATACTCATCAATTTGCTCCCTTTTGCGATCTTAATTCGGCTACAGGCGCGCCCGGCGGAGGCAGAATGGGCGGACGGGCCGAGCCCTGCGCCTGGCGTTGCGTCTCAATCTGGCTGACGAGCATGGCCGGAGCAACCGCGCTGACCGGAATGCTGCCCGACTCCGCGCCGCATATTCCGTTGAAGATCTCCTGCTTGTCGCCGGTGGCCATAATGCTGTTGAGGGCAGCCTGCGGCGTGCCGACGATACTGACGCCGCGCACCAACTCGTCCGGGCGGCCATCAACATAAACGCGGTAGACAACCAGCGGAATCACCTGGAAGGCCTGCGGCGAGCGGCGCGTGGTGACGGCAAAGCCGGAGGAGATGTCTTCGAAGTAGAGCCCGTAGGCCTTGCCCTGCTTTTTCGCCTCGGCGATCAACATGTTGCGCAGCTCACTCTCCGGAACAGATTTCGACGAGGTAACGATGAGGTTTCCCTGGCGCCCGGTGGGCATGTGGCCTGATTCAGCGCGGCCGTGGCCGTTGGACTGCGCGAAGCTGGCGATGGGTTGACGCGACATAAGGAAGGTCTTCAGCACGCCGTTTTGGATCAGCTCGACGCGGCGCGCGGCCTGGCCCTCGTCGTCAAAGTCGTAGTGGCCGCTGAGCGAAGTGCCCTGGAACGTAGTGAGCGTCGGATCGTCGGCGACGCTGAGGAACTCGGGCAGGATGGGTTTGCCGAGCATCTTGGTGAAGGTCTCGCCCTCCTCGTCTCCGCGCTGGCGCTGGCCCTCGAGGCGGTGGCCGAGGACCTCGTGGAAGAAGACGGCCGAGGCGCGTCCGCTGAGAATTGCCGGGCCGCTGAAGGGCTCGGTGACTGGAGCCACGCGCAGCGCCTCCAGATTTTTCGCCATCTCGATGGCCTTGTCGGCAATGGTCTTCTGGTCGGGCAGGCGGGCTGCGGATTCGGCCTCGAAGGTCTCGACTCGGAAGAGATCCATGCCGTCGGCGGCGCGTGTCCGCGCCATAATGACCAGTCGCGCCACATGGCTGGGCGTGGCCACGCGCGCGCCCTCGGAGGAGACGAAGTAGTCGGTCTCGTTGGACGCCTGAAACTCGACCTGGTCTGCAAATACATCGGGAAACTGCGCGAAGAGCTTGGAGATTTCGCGCAGGCGCTGCTCCCACGCAGCGCGATCGACGACCAGCGCCGGCGGAGAGGGAAGCAGGTCCGTCTGTGGCTGTTCCACGCTGAAGTCGGCCGAGGCGTCTTCCTCCTTGGCGCGCACCTGCTGCTCGGTCTTGACCTTGAGGTAGCCGTCGAGCGCGCGGGCATAGCCGCGATTGGTGGCGTACCAGAGCGAGCGCGCGATGGCGTCGCGGTCGTCGGTCAACGGAAGCGGCAAAGTGGTCAGCGCGCTGTTGCGGTGGTCGCCGTGGGTGTTGTCTTCGGCCGGGCTGCCCAGCCGCACCTGCACGTCGACCGAACGGACACGAATCTGGTTGGAGTTGGTGATCGCGCCATACTCCGCCGCGATGCTCACGGACGTTGCATCATCCACCGAATAGCTGAGGAAGTATGGTTTGGGCTGTTGCGCGGCGGCCCCGTCGGTTCCCAGCGACGACATTGCGCGCTGCAACTCCGCGTCCAACGCGTTGATGAGGATCGGTTCGCCGACAACCGGCTTCGCCGTCGTGATGGAGCTAGCGGGCGCGGCATTCGTCGCCGCCAGCGCCGTGCGCTGAGCATCGAGCGCCCCTGCGACAGACAGCGCCGCAACGAAAGCAATGGCCAAAATCGCAACCCGGTTGATCCTGCGAGTACTCTTTCTGTGTTGTGTCATTGGCCTCATCTTTGCCTGGAGAGATGCTGCAACCAGTCTACCGGAATGCGATAGCGGGCCTTCGAGGCCGCCCATCTTTGCGTCCGGGCGTGCCTCCTATTCGTTGGACGGAGTGTTTTTGCGTTTGGCAGCAACGATACAGCACGCGGTGGGGAGATGGCCTGGCGGTAGAATTCTCAGCAGGTATTTCAACAGGATTTGTGCGAGGGTGAAGTTATGAGTGCCGATTGTCTCTTCTGCAAGATCGTCGCCGGCAGCATTCCGGCCAAGCGCGTGTTTGAGGACGAGCTGTGTATCAGCTTCGCCGACCTGCGCCCGCAGGCGCCGACCCATCTGCTGATCGTTCCCCGGCAGCACATCGCGTCGCTGGCAGAGGCTGAACCTGCGCAGTCGTCGCTGCTGGGCCACCTGTTAATGAAGGCAGCCGAAATTGCGCGCGCTGCCGGGCTCGATGACGGCTATCGGGTCGTCCTCAACACCGGCGCGGACGGCGGGCAGACCGTCGAGCACATCCACCTGCATCTGCTGGGCGGACGACGGATGGGCTGGCCTCCAGGCTAGATTGCGCGTGAGTTAATCAAGAGATTTGTCCTAGAGTCAAGAATAGATAAGGGATAATAGCTTAGGTTTATCGGGGAGTATCTATCGGTTCTCGTAGCTGGCGGTTTACTTCATCGAGCGCCACCGCTATTTCCCGGTAGATGGTCCGGTCGTTCTCCGGAAGGGACTGACTCGTGTCTTTGGAATCCGCGCACTCGCAATTCGGCCACACAGACGCGGATGGGATTGCCTCCTGCCCTGACGTCGCGGAGGCACAGGCTACGGCGTCCGCGCTGGCGAGCGTAGAGCCGCTGTGCGTGGACCTGGATGGCACGCTGGTGAAGAGCGACACTCTGCTGGATTCGGTGGTGGTTCTGGCGCGGCAGAGCTTCCTCTCGCTGCTTCATTTTCCCGCGTGGATTGTTCAGGGAAAGGCTGCGTTCAAGCGCAACGTCACGTCCGTTGTGGCGATTGATGTCGCCCACCTGCCCTACAATCAGCGGTTGCTGGAGTATCTGCGGCAGCAACACGCCTGCGGGCGCGAGATATATCTGGCGACCGGCGCGGACACGGTTCTGGCCGAGCGCGTGGCCGCGCATCTGGGAATTTTCTCCGGTGTTCTCGCCTCCGACGGCAGCGTCAACCTCACCGGCCACACTAAGCTCGCGGCCTTCCAGCAGCGGTTTCCGGCGGGCTTCGGCTACATTGGCAACTCGCGCACCGACCTGCCTTTGCTGACGCACTCGGTGCACGCCATGGTGGCGAATCCGGGGCGCGGCCTGTGCGCGGGACTGCGTTCGGCGGGAGTGCAGCCGGAGCGGACCTTTACCGACAGAGCAATGCCGCTGAAGGCGTGGCTGCGTGCCATCCGGCTGCATCAGTGGGCCAAGAACACACTGATCTTCCTGCCGCTGCTGCTGGCCCATGTGCGTGCCTCGGGGCCGGTTGCCGCTTCGCTGCTCGCATTTCTCAGCTTCGGGCTGGCCGCGTCGGCAACCTACATCTTCAACGATCTGCTGGACCTGGAGGCGGACCGTCACCACCCGCGCAAGCGCCGGCGGCCGTTTGCCGCCGGAGACCTTTCGCCGATTGCGGGCGTGGTTACGGTTCTCCTGTTTTTTGCCTCGTCCCTGGCGCTTGCACTGCTGCTGCCTCGCGTTTTGACGGCGTTGTCGCCGCAGTTTCCATGGAACGGCCAGGGAAGATTCATCGAGTGGCTGGTGCTGTATGCCGTTGCGACCACCGCGTATTCGTTGCGTCTGAAGCGGATGGTGCTGGTGGATGTGATTGTGCTGGCTTGTCTTTACACCATACGGATTCTGGCGGGATCGGCTGCGGCGGGCGTGATGGTATCGCCGTGGCTGGCTGCCTTCAGCATCTTCTTCTTCCTCTCGCTGGCCTTTGTAAAGCGCTTTGCGGAGTTGGAGAGCATGAGCCTCGGCAGCAGTGCCACGGACACCGTTGCCGTCAAGGGCCGCGGATACCGTGTCTCCGACCTGGAACAGTTGCGCAGCTTCGGGACGGCAAGCGGATACGCCTCGGTCGTGGTCTTCGCGCTGTACATCGGCAACGTGGTTGCGCAGAACCTCTATTTGCACTACGCGCGCCTCTGGTTGCTGGTTCCAGTGCTTCTGCTCTGGCTCAGCCGGTTGTGGCTGAAAGCCTCGCGGGGCGAACTGGAGGAGGACCCCGTGGTCTACGCCATCACGGACAAGCGCAGTTTGCAGCTTGGAGTGGTCGTCCTGGCCATCGTCCTGTCCGCGCTGTGAAGCCGCGATACACTAAGATCGACGACACGAAGCCTACAATTTTCATGAACGAAGCCATTCCCCAACTCCCCAGCTACGACGAAACTTCTCTCGACGCCGCCTTCGCCACGCTTGCTGAAGAGGTTCGCAGTGAATCTGACTCACTGCGCGATGCAGAAGCCTTCCGTCTGCACTGGCTCGGCCGCAAACAGGGCCGGTTGAAGCTCATCAGCGAAGCGTGGCTGAAGAGCGCGCCCGGCGAAGCACGCAAGCCACTGGGCATCCGCTTCAACCAGCTTAAGCAGCAGATTGAAGCTGCCCTCGTGGCATCAGCCGCAGCCCCGCCCGCACCCTCGATACAATCCGGAATCGATATCACGCTGCCGGGAACGGTGCGCGCGCCGGGGATCGAACATCCACTGCTGAAGACGATGAATGAGATCGTCGCCGTCTTCCATCATCTCGGCTACTCCACCGCGCTGGGCCCGCAGGTGGAGAGCGATTTCTACAACTTTGAGGCGCTGAACTTCCCGCCCAACCACCCGGCGCGCGATACGCAGGACACGCTGGTGCTGGCGGACCAACAGGCAAAGCCCTCGCGCGACCGCCTGCTGATGCGCACCCATACTTCGCCGGTGCAGGTGCGCAGCATGATCGCGCAAGCCCCGCCGATCCGCATCGTCGTTCCGGGCAAGGTGCATCGCAACGACGCCGCGGACGCCACACACTCGCCCGTGTTTCATCAGGTAGAAGGGTTGTGCGTGGACACGAACATCACGTTTTCCGATCTGAAGGGAACACTCGACCACGCCATGAAGGCGCTGTTTGGCTCGGGCGTGAAGACGCGCTTCTTCCCCAGCTTTTTCCCCTTCACAGAACCGAGCGCCGACGTGCAGATCTCGTGCATCTTCTGCGCGGGCTCGGGATGCCGCAAGTGCAAGCAGTCGGGCTGGATTGAGCTGCTGGGCTGCGGGATGGTCGATCCGGCGGTCTTCGCCAGCGTCACCGAAGCGCGGCGCAAGATCAATCCCGCGGACGACGCATACAACCCCGCGAAGATCTCCGGCTTCGCCTTCGGCATGGGCGTCGAGCGCATCGCCATGATCCAGCACGGCATCAGCGAGATCGGCCACTTCTATAGCGGCGACATGCGGTTTCTGGAGCAGTTCGCGTAGGGAGAGGCGAGCGTTTATATCAAAATTAGCGAAGTTATCAAAAAAAGATAACTCCGCTAATTTTGATATAAACCGAATCAACATCGGGCACGCAACCCAACCCACCGGGGGTATCATCTTTTTATGGCAGTGATCCACATCTCGGAGACTGAAGCGGTTCGCGACTTTGCCGCTGTACTGGCTCATGTCCGCGCTGGCTCTGAGGTCGTCATCGACAGCGAGCACAACGCCGTCGCGCTCCTGGTCGCTCCGGCTGAGGCAACGGTCGCCGACGCCGATCATGATATGTGGTTTCGCGCGCAGGTTCAGCAGGCCTTGGACGATCCACGTCCCGACATCCCCTCGGAAGAGGTAGAAGCTTGTTTTGCCAAGCGTCGAGCCGCGACTCTGCTCAAGATGGCAGGCACAGCCGGGTGAGAGTTACATGGTCTCCTTTAGCGGTCGCTGACCGTGTAGGCATCTACGAGTTCATCGAAGCGGACAGTCCCCGCTCGGCCATTCTGGTTGACGACAGAATCTGGAATGCTACGTCGTCGCTCTCTCGTTTTCCTGAGATTGGACGTCCCGGACGCATCGCAGGAACGCGCGAACTGGTGGTCCAGCGCACTCCCTACCTAGTCGCCTACCGCATTCAAGACGATAGGCTGCGAATCCTGCGTATCCTCCACGGGGCGCAGAGATGGCCGAAGAGATTGCCGCATCGTTGAGCGATTACGGCGCAGAACTATTAGACTAAGAATCGTTACCCAATGAATATTCTTTCCAAATGGCTGCGCAGCTACGTTCCCGGCATTACGGTGGACGACCGCCAACTCGCCGAGGACCTGACTCTGCGCGGCATCGCGGTGGAGGGGGTGCATGACCTCGGCCTCTCTGCCGACGGCAAACCCAATGGGCACCTCTTCGAGATGGACATCACCACCAACCGCGTCGACGCCATGAACCACTATGGCATCGCGCGCGAGGCGGCGACGATCTACAACCTTCCGCTGATGCCGCTCGACACGGCGCTGCCTGCCG
>Ga0302202_10002526_pt1 | contig 20985 bp, 19 predicted proteins | sample II_Bog_N3_3_FD_194579 | JGI IMG/M metagenome (GOLD analysis project Ga0302202, IMG submission 194579) | Peat permafrost microbial communities from Stordalen Mire near Abisko, Sweden - II_Bog_N3_3 | ecosystem: Environmental > Terrestrial > Soil > Wetlands > Peat | place: Sweden: Abisko...
CAGGACTCACCTGGATGCGAACCGGTCCCGGGCCTCGGGGACCGGGGCGGGAACGGGGCCATCGGCTTCAATGACCGGTGGCCCAGGTCCTGGCGAGGCGTCCGCGATGGCCGGAAACGCCACCCCGAGCCCGGTGGCTGACCCGCCGGCGGCCACAGCCTCGGAATCCGGTCCGGGCGGAGGGCCGGCCGCCACCGGGATCGTGGTTCCGGTCCCTGCCCCGGCGCCGTTGGAACCCAGTGTGAGTTCGGCCACCAGAGCCCGCCCGCTCGGGTTCCTCCCGTACTAGCGCCACTGGGGCGTCTGTGTCCCGGCCCGGCCGTGCCCGCCGGCGGCCCCTTGGGCGCGATCCGTCCATGGGTGGTTCGCGCCGACCCAGACCGTCTCCGGGGGGATGCGCCGCCCCAGGGGAGCCAGGGTAATCACCCTTTGGATGGTGCTTGCCGCCCGGATGCTCCGGGAAGGCCAGGACCCGGACCCCGCAGCCGGTCGAACCGGGTATAATGGGACAGCGTTTGTACCTAATTATTTTAATTAATTAACGTTAGGTGTTCGATCCCATACGTCGGCTCCTTCGTCATCAGCCTTCTTCCGGAGCCCGAAACCATGCTGGTCGTTGCCCTGATGCTCGCGTCCATGGCCTGCTGGATCACCGCCGGCCTGCTCGGCCTGCTGGCGGACCAGGACCGGTTTCCCATGGCGCTGGGGCTCCTGGGGTCGGTGCTGGCCATGGCCGGTGCCCTGAGCGTGCTGCTGGGGGGGCCGGCCGCCATCCTCAGCTTCCGGTTCTGGGGGGTGTGGGCATCCCTGGAAGTGGACGCCCTGTCCGCCGCCTTCCTGCTGCCGCTGCACCTGGTGGCCGGGCTCGGGATCATCTACGGCAAGACCTACTGGCCCCTGGATGCGCCCAAGGGCACCGGCCGCTGGGTGCGCGGCGGCTTCGCGGTACTGACCGCGGCCATGACCCTGGTGTTCACCGCCCGCCAGGGGGTGCTGTTCCTGGTGGCCTGGGAGGTCATGGCCATGTCGGCGATGCTGCTGATGGCCACCGAGCACGAACGCCCCGAGGTGATGCGCGGCACCTGGGTCTACCTGGCCTGCACCCACGTGGGCACGGTGCTGCTGACCCTCATGGTGATCCTGCTGGCCCAGCGGCTGGGCGGCTACGGCTGGTTCCCCACCAGCCCATTCCCCCAGCGGGTCCCGGACTGGGTGATCCTGGCCCTGGCCCTGGCCGGCTTCGGCTTCAAGGCGGGCCTGGTGCCGCTGCACTTCTGGCTGCCCTCGGCCCACGCCGGATCCCCCAGCCACGTCTCCGCCATCCTGTCCGCGGTCATGCTCAAGGCCGGCGTGTACGGCGTCCTGCGGGTGTCCGGCCTGCTGCCTCCGGTGCCCCACCTGGGGGCGGCGGTCATGGGCCTGGGCGCCGTCACCGCCCTGTACGGGGTCGGTTGCGCCCTGGCCCAGCGGGACTACAAGCGCCTGCTGGCCTATTCCAGCGTCGAGAACATCGGCATCATCTTCATGGGCATCGGCCTGGGCTGGACCGGCCGTTCGCTGCATAACCCCTGGATCACCGCCCTGGGGTTCGGTTCGGCCATCTTCCACGTTTGGAACCACGCCACCTTCAAGAGCCTGTTGTTCTTCGGCGCGGGGTCGGTGCTCCACGCCACCGGCACCCGGGACATGGAACGTTTGGGCGGGCTGGCCTCCCGCATGCCCCGCACCGCCATGGCCCTGTTCCCGGCGGTGCTCGCGGTTTCGGCGCTGCCTCCGTTCAACGGCTTCGTCAGCGAGTGGCTCCTGTACCGGGGCTTGTTCGCCGCCATCCTGGGCGGAGGCTCCTGGTCCGAGGGCCTGGCCCTCACCGCCCTGGCGGTCACCGGCGGCCTGGCCGGGGTGGCGTTCGCCAAGTTCTTCGGCTTCGTCTTCCTGGGCATCGCCCGCAGCCCCGAGGCCGAGCAGGCCCATGACCCCGGACCGCTGATGGAACTGCCCATGGCGGCCCTGGCCTGCCTGTGCCTCGCCCTCAGCGTGGGCAGCGTGCTGCTCCTGCCGCTCCTGGACCGGGTGCTGGGGGTCCTGGCCCCGGGCGACGCGCCTCTGCTCGCGCTCGGTCTGGGCCGGAACCTGTCGGTCCTGGCCGGGCTTTCGGTCCTGCTGCTGACCCTGGGCACGGGCGCCCTGGTCTGGGTCCGCCGTTCGGATCCCTCCGCCGCCCCTGCCCCGGGCACCTGGGACTGCGGCTATGCCCGGCCCACCGCCCGGATGCAATACAGCGCCAGCTCGTTCGCCGACGGCTGGGGCGAAGTCGTGCCGGGTCTGCGCAGCCGGATTCGCCGGATCAGGACCTTGTTTCCCCGGGCCATCGGTTTCCATTCCCAGTTCCAGGACGTGATCGGGGAGGGGGTCGTGGCCCCCCGCACCGACCGCCTGGCCCTGCGCCTGCTGCGCTACCGCCGGCTGCAGCAGGGCCAGTTGCCCATGTACCTCCTGTACATCCTCATCACCCTGGTGGTGGTGTTCCTCTGGGTGATCATCCGCCCCAGGCTGCTGGGATGATCCTCTTCGGCCTCTGCGCCTTCCTGGTGGCAAGTTCCGGCGTGCCGGGGCTGTTCCTGCGCACCCGGGGCGGCCTGGCCGCGGCCTGGCTCATGGGCCTGGGCGCCCTTGCGGGGCTGGCCGCCGCCGCCAGGGCGCTGTTCGCTGGCGGCCCCAGCCTGGCCCTGCTCCATACCCCCCTGGGAACCCAGGGCTACCTGCGCCTGGACGCCGTCGGCGCCTTCTTCCTGGTGCCGGTGCTGGTACTTCCCGCCTGCGGCTCGATCTTCGCCCTGGGCTACTGGGACGACCGCCATGAAAGCGCCCGCCGGCTGCGGCTGCTGTTCGGGATCACCACCGGCTTCCTGGTGCTGCTGGTGGCCGCGGCCCACGCCCTCACCTTCCTCCTGGCCTGGGAAGGCATGGCGGTCACGGCCTACCTGCTGGTGATGGCCGAGGACCGGGAACCGGTGACCCAGAAGGCCGGCTGGATCTACCTGGCCTGCACCCATTCCGGCACCCTGTGCCTGTCCGCCGCCTTCGCCCTGGCGGCTTCGGCCACCGGCGGCTTCCTGTTCACCCCGCTGCCCATGGGTTTCGCCGCGACCTCCCGGGGCACCGCCACCTTCCTGCTGTTCCTGGCCGGCTTCGGCCTGAAGGCGGGGATCTTCCCCCTGCACTTCTGGCTGCCCGGGGCCCATGCCGCCGCCCCGAGCCACGTATCGTCGCTCATGTCGGGAATCCTCATCAAGATGGGGATCCTCGGCCTGATCCGCGTGCTCTGCCTGGTGCCGGATCCGCCCCGTTGGTGGGGCGCCCTGGTGCTGGTCCTGGGCGCGGTCTCGGGCCTCCTGGGGGTCGCCTTCGCCCTGGCCCAGCACGACCTCAAGCGCCTGCTGGCCTATCATTCCATCGAGAACATCGGCATCATCCTGCTGGGTCTGGGCCTGGGCACCCTGGGCAAGAGCACCGGACACCCGGCGCTCCAGGCCCTGGGCTACGCCGGGGCACTGCTGCACGTGCTCAACCACAGCCTGTTCAAGGGCCTTCTGTTCCTGGGCGCCGGCGCCGTGGTCCACGCCACCGGCAGCCGGGACCTGGAGCGGATGGGCGGGCTCGCCCGGACCATGCCGGTCACCGCCGCGGCCTTCCTGGCCGGTTCCTGGGCCATCTGCGGGCTGCCGCCGCTCAACGGCTTCGTCAGCGAATGGCTGATCTACCTGGCCGCCTTCCGGGGTCTGGCTTTTCCGAGCTCCAGCTGGTCGGTGCTGGCCATCGCCGCCCTGGCCACCATCGGGGCCCTGGCGGCGGCCTGTTTCGCCAAGGTGTTCGGGGTGGTGTTCCTGGGCCAGCCCAGGTCGCCGGAGGCCGCCTCGGCCGCCGAGCCGCCCCGGGCCATGCGATTGCCGATGACGATCCTGGCCTGGGCCTGCTGCGCCATCGGGGTGGCCCCGGTTCTGGTCGCCCCGGCCCTGGCCCGGGCCGCCGGGGCCGCGGCCGGCCTGGCCGGACCGGTGGACCTGGGCGGCATGGCCCACCTGACCACGCTGTCGTTCATCGCCCTGCCCATGCTGACGGCCGCGGCGCTGATCTGGGTCTGGTGCCGCAAGGGCCCGGCCGCCCGCACCGGCCTGCCCACCTGGGACTGCGGTTTCACCGCCGCCGGGCCGAGGGTCCAGTACACCGCCTCCAGCTTCGCCGATGGCCTGGTGTCCGCCCAGCGCTTCGTGCTCTGGCCCAAGGTGCACTGGCGCCGGATCGTCGCCCTGTTCCCGTCCCAACGCGGCTACCGCTCGGAGGTGCCGGACCCGGTGCTGGACCGTTGCGCCGGCCCCGGCCTGGCCCGGACCGCCCGCGGCCTGACCGGCCTGCACTTCCTCCAGGGCGGGCAGCTTCCGCTCTATCTCCTATACATCCTCATCACCCTTGTGGCGCTCCTCGTCTGGATGGTGGCCTGAACCATGTCCGATTCCACCCTTGTCCAATCCCTCCACATCCTGCTGCACATCCTCACGGCGGTGCTGCTGCCGCCGCTGATCCCGGGCCTGATCAACAAGGTCAAGGCCCTGATGGCCGGCCGGACCGGGCCGCCTTTGCTTCAGCTCTATTACGATCTGGCCAAGCTGGCCCGCAAGCAGGCCGTGTTCAGCCGCACCACCACCTGGGTATTCCTGGCCGGGCCGGTGGCGGTGGTGGCCGCGGGTCTGGTGGCCTCGCTGCTGGTGCCGTTCGGCCATGCCCCCGCCCCGATCCACTTCCAGGGCGACATGATCCTGTTCGCCTACCTGTTCGGCGTGGCCCGCTTCGCCACCGTGCTTTCGGCCCTGGACACCGGGTCGAGCTTCGAAGGCATGGGAGCTGCCAGGGAGGTGACCTTCTCGGTGCTGACCGAACCCGCCCTGTTCCTGGGCTTCGCCGCCCTGGTCAAGGTCTCCGGCAGCCTATCCCTTTCGGGCATGCTGGCCTCCCCGGGCTTCGCCATCTCCCGGGCCACCGGCCCGCTGATCCTGGTGCTGGCCGGCTGGGGGATGGTGTTCCTCACCGAGAATTCCCGGATCCCGGTGGACGACCCCAACACCCACCTGGAACTGACCATGATCCACGAGGTCATGGTGCTGGACCATTCCGGCCGGCCGCTGGCGCTGGTGCTGTACGGGGCCAGCCTCAAGCTGCTGGTGCTGGGGGCGCTGATCGTCGGCCCCCTGCTGCCCAGGACCAGCCATCCCTGGCTTGACTGGGCCGGGTTCTACGCCGGCATGGCGGTCCTGGCATTGGCGGTCGGCCTGGTGGAGAGCGCCACCGCGCGGTTCCGCATGAACCGGGTGCCCCAGTTCCTGGTGGCCGGCCTCCTGGCCACGGCCTTCGCCTTCTTCCTGCTCCAGGCTTAGGGGACATCATGCTGAGCGACATCCTCATCGCCCTGATCGTGCTCACCAACTTCACCCTGGTGGCCACCAGCCGGATCAACAAGGCGATCCAGGTGGCGGTGATCCAGGGCGTGCTGCTGGGCCTGCTGCCCATCGCCATGGGCCTGTGGCGCCATCCGCACATCGTGCTCATGGTGGTCGCGGCGATCACCGTGAAGGGCTGGCTGATCCCCTACCTGTTCCGCCGGGCCACCCGCAAGCTCAAGATCCACCGGGAGGTCTCCCCCTACATCGGCTTCACCGCCTCCCTGGTGCTGTGCGCCCTGGGCACCGGCCTGGGCCTGCTCCTGGCCAACAGCCTGCCCCTGGCCCCGGGCAGCCGGTTCGCCCTGTTCGTGCCGGCCTCCCTGTCGACCCTGCTCACCGGCTTCCTCCTGCTCATCACCCGCAAGAAGGCCCTGATGCAGGTGGTGGGCTACCTGGTGCTGGAGAACGGCATCTACCTGTTCGGGCTGATGCTGGTGGAGGAGATGCCGGTGCTGGTGGAAACCGGGATCCTGCTGGACCTGTTCGTGGGCATCTTCGTCATGGGCATCGTCATCAACCACATCACCGTCGCCTTCGACTCCATGGACACCCGGCATCTGGCCGAGCTTAAGGACTGATCACATGGTCTGGTTCCTCATCGCCCTCCCGCTCCTGGCCGCCGCCCTGGCCTTCCTCAGCCCGAGCTCCCGGTTCCGGGCGCGGCTGCTGCCGGCGGTGGGAGCGCTGCACCTGGCCTGCGTGCTGTTCGCCCTGCGCGGCTGGGACATCGTGCCGGCCGACGCCTGGCTGGGACTGGACGCCCTGGGCGGCTGGACCCTGCTGGTGGTCAGCGTGCTGTTCTGCTTCTGCGCGTTCTACGCCCCGGCCTACCTGGCGCTCCGGCCCGACCGGGACAACCGGGTGTTCGTCACCAGCTTCCTCAGCTTCCTCGGTCTGGCTTCCCTGCTGGCCGAGGCGCGCCACCCGGGTCTGGTCTGGGTGGCCATGGAGACCACCACCCTGGCCACCGCGCCCCTGATCTATTTCAACCGCAACCGGCGTTCCCTGGAAGCCACCTGGAAGTACCTGATCATCGGTTCGGTGGGTATCGCCCTGGCCCTGCTGGGCACCTTGTTCCTGGCCTACTCGGCGCACATGGGCGGGCTGCAGGAGCCGCTGTTCTTCACCAGCCTGACCCAGGGCGCCTCCCGGTTGTCCCGGCCCTGGCTGAGGGCCGGCTTCGTGCTCTCCCTGGTCGGCTATGGCACCAAGATGGGCCTGGCCCCCCTGCACACCTGGAAGCCGGACGCCTACGGCGAATCCCCGGGGGTCATCGGCGCCCTCCTGGCCGGGGGCGTGACCAGCTGCGCCTTTCTGGCCCTGCTGCGGATCTTCGCCATCGTCGCGGCGGCCGGGGAGATCCAGTTCGCCCGGGAGCTGATGGTGGGCATGGGGCTGCTGTCCATGGTCTGGGCGGCGGTGTTCATGGTGCGCCAGCTGGACATCCGGCGCCTCCTGGCCTATTCCAGCGTCGAGCACATGGGGATTCTCGCCTTCGGCATCGGCATCGGCGGCAGGGCCGCCCGGTTCGCCCTGTTCCACCTGGCCGCCAATGCCCTGGTCAAGGGGGTCCTGTTCATGTCGGCCGGCAACATCAATCGCAGCTATGCCAGCAAGCGGCTGCCCTACGTCACCGGCGCCATCCGGCGCACCCCGGTGTCGGGCTGGCTGTTCTTCCTGGGCTTCCTGGCCATCACCGGAACCCCGCCGTTCGCCCCGTTCATCAGCGAGTTCAACATCGCCGCCACCGCTTTGACCCCGCCCTACCTGTGGACCGGGGTGGCCTTCCTGGTGCTGCTGGGCGGGATCTTCCTGGCCATGAGCGACACCGTGCTCAAGGTGGTGTTCGGCACCCCCCCGCCCGACCGGGTGCGCACCCCGTACCGGGACACCGCCGCCACCACCGCCCCGCTGGTGATCGCCCTGCTGCTGACCGTGGTCCTGTGCCTGTGGCTGCCGGCGCCCCTGGACCATATGATCCGCAGCGCCGCCAATCTGGTGGAGGGCCAGCCATGAACGACGCCTTGTTCGCCCCCATGCGCAACGGCCAGGCGCTGCCCCTGGCCCAGGTGCCGGACCTCACCCTGGCCGAATTCCGCGCCTCGGTCATCCAGGGCGTGCGCTCGGGCAAGCGTTTGGCCTGCCTGTGCGCCGACCAGGAACTGAACCTGTACGCCGTGCTGGCCTCGGACAGCGAAGGCCTGCTCTGGGCCGGGCGCACCCGTCTGGCCCAGCCGAGCTACCCGGCCCTCACTCCGGAATGCGCCCAGGCCCACCTGTTCGAGCGGGAACTGGCCGAACAGTTCGGCATCAGGCCCGAAGGCCATCCCTGGTTCAAGCCGGTGCGCTTCCACCCGTCCTGGGTTCCGGGCCGGGACGCCTGGGGCCGGACCGGCCCGATCGACCCCGGGGTGCTGGACTTCTACCAGGTCAAGGGCGAGGAGGTCCACGAAGTGGCGGTGGGCCCGGTCCACGCCGGGGTGATCGAACCGGGCCATTTCCGGTTCCAGTGCCACGGCGAGACCGTGTTCCACCTGGAGATCGCCCTGGGCTTCCAGCACCGGGGCGTGGAACGGGCCCTGGTGGGCGGCCCCCACCCCCTGAGCCTGAAGCACGCGGAAACCGTGGCCGGGGACAGCACCATCGCCCATGGCTGGGCCTACTGCCGGGCCCTGGAGGCCCTGGCCGGGGTGACCGTGCCGGCGCGGACCGACCGGGTCCGGGGCGTGGCCCTGGAACTGGAGCGGGCCGCCAATCACACCGGGGACCTGGGGGCCATGGCCGGGGACGTGGGCTTCCTGCCCACCTCATCGTTCTGCGGCCGCATCCGCGGCGACTGGCTGAATATGACCGCCGAGCTCTGCGGCAGCCGCCTGGGCCGGGATCTGCTGCGCCCGGGCGGGCTGCGCATGGACCTGGACTCCAGCCGGGCCCGGCTGCTGGCCGACCGGCTGGTGCGCGCCTGGGCCGACACCCGGGACGCGGTGGAACTGCTATGGGGCGCCGCCTCGGTGCTGAACCGGTTCGAGGCCGCGGGCGAAGTGGATCCCATCCAGGCCCGGGAGATCGGCCTGGTGGGCGTTCCGGCCCGGGCCTGCGGCCTGGACCTGGATGTGCGCCGGGACCATGGGTTCGGCCCCTACGCCGCCCATCCGGTCGCCATCAGCCTGGCCGAGAGCGGCAACATCCATTCCCGGGCCTGGGTGCGCTGGCTGGAACTGGGGGAAAGCCAGAGCTTCCTGCGCTCGGCGCTGGAGTCCCTGACCTGGAGCGAACCGGACCCGCGGCCCGGCCCCCTGCCCCCGCTGGCTGCGGACAGCTTCTGCGTCTCCATGGTGGAAGGCTGGCGGGGCGAGGTGTTCCACCTGGCCATCACCGGCGCCGACGGCCGGTTCAGCCGGTACAAGATCGTGGATCCCTCCTTCCACAACTGGTTCGGCCTGGCCCTGGCCCTCCGGGGGCAGCTGGTCTCGGATTTCCCCCTGTGCAACAAGAGCTTCAACCTCTCCTATTGCGGGCATGACCTATGATCCACATCCTGTTGTCCCGCTGGCGCCAAGGCCACCGCACCATGGCCTACCCCAAGACCCTGCCGGCCCTGCCGGACCGGTTCCGGGGCCGGCCCGAATTCCGCCCCTCCGCCTGCCCCGGGGGCTGCAAGGCCTGCGCCGACGCCTGCCCCACCTCGGCCATTGTCATCGGCCCCAACGGCCCCGGGATCGATCTGGGCAAGTGCCTGTTCTGCCCGGACTGCACCGAAGCCTGCCCGGAAGCGGCCATCCGCTTCACCGGCGACCATCGCCTGGCGGTGGGGGACCGGGCGGATCTGCTGCTGGAACCCGGCAGCCAGCTCAAGCGGGCCGAGGCCATGGGCAAGGAATTGATGCGGGTGCTGGGCCGCTCCCTCAAGCTGCGGGTGGTGAGCGCCGGCGGCTGCAACGGCTGCGAGGTGGACGTGAATGTGCTGGGCACCCTGGCCTGGGACCTGGGCCGGTTTGGCATCCAGTTCGTGGCCTCGCCCAGGCATGCGGACGGCATGGTGCTCTGCGGCCCGGTGACCACCAACATGGCCCTGGCCGTGCGCAAGACCTACGACGCCATTCCGGCGCCCAAGATCGTCATCGCCGTGGGCGCCTGCGCCATCGCCGGCGGTCCCTACCTGCACCAGGAGGAACAGCTGGGCGGCGCGGTGGCGGCCGGCATCCCGGTGGACCTGTTCATCCCCGGCTGCCCGCCCCACCCCTTGACCATCCTGGATGGACTGCTCCGGCTGCTGGGCCGGATCCAGGGCGACTGAAGCTCGCACTGAGGGGGCGCCCGGGTCCCCACCCCGCAGGTTACTTAGCACCGGTCCAGTTTCGCTTCCAGGCGGCCGAGCTGCTCGGTGGAGATGACCGGGCCCCGGGTCCGGTGGCACGCGCCGAGGAAGCAAAGGGCCGGAATGAAAGCGAGCGGCAGCATTCGGCGGAACATGGGCTCTCCGTACCGACGGAAGTGGGGTGCGCGGAGAGCACCTCTTGACGGCTTTCCGGCGAGGTTCCCCCTTGAGGATGAGGATCTGTGGATGGAGGTGATTATGAGATGAAAATTGCGATTTGCGAACGGCAAACCGGGTGGCCGCCTCCGCCCATCTGTCACTTGGCCGCCTGTATAATCTAACCTTTTCTATGAAATTGTTGATATTTTTATACTTATTTATGTATTTTTTCGGCCGATAAGAGAACGCCATTTCAAGGAGGAACCATGTCCCGAAAAAGCATGGGCGGCCGGCTTCTGGCTTCCGCCCTATTGATGCTGGCCGGCTGGCCGGCCCGGTCCCAGAATTTCGTCATTCGGAAGGCCCCGTTGAGCCCCCGTTACCAGACCTGGCTTGCCAAAGGCAAACCCCGCGGCGTTCCGGGCGCCGGCGGCGGAACCAAGGAGGGGGGCCAGCGGATCCGGGGTTTCATCCCGGCCCCCATGGACCTCTCCCATGTCCATGGGCCCATCTTCAGCGCGGACCTGGCGGATACGGTCTTCCCCGCCTTCTATGACCTCCGGGCCACGGGCATGGTGACTCCGGTGAAGGACCAGGGCCAGTACGGCACCTGCTGGACCTTCGCCTGCACCGGTTCCCTGGAGTCGTCCCTGCTCAAGGCCGGCACCGGGGTGTTCGACCTGTCCGAATGGGACCTGGCCTATTTCGCCTACGTCCCCTTCAATCACTCCCTGCTGACCGCCTTCACCCCCGGGCCGGCCCAGTATGGCGAGGATCCCATCTTCGACCAGGGCGGCAACGACTGGATGTCCACCGCCATCCTGGCCCGGGGCACCGGAGCGGTGAACGAGAAGGCTTGCCCGTACCAGCCAGGCTACTACCGGCCCGAACCCCGCCCGGCCGGGGACCTGCCCAACGGCAAGGAGGAGACGAGCGTCCAGCTGAAGAGGGCGCTGTACTTGTTCAATTCGGATTCCCCCTCCAACGCGGCCGACCTGAAGTACGCCATCACCCATTTCGGTCCCGCGGTCATATCCATGGACTGGGAGGACCAGTACTTCGACGTCGATCAGAACACCTACCGGGACACCGTGGCCACCGAATTCGACCTCAACCACGAGGTCTGCATCGTCGGCTGGAACGACCATTTCGAAACCTGCCGCTTCCCCAAGAGCAACCGTCCAGCCCACCCGGGGGCCTGGATCGTCCGCAACAGCTGGAGCCGGTACTGGGGCCATGGCGGCTACTTCTACCTTTCCTATGACTCGCCGATGTTCGACGGCACGGTATTCCTGGGCGCCCAGGAGACCAGCCACCGGATCCACCAGTACGACCCGCTGGGCTGGTGCGACAGCATCGGGCTGGGCACCGACACCGCCACCTGCGCCAACGTCTTCCAGGCAGGGGACGAGGAAAAGATCACCGCTGTCTCCTTCTATGCGGGCACGGCCGGCACCTCGTACGAGATCGATGTGCGGCCTGGGATCACCGGGGACCCCGGAACCGGCTTCATCGGCCTGGCGCCCCAGCAGGGCAGCTTCCGGGCGCCCGGCTACCATACCGTCCGCATGGCCAACCCGGTGACCGTGGCCAAGGGCGGCAGCTTCGCGGTGGTGGTCAAGCTGACCACCCCGGGCTACGTCTACCCCGTTCCGGTCCAGGATCTGATCGAAGGCTATTCCGAAAGTTCCGTCTCGGAGCACGGCCGGAGCTTCGTCAGCCCCGATGGGGTCACCTGGCGGGATCTCTCGCCGGATTGCACAGGGCCCATCGTCTGCGTGAAGGCCTTGGCGGAAACGGTGGATTAGGGGCAATACAGCCGGGCGGGCCTTGGCCCGTTTTGCAGCGGTCCGGCGCTCAGCTGGGATGGCGATCGCAGCATCCAACCGAGCCCCCCTCACCGTCAAGGAACGATGGGGATCTCGGCACCTTGAACGTCAAATCAATTCAGGGCTCTTCGAACAAAACCTCTTGGGGAAGCCAACACTCTCACCAGCGGTGAGAGCATTGCACCCGCTGGCTGGAGCCTTCTTCAAGGACCGATATCTCGTCGATTTCGTGGACCTGCCTGAGCCCCACACGGAACGGGATCTCCAGAAGGCCCTCCTCCAACACTTGAAAGCCTTTCTACTCGAACTGGGCCGCGATTACTGTTTCATCGGAAGCGAATACCCCATCCAGGTTGGCAGAAGGGACTTCGCCATCGATCTGCTTTTTTTTCCATCGAGAGCTTCAAGCATTCGGGCCAAGTTGGAGGAGTTTTATTCGATGGTGGAGCAGGACGGAAAGGACGCCAATCCAGAGGGGTAGCGCGAAACCCCGCGGTAGCCCGGCCGCGACTGGCCCCGGAGGATGGTAAATTCCAAGGGACACAAACCTGGAGTCGAACATGCCGTTTTCCCCGGACCTCGAGCGCGACCTGAACAAATCCGTGCGTCAGGCCCGCCTGGTGGCCTCCACCTGCTGTTTCATCGCCCCCATCATGTACATCGTGAGCATCGGCAACCAGGCGCTCCGTGGCCACTGGGCGCTATTCCTGGGCGGCTTCAGCCGGCTGCCCTTCAGCGATCACCGGGTCCCCGGCGCCCTGGCCGTGGCCGCCGTGGCCTTGGCCCTGGCGGTGACCCTGCCTGAGCGCCTGGGCCGGTTTTCAGATCCCCGCTCGACCCTGGGCGTGCTGCGGGCCCGAAACCTGCTCTCCTCCTTCCTCCTGGTGGGCGTCGCCGTCTCCGGCCTGTTCCTGGGCATGAAGATCGGCCCCCCGGCGGCCAGCCTCAGCCTGGTCCTGTTCCTGGCGCCCATGGCCAGGGGCTGGTTGGTCTTCCCGTCCGAGACCCGCTGGCGCAAGGCCATGGCCGGAGGCGACTCCCGGCAGGGCACCCTGTCCTGAAGGATCCGGTGATCAGCTGAGGGGGTGGCCTGCCGCCGGCAGGCACCGCGCGAGCACCGCCAGCAGGGCATCCGGTTCGAACAGGTCCATTTCCCAGAGGTGGCTGCCCACCTGCAGCTGCAGGGTGCGCCAGCCCGCGGCCTTGGACAGCGGGCCGGGCGCCAGCCCGAAGGAACGCAGGCCCGCCCACCGGGCATACCGGGTCTCGGTGGCATAGACGCCCTCCTTGCGCCGGCGGGTGGCCCGGCCCTGGGTGATCAGCACCAGATCCCGGTCCGTGCCCAGCACCAGGACCCCCAGGGAAAGGGCACGCCGGCCCAGGCGGTCGCGACAGGACCGGCCGGCCGCCTCGCTGTGCAGCGCGCGGCCCTGGGGGTTACGACGTAATTGTTCAGCCAGCAAGGTCTGAAAGCTAAGATCGGCAACCTTGACCGGCCCGCCGGGATCAAGCCCGGCCAGGCCGGCCGGCGCGGCCGAGCTCTGAAGCAGGAAATCCACCACCCGGTCGATCAGCGGCTGGGACGAGGCGTTGTAGCCGAAGCTGAAACAGCCCCCATCCGCCAGGAACAGTTCAAGCCGGCCATTGAGCAGATCCTGGAACACCCGGATGCCCTGGATGTCCCCAAGGGCCGCACGGCGCACTTCGATCGCCGCACCGGCCTGGACCATCAGGCAGACCGCATCCTCGTGCACCGCCAGCACGGCCGGGTACAGGTCCATGCCCGGCTTCAGGTTCCGGCGCTCTTCGTTGCGCGGTTGTTTCAGCAGGAACCGGGCGCCCGCATGGTCGGCGAAGCAGTCCCGGAACCGGGGTGGCATGTCCTCGAGGATCTTCACTTCCTTGATCCAGGGGCCGAAGCCGTCGTATTCCTGCTGGGCGGCGGCGGTGATGCCGCCGGGTCCGGTCTGGATTTCCCACTGGGTTAGCTCGTCCGCCAGCAACATCATCGATCTCCCTGGCAAAAGCCTACATGGTTTCCGGAAGACCGGCCCCACCGAAGGGTCCAGGGCGCAAACCTTGCTGTCCTGCCGCCGCAACTTGTGCTATCGTCTTCAATTCAACCACCTTTCGGGGGGTTCCCATGGGGATCTTTGAGGGCCAGCTGCGTGTGCATAAGGGCGATCGGTTCGCCCTGATAGCCTCGCGCTTTAACGAATTTATTGTGGAACGGCTGGTCGGAGGCGCCACCGACTGTATCCAGCGCCACGGCGGCAACGAGGCCCAGATTGATCTCATCCGCGTTCCTGGATCGTTCGAACTGCCCCAGGTCGCCCTGCAGGTGGCCCGCAGCGGCCAGTATGCCGGCGTGGTGCTGCTGGGCGCGGTCATCCGCGGCGGCACGCCCCATTTCGACATGATCGCCAACGAAGTGACCAAGGGCACCGCCCAGGTGGGCCTTGAGACCGGGGTGCCGGTGATCTTCGGGGTGCTCACCACCGATACCGTGGAGCAGGCCATCGACCGGGCCGGCACCAAGATGGGCAACAAGGGGTGGGAAGCCGCCATGAGCCTCCTGGAGATGGTGGACCTGTTCCACGTCCTCAAGGCCCCCGGCAAGGGGATCCAGTAATGGGCGTGCGACGGCGTGGGCGGGAGTACGCCCTCCAGATGCTTTATGCCATGGACCTCACCGAGTACCTTCCGGACGAGATCTTCGCCGGCTTCAACGCCATCCAGGACCTGAACCGGGACGCCTTCTACTATGCCCGGCGCCTGGTGGACGGAGTCCATGGCCACCTGGACGAGATCGACGCCGTCCTGACCCGGTTCGCGGAGCATTGGAAAATCCACCGCATGGCCGTGGTCGACCGCAACCTGCTGCGCCTGGGAGTCTACGAACTGATGTTCCTGAAGGACATCCCCTTCCCGATCATCATCAACGAGGCCCTGGAGATCGTGAAGGAATTCAGCGACCAGGAAGGCACCCAGTTCGTGAACGGCATCCTGGACGCCGCCAGCAAGGAATTCCGCCCCGACGAGGCGGGTCCCAAGGGTAGGCGGGTGCGGGAAATCGCCCCTCCGGCTCCCACCGACTCCTGACGGCATCCTTCCCCGCGCTCCCCTTGGAGTATTAGCCATGACTGTGTCCAAGAAGACCCTTCCCCCATCCACCCCGCAGATCGCCGCCACCAGGACCCAGGATCCGATCCAGGGACTGGCGCTGGGTTTCGAGGATATCCAGACCCTCATCAGCCTGGTCGGCCGTGAACCCATCGACGAACTGCAGTTCGAATCCATGGGGGTCAAACTGCACATCCGCAAGGTCGGCAGCGCCTCCGCGGCGGCGCCCGCCGCGGCCCCTGCGGCGTTCCAGCCCGCGCCCGCCGCTCCCACCCATACCCTGGTGGCCACCGCCCAGCCCAGCACCGAACGCACCGAAGACCCGGGGATCCACCACATCACGAGTCCCATCGTCGGCACCTTCTACCGGGCCCCCAGCGCCAACGTTTCCGCCTTCGTGCAGCCCGGCGATTTCGTCAAGCCCGGCCAGACCCTGTGCATCGTGGAAGCCATGAAGCTCATGAACGAGATCGAATGCGACGTGGCCGGGGAAGTGGTCGCGGTGCTGGCCGAGAACGGCCAGCCGGTGGAATACGGCGAACGGCTGTTCGCCATCCGGGTCCGCTGACCCCATGCCCACCTTCAAACGCAAGCCCTCCCATCGCAAGCCGGCCGACAAGACCGAGAAGCCACCCTTCAAGAAGATCCTCATCGCCAACCGGGGCGAGATCGCGCTACGGGTGATCCTGGCCTGCAAGGAACTGGGCATCCAGACCGTGGCGGTCTACTCCGAAGCCGACCGGGACGCCTTGCATGTCCGGTTCGCCGACCAGGACATCTGCATCGGCCCCGCCCCCAGCGCCAAGTCCTACCTCAACATCCCCCAGGTGATCGCCGCGGCGGAAGTGACCGGGGCCGAGGCCATCCACCCCGGCTACGGCTTCCTCAGCGAGAATCCGCACTTCGTGGACGTCTGCCAGGCCTGCGGCATCGTCTTCATCGGCCCCAATTCAGAGATCATCCGCAAGATGGGCAACAAGGCCCAGGCCAAGGCCACCATGAAGGCCGCCGGCGTGCCGCTCATGCCCGGCAGCGACGGCGTGGTGGATACGGTCGAGGACGCCCTGGTCTGGGCCGATCAGATCGGCTATCCGGTCATCGTCAAGGCCAGCGCCGGCGGCGGCGGGCGCGGCATGCGCATCGTCAACAGCCCGGAAGAGATGCCGGACATGTACAACACCGCCCGCTCCGAAGCCCGGGCCGCCTTCACCGACGATACCGTGTACATGGAGAAGTACCTGCTGGAACCCCGACACATCGAGGTCCAGATCCTGGGCGACCTGTTCGGCAACATCATCACCCTGGGCGAGCGGGAATGTTCCATCCAGCGGCGTCACCAGAAACTGATCGAAGAGAGCCCCAGCCCCGCCCTGACCCCCGAGTTGAGGAAGCGCATCTGGGAGATGGGTCTGCGGGCCGCGAGGGCCGTGGGTTACTTCAACGCCGGCACGGTGGAGTTCCTGCTGGACGCCAGGGGTGATTTCTTCTTCATGGAGATGAACACCCGGGTCCAGGTGGAGCATCCGGTCACCGAGATGGTCAGCGGCGTCGACATCGTCAAGGAGCAGATCCGCATCGCGGCCGGACAGAAGCTCAGCTACACCCAGGACGACATCGTCCTGCGCGGCTGCGCCATCGAGTGCCGGATCAATGCCGAAGACCCGTTCCGCTGCACCCCGTCGCCGGGCCGGATCACCGCCCTGAACTTCCCGGGCGGCCCTGGCATCCGCATGGATACCGCCATGCACCAGGACGCGGTGATTCCCCCGTACTACGACTCCCTGGTGGCCAAGCTCATCGCCCACGGCAGCGACCGCACCGAGGCTCTGGCCCGCATGCGCCGGGCCCTTGACACCCTGGTGGTGGAAGGCATCAAGACCAGCGCCCCGCTGCACCGGCTGATCATGGACCACCCGGACTTCATCAGCGGCAATTTCTCCACCAAATGGTTGGAGGTCTACCTTGCGCAACTGGAAAAGGAACGCGCCGAGATCCACTGAGCGGGGCGCCCTGGTCCTTCTCCTGCTGCTGGCCTGGCTGCCCTTGAACGCCGACGCCCTGGCGGATCTCCATGCCACCCTCAAGCGGTTCCAGGGCTCCGATCCGGTTCGGGCCAGCCTCAATTACCAGTTCTGGCGCCAGACCAGCGAGGATGGCGGACCGGTGGTGGTGCAGGGCAAGGTCGATACCAGGGCCGAGGACGGCCCCCAGGGCCTGCGCCTGAGTTGGGACCGCAGCACGCTGCAGCAGGCCGAAGCCGAGCAGGTGGCCAGCGCCTTGGACCCCGCCAACCAGGCACCCACCGCCCAGCTCATGCGGAGCCTCACCGCCCTGGATGTGGGCGAGCACCTGAACGAGGGCGATTCCCTGGAGCGGTTGCTGGCCCAGTCCACCCTCCTGGAAACCCGTCCGGAACCCTGGCAGGGCAAGCCCGCCCAGGTGCTGGTCCTCAGTCTGGCGCCCCTGCTGTTCCCCCCCAGCCTGCGCAAGGCGGTGAAGGAGATCAAGGCCCAGGCGCGGGTGTGGGTGGCCCCCGACGGCACGCCCCTGGCCTACCGCAGCGAAGTGGACTACAAGGGCAGCCGGTTCATGATCCATTTCCAGGGCACCCAGAAGGAAGAAATCCATCTGCTCCGGACCGGCAACCGACTGGTGGGCGCCTGGGCCCAGAACGAGGAAAAGCAGACCGGCCTGGGCCAGAGCATGTCCACCCGGCGGATCTATCGCATTGCCTTGAATTGAAATGCCCATGGGGGGACGTAGAGCGAGCTTCGCTCGCGGGCGGTCCCCCCACCCCCCACTCCATGGAAGGATGACCCGATGCGCATGAGCGAGTTGCTGGCTGAGGAATGGAAACCGGCCTTGGGCTGCACCGAACCCGCCGCGGTCGCCTGGGCCGCGGCCCTGGCCGCGGAACAGCAGACCGGCCGGGTGCTTCAGGTCCGCCTGATCTGTGATCCCCGCACCTACAAGAACTGCTATGCGGTGGGGTTGCCCAACTCGGACCGGGCCACCGGCATCCTCTGGGCCCTCGCCCTGGGGGCGCACCTGCCGGACGGTGGACTCGGCCTGAGCAGCTTCGAAGGCACGACCCCCGCCATCATCGAACAGGCCCGGACGCTCCTGGACAACCACGGGATCCAGGTGGAGGTCGACGCCGGACAGACCAATCTGCGGGTGGATGTGACCGTCGTGCGGGAACAGGGCACCGGCCGGGCCATCCTGGAGAATGAGCATACCCATCTGGCCCGGCTCGAGAAGAACGGCCAGCTGGTGGGAGGTGCGGACTCCGCCCAGCAGGGCGTTCCCGCCCCATCCCTGCGCCAGGCGGCCGCGGCCTTGTCCATCCCTGAATTGATGGCGCTGGCCCGGGAGCTCACCACCGAAGACCGGCAAAGCCTCCAGCAAGGGGTCGCCCTCAACCTGGCCATGGCCAGGCACGGTCTTTCCCTGCTTCCGGCCGGCTTCGTGCCGCCGGCGGGCCAGGACTCCCAGAGCCGCCTGGCCCATCTGGTCAGCGCCGGGGTCTATGCCCGGATGTCCGGAGAACCCTTGACGGTCATGACCCTGGCCGGCAGCGGCAACAAGGGGCTCACCGTCTCCCTGCCGGTGAGCCTGTGGGGACGGGAGTCCGCTCATCCCGAGTCCCGGATCGAGGAGGCCCTGGCCTTCGGCTGCCTGATGACCATCGTCACCACCTGGCACCTGGGGACCCTCTCGGCCATCTGCGGGGCGGCGAACGCCGCGGGCATCGGCGTGGCCTCGGCCCTGGTGCTCCTGGAAGGCGGCGACGCGCGCCAGGTGGGCTTGGCGGTCTCCAACATGGTGGGCAGCGTCGCCGGCATGATCTGCGACGGCGCCAAGATCGGCTGCGCCATGAAGACCATGACCGGCGTGGATTCGGCCTTCCGCGCCGCCAACCTGGCCCTGTCGGGGATCGGCATCCCGGCCACTGACGGCATCGTCGGCGAGGACGGGGAAAGCTCCCTGGCCAACCTGGGCCGTCTGGCCCAGCAGGGGATGGCGGGGGTGGACACGGAGATCCTGCGGATCATGCAGGACAAGCTGCGGCGAGCCTAGGAGGGTCGTTCAATCCAACCAGCGCACCAACGGTACTAGCGTCAAAGATTGGATTATCATGAAATCAGGAGAACCAGCATGCCTGAGGTCATCAAGGTAGGAATCGTCGGTTACGGCTTCGCCACCAAAGTCTTCCACGCGCCCCTGATCACCGGGGCTCCCGGGCTGCAACTGGTCGCCATTTCCAGCAGCGATCCGGCCAAGGTCGCGGCGGATTGGCCCGAAGTGGCGGTGGAGAACACGCCCGAGGCCCTGTTCGCCCGGCCCGACCTGGATCTGGTGGTGATCCCCACCCCCAACGCCAGCCATTACCCGCTGGCCCGCCAGGCTCTGGCGGCCGGCAAGCATGTGGTCGTGGACAAACCCTTCACCCTGACGCTGGCGGAGGCGCGCTCCCTGAAGGTCTGCGCGGAACAGGCGGGACGCCTGCTTTCGGTGTTCCAGAACCGGCGCTGGGATGCCGATTTCCTCACCCTGCGCAGCCTGATCACCGATGGGAAACTGGGCCGGGTCATGGAATTCGAATCGCACTTCGACCGCCACGTGCCGGCGGTCCAGGACCGCTGGCGCGAGCGCCCCGAACTGGGTTCCGGGCTCTGGTTCGACCTGGGATCCCATCTGCTGGACCAGGCCCTGCAGCTGTTCGGCCTGCCCGAGGCCATCACCGTCGATCTGGCCCGGCAGCGGGAAGGGGCCCTCACCGATGATTATTTCCAGGCGCGGCTGCACTATGGCGAGACCCGGGTGGTCCTGCACGCCAGCAACCTGGTGCCCCAGCCGGGCCCCCGCTTCATCGTGCACGGGACCGAAGCCACCTTCGTCAAATACGGGCTGGACGCCCAGGAGGCCATGCTCAAGGCCGGAGGCCGGCCGCCCCGGGCGGACTGGGGCGTCGACACCGGCGCCTGCACCCTGTCCCGGAACGACGGGGGCGCCGTGCAGACCAGCGCCGTGACCCTGCTGCCGGGTGACTACCCGGCCTACTACGCCGGAATCCGTGATGCCGTGCTCGGCACCTCGGCGAACCCGGTGCCGGTGGAGGAGGCCATCCGGACCATGGGCCTGATCGAACTGGGCGCCCGAAGCGCCGCCGAGCGGCGCACCCTGGCCGTCACCTCCGCGGACGTGTGCGCATGAGCCGGGCTGCTGACGTGAATCCGGAACTGGACCTGCAGCGGATCCAGGAGCAGGAAAGCCGGCTGCGGTTCCCGGCCTTCGACGAGAACACGGCCTGGCATCTGGGCGTGGCGCTCAAGGCAAGGGCCGAAGGGCTGGGCAAAGCCGTGGCCATCGAGATCACCCTGGGCGGCGCGACCCTGTTCTTCCATGCCATGCTCGGCACCGCGCCGGCCAACGCCGATTGGGCCCGGCGCAAGCGCAACCTGGTCCAGTTCACCCATACCAGTTCCTATGCCACTGGCCTGGAGCTCAAGCGGGACGGCATGACCCTGGAGACCAACCTCGCCCTGCCCGCCCGGGACTACACCGCCCATGGCGGCTGCTTTCCGGTGATCGTGGCTGGATGCGGCTGCGTCGGGACCATCACCGTCTCAGGGTTGCCCCAGCGGGACGACCACTCCCTGGTGGTCGAGGTGGTGGCGATGCACCTGGGCCTGGACCCGGCAACCCTGGCCTTCTGAATCGGACCGGCCTCGGTGGACCCAGTGCCCTGGCAGGCACCGGGGCCACGGGGATCGGCTTTCAGCCTTCGGCGTCCGCGGCCCAGTTCACCGGCTGGTTCAGGGAGCTGATGGTGGGCAGGATCCCGGCCCGGACCAGCTTCGAGATATCCTCCGGCAGGGGCTGACCTTTGAACCTCAGGCTCTCCTGGTCCGGGATGATGCCCACCCAGCCGTTGCGGCCGCTGCGTTTGACCGCGTATAGGCATTGGTCGGCGATCTCCACCACCTGTTCCCAGCTGAAGTAGCTGATCTCATCCTGCAGCAGCGGGTAGACCGAGAACCCCACCGAACAAGTGCAG
>Ga0302202_10002533_pt1 | contig 20953 bp, 13 predicted proteins | sample II_Bog_N3_3_FD_194579 | JGI IMG/M metagenome (GOLD analysis project Ga0302202, IMG submission 194579) | Peat permafrost microbial communities from Stordalen Mire near Abisko, Sweden - II_Bog_N3_3 | ecosystem: Environmental > Terrestrial > Soil > Wetlands > Peat | place: Sweden: Abisko...
CGCTCTCACATTTAGTAATTGTTTGATCTGACTGTCATCCTGAGCGAGCGCAGCGAGTCGAAGGACCCCGACAAACTCCGTAAAACCCATACCGCTCGCATCTTTCTTCCCACATCTCCAGGTCTGCGCTCGTACTGCTCAAGCGACGTCATCCCCATCCGCATTCCATCGGCTCCCGCACTTATCGCATCGCCACGATTCGCTGCCAAGCGGCAGCGGCAGGCCCACCGCAAAAGTAGAGACCAGCGCTGCGGATCGACTGTGCCCTTCAAAGGTGATGTCAATCGACGCGCAGCGTGGACAGCGAGGCTGATCAAACTTCACCTCGCTTGCAAACGAAATCGATTCGGGAATGGGCTGACTGAGAAGCTCCAGCGCTGCCTCCGAATCTTCAGACCTGACCTGAAGCCTGAGTCCGCCCAACGCAATCGCCGCGCCCCAATCCAGACGAAGGAAGTTTTCATCTTGCAGGAAGCAGAAGATATCCGCCGACTCCAGAGTCGCGCGCCCCACGATTGCCTCCGATAGGTCGCGGTAACGCCGTACCGTGACCAGTCTTTGGCTGGTCACCTCATCCCAACCCTTGTCGTCCAACAGCGGCGGCTCCATCCCCCGCCGAGCGAACTCCCCACGCAACGCTTCCTGAGCAGGCTCCACAAGCGATTCGTACGAGGCAGCCAGATTCAGCAACTCCCCCTCATTCATCCGTGCATACTCCTCCGAGAAGCTGCGCACTGCATCGGAACCGGGCCGAGGTGTCATGTTGAGGATAGTAGCAAAGACCGTTGTCGCAAGCTCGAAGATTCTCCTGCATTGTCGTCGCTGCTCTACCGCTGCACGTGCCCGCTCAGCTCCATCCGCGCGACCCGCCTGTCCGCATCCACATACACCGTGCCCGAGAGCGGCGGATCACTGCGCCCCTGCATCATCGACGTGTCATACATAAATCGCAGGTCCATAAACCGCACCGCAGTCCAGTCCGCCGTTCCCGCCGGAGCGCCAATCGCGGCCACTGGCCCCATCTCCGTAACCACCGGCCAACTCGACCAGTCGAGATACACCTGGCCCAGCCAGCTCCGTTTGGCCACCAGCGTAGCCAGCGTCGTTGGCGGCTTGTAAAAAAGGTCCTGCTCCGAATCGGTCGCCACCGTCGAGTGCAGCGTGTCCACCGTCGCCATCTGGTAGTACTCCGGCGTCTCCACCACCGTGTGCCACCGATAAGGGTTCCCCGGATAAGGACTGGCCGTCACACGCAGCACCTGCGCCGCCGAATCCGGTGCGCCCGAAGAGTCCGCCGACTGCGCCGGCCCATAGTTCGCCGCCGACGCCAGCCTTACCGCCGCGCCGTGCTCCACCTCGCGCCATCCCCACAGTCCCACCATCGCCGCCAGCGCGAAGATCGCCCAGCCTCTCCCGCGAAAAGCCTCCCGCCGCGCGCCCACCTCGTTGCCCACCAGCCCAAATAAAGCCGGAGCCACCAGCGCAATCAGCAGCACCAGAAAAATCGCCGGCTCGAAGATAAACACAATCGATCCCGCGTACCAGTGCGGGTTGAACGGGAAGAAGGGCCGCAACCCATAGTTGTTCGTCCAGTCCAACAGAAGGTGACTCAGCAGCGCGATCATCACAAACCCATACAGCAGCCCCCAACGCACCGGAGCCGCTGTCAGCGGCTTTGTTTCCCCGCTCCGTTCCGCCCGCCTCACCCTCCAGCGATGAAAGAGCCACACCGCGCCCAGCACAATCAGCCCGTCGAACGGCAGCCCAACCAGCGTATGCGTGATCCCGCGATGGTGCTGAAACGCCGCGACCGGCCCTCCCGCCGCCCACAGTGTATCCAGGTCTGGAGCCTCTGCAGCCAGCGTCATCGCCAACGTCGCGTACGCCGCCTTGCGGTTGCATCCCGCTCGCGCCAGGCAGGCTCCGGTCATCAGGTGAGTGATTGGCTCCATGCGTCTTAGAATACGGTACGCCGATGGATCGCACCGCAATGAGGGACCTGCATTTACAAAAGCATGCTAGCCTTTGCCTCTCTATAATCGTCACAAGATGACCTCCCAGCGAACCGCCGAGCAGCAGATCGAATCCGTGCGCGAGGACCTGCGCCGCCACGAGCATCTCTACTACGTCCTGGACGCGCCCGAGCTCTCCGACGCCGAATACGACCTGCGCATGAACAGCCTGCGCGCCCTCGAAGCCGCCCATCCCGGCCTCATCACCCCCGACTCTCCCACTCAGCGCGTCGGCGGCAAGCCCCGTGAAGGCTTCGTCAAGACGCCTCACTCCCGCCCCATGCTCTCGCTCGACAACGCCTACAGCGAGGCCGACCTGCGCGCCTGGGACCAACGCCTGCGCGAGTCCCTCCCAAGCAGCGAAATCGTCCGCTACGTCTGCGAACTGAAGCTCGACGGCCTCTCCCTCGCCCTGCTCTACGCGCCCGTCCGCGACGGCTCCGCCCATCTCCAGCGCGGCCTCACCCGTGGCGACGGCGCCATCGGCGAGGACGTCACCACCAACGTCCGCACCATCCGCTCCGTCCCGCTCAGCGTCTCCGCAGCAAAGCTGCGCGCCGCGGGTCTGCCCGCCGGCTTCGAGGTGCGCGGCGAGGTCATCCTTCCCCATGCCGCCTTCCGCAAGCTCAACGACGAGCGCGAAGCCCAGGGCCTCGCTCCCGCCGCCAACCCACGCAACGCCGCCGCTGGAACCATCCGCACCCTCGAGCCCAACATCGTTGCTCAGCGCCGCCTCGACTTCTACGCCTACTTTCTCCTCCATGGCGATAGCGACTCCAATCAACCCGGCGAGACCCTCCTCGCCACGCAGTCCGCAACCCTCCAATCACTCCGCGCCGCCGGCTTCCACGTCAACGCCCACGCCGCCACAGTCGATTCCATCGACAAAGTCCTCGCTTTCATCACAAACTCCGAAACCCTCCGCGACTCCCTCGGCTACGAGATCGACGGCGTCGTCATTAAAGTCGACTCCACCGCCCAGCAGCGCCGTCTCGGCTTCACCGGCCGTGCCCCGCGCTGGGCCATCGCCTACAAGTTCGCCGCTCGCGCCGCCATCACGCAGCTCGAACGCGTGGACTTCCAGGTTGGCCGCACCGGAAAGATAACTCCCGTCGCCGTGCTCACACCCGTCCTCATCGGTGGCACCACCGTCTCCCGCGCCACCCTGCACAACGCCGATGAGATCGCCCGCCTCACCGTCCGCATCAACGACTTCGTCCAGGTCGAGCGCGGAGGAGACGTAATCCCCAAGATCGTCTCCGTCGTCGAAGACGCGCAACACCCTCGAGGCACCGAAGGAATCGTCTTCCTCACCCACTGCCCAGAGTGCTCGAGCGTCCTGGTCCGCGCCGAAGGCGAGGTAGACTGGCGATGCGTCAACGCCAACTGCCCAGCCCGCCTGCGCGAGGAACTCCTCCACTTCGCCGCCCGCAACGCTATGAACATCGAAGGTCTCGGCGATGCATTGGTCGCCCAGCTCCTCGGCCAGAATCCATCGACTAACCTTGCAGCCGATAGCGAAGAACAATCCCTCAGCCCAGCAATCATCAATCTCCAGGCCAGCTCCGATTCGCCACGCGAGTCATTAGTCCGCACCCTCTCCGACCTCTACACCCTCACCCGCGAAGACCTCCTTCAGCTAGATCGCATGGGCGAAAAATCCGCCCAGTCCCTGCTCGACGAGATCGAGCAGTCGAAGCGCGCGGGTCTCGCTCGTCTCCTCTTCGCCCTCGGTATCCGCTTCGTCGGCGAGCGCACCGCCCAGCTCCTCGCCGCCCACTTCGGCTCCATGGACGCACTGCAAATCGCCACCGCCGGCGAACTGGAGCAAGTCAACGAGGTCGGCCCCCGCGTAGCCCAGGCCATCGTCGAGTTCTTCGCCGAGCCGCACAACATCGTCCTCATCCAGCGTCTCAAAGACGCGCAGCTTTCCATGACCGCCGAGAAAAAAGTCACCACCTCCACCCTCGCCGGCCTCACCTTCGTCCTCACCGGCACCCTCCCCACACTCACCCGCGAGGCCGCCAAGGACCTCATCGAATCCGCCGGCGGCCGCGTCTCCGCCACCGTCAGCAGGAAGACCTCCTACCTCCTCGCCGGCGAAGACTCCGGCTCCAAGCTCGACCGCGCCCGCGCCCTCAACGTCCCCATCCTCGACGAGCCCTCCCTGCGCGCCCTCCTCAACCCATCCCCGCATCCTCAGGTACCGCCCGCGCATCCTACGGTATAGTTGAATCGTATGGGTGAAAAACTCAGCAGCGCGCGCGCCGAAGCTCCCTGGAGAATCCTCCTCGCGCTCCTCTGTATCCTGCTGGTCGTCGTCCTCGGCTCCGTTCAGGTCGCGCACACCCACGCCGACGGCAACGAAACCCACGCCGACTGCGCTCTCTGCGCCGCCGCCCACATCACTGTTCATCCCATCCATGCTCCTGCCCCCGCGCCAACGACCTTTATCGTCGCCACGCTGGAGCCCTTGACGCCGTCCATCCTGCCCTGCGCACTCTCGACCTTCGCCCTATTCACTCGTCCCCCGCCTGTCAGTTGACATCGTTCCCACTCACGAACTCGTCAACACGCAACAGGCAATGCATCAAGGGGAACTTAATGAACACGTCCAAACGACGCGGCATCTCCGCAGCATCCGTCATCCTCGCCACATCTCTCACCCTGTTCGCGCCGCGCGTCTCGGCACAATCGCCCGCGCAGTCGCCCGCGCCGCGCCGTCCCGCGCCCGCGCGCGTCCAGTCTGCCGGAAACGCCGGTACCATCTCCGGCCTGGTCACCGACCCTACTGGCGCGGTCATCGCCAACGCCACCGTAATCCTCGCCAACGCCGTCAGCGGCCTCTCCCGCACCGCCACCACCGACAACTCCGGCGCATACACCATCTCAAACATCCCCTTCAACACCTACCGCCTCACCGTCTCCGCCAAGACCATGGCCCCCGCCTCGCAGACCGTCGACGTGCAGTCCTTCGTGCCCATCGCTCTCACCACTACCCTCCAGATCGCCGCCGCCAGCACCATCGTCGACGTCACCACCACCAGCGGCGACCTCGTCGAAGCCGATCCCGTCGGTCACACCGACGTGGACCGCGATCTCTTCGCCAAGATTCCCCTCGAGAGCATCTCCTCCTCGGTCAGTTCCCTCGTCACGCTCTCCTCGCCTGGCGTCTCGGCGGACTCCAACGGCATGTTCCACGGCATGGGAGACCACGCCTCCAACTCCTTCTCCGTCGATGGCCAGTCCATCACCGACCAGTCCAGCAAGACCTTCTCCAACCAGATCCCCATGGACTCCGTTCAGTCCCTCGAAGTCATCCCCGGAGCGCCGCCCGCCGAGTTCGGCGGCAAAACCTCGCTGGTCATCGTAGCCACCACCCGCTCCGGCCTCGGCGAATCCGCACCCACCGGTGACCTCACCGTCTCCTACGGCTCCTTCGGCTCCTCCAACGTCGGCATCAACCTCGCCACCGGCTCCGCAAAGTTCGGCAACTTCCTCTCCCTCAGCGTCATGGACACTGGCCGCTTCCTCGATCCCCCCGAGTTCCACGCCATCCACGACCACGGCAACGAGGAGTCCCTCTTCGACCGCATCGACCTCCAGTTCTCCAGCGCCAACTCCGCCCGTCTCAACCTCGGCTACACCCGTTCCTGGTTCCAGACTCCAAACTCCTACGACTCCCAATACGCCACCCAGTGGCCCACCAACTCCTCAGGCGTAGCCGTCGGCCCCAACAATCTCCCCGTAGGCCCTTCCGATCAGCGCGCCCAGATCCAGACCATCAACCTCGCCCCCTCCTACACCCACGTCATCAACACCGCCACCGTCCTCAACGCCGGCTATTACTTCCGCCGCGACGGCTTCAACTACTACCCCAGCGACAATCCCTTCGCAGACCGCGGCGCGCCTGACCTGCAGCAGGAGTCCATCGCACAGCAGCGCTCGCTCGCCAACACCGGCCTCCACTCCGACCTCACCTATACCCACGGCGGCAACAACATCAAGGCCGGCCTCAACTACACCCAGACATTCCTCACCGAAAACTTCCAGCTCGGCATCGTCGATCCCACCCTCCCCATCACCCCCACGCTCACGCCCTACAACCTCGTCACCGGCGGCAGCGACTACGCCTTCCACGGCCACACCGACATCAAGGAGTTCGCCGCCTACGCCCAGGACGCCATCACCTTCGGCCCCTGGTCCGGCAACCTCGGCCTTCGCTTCGACCAGTACAACGGCCTCACCGTCGCCAACCAGGTTGAGCCGCGCCTCGCCCTCAGCTATCACATCAAGCGCACCGGAACCGTCCTGCGCGCCTCCTACGCCCGCTCCCTCGAGTCGCCCTTCAACGAGAACCTTATCCTCGCCAGCCAGGGCTGCAACTCCGCCGTCATCGCCGCCCTCATCCCATGCACTCCCGCGCCCAACCGCCCCGGCTTCCGCAACGACTTCCACGCCGGCTTCCAGCAGTCCCTCTCCCGCTACGCCGTCCTCTCCGCCGACTACGTCTGGGAGTACACCCACAACGCATACGACTTCTCCGTCCTCGGCGCCACCCCCATCACCTTCCCCATCGGATGGAACAACTCCAAGATCCCCGGCTTCGACGGACGCCTCGACATTCCCCCCGTCCACAACTTCACCGCGCAGGTTGTCTTCTCCTCGGTCGCCGCGCGCTTCTTCACTCCGCAGACCAGCGGCCTCGGAACCACCGTGCAATCCGGTCAGGCTGGAGTCCACACACCCTTCCGCATCGACCACGACGAAAAGTTCAATCAGACCACCCACGCTCAATATCAGCTCGGCAAGCGCGGCCCCTACATCGGCTTCAACTGGCGCTTCGACTCCGGCCAGGTCGCCGGTGCTGCCCCCTGCTACGGCACGCTGGCCTCAAACGATTGCCTCAATACAACCGACACCGCCGCCAGCCAGCCCACCATCTACCTCAAGGACGCAACCGGAGTCCCGCTCACCGCCGATCAGGAGGCCCAGGCCGGCCTCGCCTGCAACGGAGTCAGCGCCACGCTTGGCCACCCGCTCCCCGCCACCTGCCTCGTCTCGCAGTTCACCTCGTCGCTGCTCAAGCTCCCCGCACCCAACGCCGAGAACGACGACCACAACCCCGCGCGCATCGCCCCGCGCAATCTCTTCGATCTCTCCTTCGGCGAAGACAACCTCCTCCACCGCAAGTCCGCCGACAAGCGCACCCTCTCCGCCTCGCTCACCATCGTCAACCTCACCAACAAATACGCCCTCTACAACTTCCTCTCCACCTTCTCAGGCACGCACTTCGTCAGCCCCCGCTCCCTCACCGCCCAGCTCGCCTACCATTTCTAACCTGTATCTTCCACAGCTACCCAACCCGGCAGATCAGGCACTTCAGATAGCTCGTCTCCGGCAGCGTCAAGATCGCCGGATGGTCCGGCGCAGCGCCGCGCATCTCCAGCACCTGCACCCTCCGCCCAGCGTCCTCCGCCGCCGCCCGAACCACCCCACTGAACTCCTCCATCCCTACATGGTGCGAGCAGGAACACGTCACCAGCGTCCCGCCCCCACTTCCAGACCCGGCGAGCATCTTCATCGCGCGCAGGTTGAGCTCCTTGTACCCACGCAGCGCGCCCTCCGCAGCCCGCTTCGTCTTGGCAAACGCCGGAGGATCGAGAATGATCGTATCGAAACGCTCAGCTGCCTCAGAGAAGTCCCGCATCAGTTCAAATGCATCCGCCTCAATCCAATTCACTCGTGCGGTCAGACCCGTATTCAGGGCCAGATTCCGGTCCGCAACCTCCAACGCCGCGCGGCTCGCATCCACTCCCGTCACCCGCTCGCACACCTGCGCCAGATGCAGCGCAAACCCTCCCTGATAGGTACACACGTCGAGCGCGCGACCACGCGCCCACTTCGCCGCAGCCGCATAGTTCAGCCGCTGGTCCAGAAACGCCCCGGTCTTCTGCCCCGCGCCCGCGTCATAGTGGAAGCGCAGCCCATTGATCGTAAACACCGTCTGCAACGCCGCCTTGCATCTCTTCCGCACGAATAGCGGCCCCTCCGGCGCAGCAGCCAGCCGCTCCAGCTCCCGCACCCGCGCGTCCGGCCGCTCCACCACTGTCGTCACCCAGACCTGCTCCGCCAGCACCTCGGCCAGCACACCGCGCACGTCGTCCTGCGCCGTTCCCTGCGTCAGCAACTGCGCCACCACCAGCGAGCCATAGCGGTCCATCACGATCCCCGGCAACTCGTCCGCCTCCGAAAAGACCAGCCTGCAAGCGTTCGTCTCTTCCCCCGAGAACGCCTCAGCGGCCACTCGCTCCCGCAGCCGGATCGCCGACCTCACCCGCTCCCTCACCTCGCCCAGATACTCCGCCCGCCCCACTTCCGCCTGCCGCGACACCATCCGCAGCGCAATCTCCGAAGCGTCGCTATACAGCGCAGTCCCCAGCGGTATCCCCCGCCCATCCACCACCGTTACCAGCGCACCACCCGCCAGCTCCGCCGGCTGTACCCGCTCCACGTCTGACCGGTACACCCATAGGCTCCCCGCCCGCAGCCGCTCCGCCGCTCGCCGCGTTATTCCTGCCACAATCCCTGTCCCACTCGCCTCGAAGGTCATTCCTCATCCTCGCACAATGGGATGCGCCGGAGGGCGGCAAGCAGGCTCCATGCGCCGCAGTCCTCCGATCTTCTGCATCACAAACAGCGGGCCCGCGTCGAGTTGTCGGCGCGGGCCATGGTGAAATACGTTCCTTTGAATCGCAGTCCCCTTCAGAAGTTGCTGCTAAGCCTTTCCATGCTTGCGTCGCATGAAGGCGACCGTGCCCAGCAAGCCGGTCCCCAGCAGAACCAGGCTGGTGGGCTCAGGGGCGACTGCGGGAGGGATCGGATTGGCCATAAGGATCTGGGGCTCGCCCCCGTTGGGGTAGCTGTCGCTAGGAACGAACGCAACGTCATTCCCGTAGTAGCCGGAGGGCTCGGAGGAAGCATTGGCGATGGCCTGCTGGGCCAGAAGCTGGGAAGTTGCGTCGTATCCGCCCAAAAAATCGGATTGGTAACTCGTAGGAAAGATATCCGTGGGATCCATGATGCTCCAGATCGCATACTGAATCTCAGAGAGCAGCAGGTCGTCGCCCGCGGCTCCGGCGTACTCGTTAAAAAGATATGCGTCATCGAGAACCTGCGCGCCGGTGAAGGCCCCGTTGTCGATGGACTCGGTAGGAGTGACGCCCGACACGAGGAGGGGGGTCACATTCCAGGACTGCCCCCAGTCTATGTCGCGATCATAATTCATGCACGACAGTCCAACGAGCGGGTTCGTGCCGCCCGGGCCGGTATAGGTGAAGTAAAACGGGTAGACGTACTGATCCTGATTGATTTGCTGACCCTGATCATTAAAAGTGCCATACCCGTAGTAGCCGATCGGCGCAGGATCCGTTGAGCCGGACTGAAACGTGAGAGTGTCAGCATAGCTCGCATGGGAAACTATGAAGACAAGGGAAAAAACCAGCGCGACTACAGCTGTTTTCAATCGCATGGCACAACTCCTGGGAATCGCATTACAACAAGGCAGCACTACATGGTCAATCTCAAAACTTTTTTGTTCAAACTGGCGTCCACGTGCATCTCTGTTCAAACACCGTGCCGTTTCGCGCCAAACTTGCGATCAGTCTTAACCAGCAAACAGGAATGCCTCAATCACCTTGCATAAATATAGTCAATCTCCTGCTGCTTTCAAAGCAATTAATGGTAATCAAACCATTTTGCTGCGAGTCCCCTTGAAAAGATTACTCGCGGGCGATTACCCGTGTTACCTTCCACCTGCGTCGTCTGTTTTTCGTGCCACAACCACGCTCCTCTTTTGAGAAAGCTCTCATCGCTCATCCGCCCGCAACATCTCAAGCCAGATACGATCCTGCTTATTTAGATGAGAAACGGGGCGGAAAGTTGCAACTTCGACACAACAGTTGTCCGCCGCGACCCACCCCTTCCCTTTTTTCTGCATCACAAACAGCGGGCCCGCGTCGAGTTGTCGGCGCGGGTCCATTGATAATACCGTTCCTTCGAATCCCGGTTCCCTGCCCGCGGTTGCGGCTAAGCTGTCGCGAGCTTGCGGCGGCGCATCAGGCCGACCGTGCCCATCAGCCCGGTACCCAGCAGAATCAGGCTGGTTGGCTCAGGGGTGAGTGCGGATGGAGCTGGATCGGTCATGAACTCCTGCGGCTCGCCGCTGGTATAGGTGCCGCTGGGGGTGAACAAATAGTCATTCGCGTACTGGCTCATATTCGGGTTGGATAGGCGCGCTGCAGCGTTGGCCGCGGTGACCAGACCCTGGGCAACTGTGTCATAACCGCTCATGGTACTGGTGTCGGTCGGATCCATGATGTCCCAGATGGCAAACTGGATTTCGGAGGTCAGTGTGCTGTTGCCAATGGCGCCTGCGTACTTATTATAAAGATACGCGTCGGCAATAATGTTGTACCCTGACTCACCATCGATGACGATGGAGCTGGTAGGAGTGACGGTCGAGACCTTGGTGACGTTCACATTCCAGGACTGCCCTATCGAGGTGGGGCGATTAACATTCAGGCAGGACATATCGACCAGCGTGTTGCTGCCGCCCGGGCCTGTCACCGTGAAAATGTAGGGATCTATGTAGACGCCGTCGGTGCTTGCGCCGCCCACGCCGGTCAGCGTAAGGGAGTCCGCATAGCTGACGCGGGAGATCATGCAGACGAGGGAGAGGGTCAGGAAAACTACGGCTGTCTTTAATCGCATGGTGAAACTCCTGGGGGACCGTACTACAACAAGTGAAGCAATCAGTGCTCGAAACGTTATATTAACTCAAACTGCTTTTAGTTGGGTCATCTTCCTATTTGATGTTCTCCAAATCGATTCAGACTCACAAGCCGCCATAACAGGCAATCGGGAATGACTCAATCCCATACCCACAATATAAGAGGCCAGCAGCCCCTGTTGAAAGCAAATAATGGTAATCAAACCATTATGTTTCAGCGCGCCAGGAACAGGTTACTCGCGGGCGATGACACCGGTTACCTTTGAGAGGCAATGCGATTGGCTCCGCATCGTCTATACCGCGCCGCCTCGTTCGCACGGCTTGGCCCGCGCATTCGCCGGTTCTGCGGCGGGGGGCTGCCGGATGCCGGCAAGGCTTCCACCCTCTGCTCTGGTTGAGCCGCGCAATGGACGGCACGACCGCAGACGGCAATCCAACAAGCCGCAACCCGCAATCCTCAAACCACCGCAACTCGAAATCCTCGACCGTACAGCCGGCCCTGGGACACGCTGCTAAATTATTCGCGGAAGATCGCGTCCTTTCAGCATTTCTCCCCGTCTGTATCAATAGTTCCAGATAAACTTGAGATGGAGCAAAGGGACGGGCGATGAGAAATTTATTCCGTACGGGCGTGGTTCTGGCGGCGTGTTTCCTGCTGACTTCAGGGTTGCGCTTGCAGGCCCAGAGGGGCGGCGGTGGTGGTGGCGGCCAGATGGGCGGCCAGGCGGGTGGCCAGGGTGGACGCGGTGGTTTTGGCGGTGGCCAGATGGGCCAGCCGGTTCAGGGCACAGTCACCGCGGCGACATCCGATAAATTGACCATCAAGACTGCCACGGGTGATTCCTACGACATCACCGTCACGGCAACCGCCCGCATCATGAAGGCCGGTCAGCCAATCAAGTTGAGCGATGTGAAGCCCGGCGACAACGTCACTGCCATGGGTGCTGTGGACGCCGCAAAAAAGACCGTCCAGGCCATGATGGTGAACGACATCGACGCGGCAATGCTCGCCAAAGCCATGGAAAACATGGGCAAAACTTACATCATCGGGACAGTCGCCGCCATCGATGCAGACAATCTCAAGCTTACCGTCCTGCGCTCCGACAAAGTATCCCAGGTGATCGCGCTCGATGACGGCACCTCCTTCCAGCGCGGCAACCGCGGAGTTATGGCGGATGTGACCGCGGCCGGAGCATTGGCCGGCGGTGGAATGGGCGGGGGGGGTGGTTTTGGCGGCGGCCGTGGAATGGGCGGCGGCAGGCAGGGCGGCGGAGCACAGGCTGCACCGCCTGCTCCGGACAGCATCACCCTGGCCGACATTAAAGTGGGGGATTCAGTGATGGCCACGGGCACTCTGAAAAATGGTGCATTCACCGTGTTGAAGATGGGTGTCTCCGAACCGTTCGCAGCGGGCGCGGCACGAAACCGTCCGCCGCAGGGGCAACCACCGCCGGCAGCAGGTCCTGGCTCGCCGATGACGCCAATCACCGCTCCGCTGCCCGGTGCGCCAACGGAGTGATCGGCGCTCAAAGTGTTGGGCGTCCAAACAAGAGGATTGATTTGTCCTGGCAATTCACTGGATTCGGTTTCGCCAGGCAGGGAAAGACTCCAGTGTTGATGTTGATTGCCAATGCTTTGCCGTCAGGTTCTTATCAGTTTTAGTTCTGTCATGGGAGCGTGTTTTGTGCAGCGAGTAAATGCGATGAGGCGGTTTGCGGTGGTGGCAGTTGGTGTGGCGATTCTGGCCGGCACCGGTGATTTTGGCGCGACAGCTCTGGCGCAGGCGGCCCAGCCCGCGGCTACCCAGGCCACAACTGCTCCGGCGGCGCAGGCCCCGGCTACACCGGCTCCGCAGGCACCAATTGCGCAGGCCCCGGCCGCTTCCCCTGTGCAAACTCCCGCGGCTGCGCCTGCTGTTCCGGCAGTTGCGCCAGTTGTCGCCGCCGAGCCCCAGGGCGGAACCATCCAGGGCACTGTTAAGGTCAGCGGAGTTCCCCTGCCCGGTGTCGCGGTCACAGCAACCAACACACTGACCGGCAAAAAATACGCAACCACCACAGGCATCGACGGCGCATTCCAGATGGCCGTCCCCCGCAACGGCCGCTATGTCGTCAAAACCGACCTCGCCGGCTTTGCCTCCGTCACGCAGGAGGTCGTGGTAAACGCCTCCGGCCAGAACGGCGGCCTGCCCACGCAAACAGCGGAGTTCAAGGTGGACCTCGCTTCGCGCGTCACCCCGGAGCCCGTGCAGGCGGCCACAACCGCCGCCGGCGTTCCCGCGGTCAGAGCCACAACCGCCGCCGCAGCGACTCCGGCCCGGACCGCTGGCGGCGCCACCCCAGGCGCGGTCGCCAGAGTCGGTCGCGGCACGCAGGCGTTGGCAGTCCAGGGCAGTGATGAAACAGAGCAGACAGACGCAAGCACCACCCAGACGAGCACCGACACGCAACTTCCATCGCTCGGTGCGGTCGCCAGCGACGATTCAACGGCATCGACAAATGAATCCATCGCCGTGACCGGGCAGCAGGGCCAGATTAACGGCCTCGCAACCTTCAGTCAGGATGATCTGCAGAACCGCATTGGGGACATGCAGCGCAACGGCTTCACCAATGGCGACATCGCAGGCTCGCTGAACAACGTGATGCAGACCGGCACGTTCGCAGCTGGCCCAGGCGGCCCAGGTGGCGGCGGACCCGGCGGCGGTGGCCCCGGCGGCGGTGGTGGTGGATTTGGTGGTGGCGGCGGTGGCGGAGGCGGATTTGGCGGTGGCGGAGGACGTGGCGGCGGTGGTGGATTTGCCGGCGGCGGTGGCTTCGGCGGCGGCTTCGGCGGATTCCGCGGCCAGAACCCCAACGCGTGGCATGGCACATTCACATACAGCGGCGCGGACAGCGCGCTCAATGCTACGCCCCGTTCGTTCACCGGAACTTCCATCGCAAATCCTCCATCGGATCGCAACACGCTCACTGCCAGCGTCACCGGCACGCCATACATCACCGGTTTGATCAAGGCCAACCCAAAGCAGATGGTCTTCCTCAGCGTCACCGAAACGCGCAACACCTCGCCTTCAACCAGGCAGATCATCGTGCCCACGCTGGCTCAGCGACTCGGCGACCTTACCCCTGCATTTCAAGCCCAACCACTGGTTGGCGCAGTCTACGATCCGGCGACTGGACTGCCCTACTCGAATACCAACTGCAATCCAAACTTGAAGGCAATCGATCCCAACCCAACAGCCTGCATTCCGCAGACCGAGCTCAGCTCCGCGGCGCTGGCTATGATGAACTACTACCCGCTTCCCAACATCACGCCCAACTCCTTGTATGACAACTTCCAGGCAAACTTCCCCGGCTCCTCGCACTCCTCGCAGATAACCACGCGCTACAACCGCAGCTTCGGCTCCGCGCCGGTGCGTGGTGGTCGCGGCGGCGGCGGCGGCGGACGCGGTGGCGGTGGTGGCGGCGGCAATACTGGTGGCGCCTCCGGCACTAGAGCACAGAACCGCAACGCTCCACCAACGCTTCGTCAGAGCATCGCCGAAAGCTTTGCCTACGGGCATTCGGCCAGCGCCAGCCAGAACTTCTCGCCCATGCTCGGAGGCTCATCCGTGGGCAACAACTACAGCCTCTCCAGCGCCTACACCGTGGGCTATGGACGCATCAACAGCACAGCCACGCTGAGTTGGAGCCGTTCGCACAATCTCTCCTCGAACTACTTCACTAATGGCGCCACAAATCCCGCGCTTACTGCCGGAATCAAAGTCGGCAATCCAACCATCTACAACAACCCCTTCTACTACGGCATCCCGTCGATCAGCACGAGCGGAACGACCGGAGTGGCTGGATTGAGCGATTCCCCCGCCAGCAACTCCATCAACCAGACTTTCACCTTCACTGACTTCGTCAGTTGGAGTCACAAGAAGCACAACATGCGCTTCGGCCTCGACTTCCATCGCATCCTCAACGACTCCATCGGCTCCAGCGGAGCGTTTGGCTCGTTCACCTTCTCAGGCTTCGCCACCGAGCAACCGGCGCTACAGACCTGCAACCCGGTGACCGATCTGCAACAGTGCAAGGAGTATGGCGCTTCGGGCTCGGCCGTCGCCGACTTGCTCATCGGACAGCCGCAGCAGACCTCCATCACCGCCGGCCTCAGCAAGATCTACCTCCGCGGCAACTCCTATGACTGGTACGCGCAGGACGACTGGCGCGTCAAGAATGGTTTCACCATCGCATACGGCCTGCGATGGGAGTACTTCTCCCCCTACTCGGAGGAGAACAACCATCTGGTCAATCTGGCCCTGACCGGAAGCGGCACCGGCCTGCAGATCGCCAATGTCTGCGCCACCGCATCCGCCGGATGCGCCTCCGTCGGCACTCCGGCATCGCTGGTCAAGCCTGACAGGTCCATGTTCTCCCCGCGCATAGCCATCGCCTGGTCGCCGAAGTTCAAGTGGACCAAGCAGATGGTTGTCCGCTCCAGCTACGGCATCAACTACAACACCGGTCAGTACTCGCGCTTTGCGTCCAGTATGTCGTTCCAGCAGCCCTTCGCCATCACAGAGACGAACACCCTGAGCACTCCAAACAGTCCGACCACATGCACCATGGCGAACATGTCCTGGAACACGACGTATCAGAACTCCACCGGCTTCAACTGCTCCACCCAGACCACGCAGTCGAACTTCGGCGTCAACCCCAACTACCGCCTCGGCATGGTCCAGGTCTATAACCTCGGCATCCAGCGCAGTCTTCCCCAGGGCACCGTGCTCAACATCGACTACACCGGTGCCTACGCCACCAACCAGGACATCGTACGCTCGCCCAACCGCAACGCGGATGGCATCCTCAACTCCTCTTCCGGCCAGTTCCGTTACGAGGACTCGCTCGGCTACCAGCGATCGAACGCGCTCGCCGTCAACCTGCGCGAGCGCATGCACAAGGGCATCTCCCTTGGCGCCACTTACACTTACTCGCACTCCATCGACGACGCCAGCTCGGTCGGCGGCAGCGGAAACTCCATCGCGCAGGACGACCAGGACCTCGGCGCCGAGGAGAGCAACTCCAGCTTCGACCGGCGTCAATCTCTCAGCGGCAACTTCATCATCGAGCCGCCCTTCGGCCCCAACCGCGCCTTCCTCAACAAGGGCGGAGTGCTGTCAAAGGTCCTCGACGGATACTCCATCTCCGGCAACTACACCTTCGCCTCAGGAAACTACGCCACGCCGCAGTATTCCGGGACCACACAGGAGATCGCCGCCGGATCGGGCAACTCGCTCCGACCCAACCGCGTTCCCGGCCAGTCCATCAGTGGCGCGAAAACGCGAGTCGCTTGGTTCAATACAGCCGCATTTGCCGCTCCCAACCCTGGCACCTACGGCAACGCCACGCGCAACTCCATCCAGATGCCCGGAACCGTCTCCCTCAGCGGATCGCTCTCGCGCACCGTCAGCTTCGGCGGAACACGCAGCTTCGAGGCCCGCATCAACGCCAACAATGCCTTGAACACAGTGCGGTACTCCGGCGTCAACACCCAGATCAACTCATCCAGTTTTGGTCAGGTCAATGGAGCGGGAGCAATGAGATCGCTCTCATACTCGGCTTTCTTCAGGTTCTAAATACATTTGTGAGTTGTTAATTATTAATTGTGAGACAGCAGTGAAGGAGACGGCAATGCAACGAGTGATGGCGGCGGTTTTGGTGGCAGGAATGGTGGTTTCGCCGGCAGGTGTGCCGATCTCGGCCATGGCGCAGCAGCCGGTCTCTAACGTAAAATCCAAGCCGCTCGTCGCATACGTCAATCGCGTGCTGACAAACGTCGTGGTGCGCAATAAAAAGACAGGGGAGCTGATCAAGGGTCTCAAGGAGTCCGACTTCACCGTCTCCGAAGACAAGAAGCCGCAGCAGATCACCACCTTCGACTACCAGAACATCGACTCGGCCGTTACCCTCGCTGAGACCACCACCGTCTCCGGCGTCACAACCACCAAGAAGAAGACCATCGCCGACCTGGTCAACAACGACTTCGCCGCCGCGCCCGACGAGTTGAAGGACCACCGTCTCATCGTCATGTTCTTCGACCTCAGCAGCATGCAACCCGAAGACATTACACGCGCCGTCGACGCGGCCAAGGATTACATCAATAACAAGATGGCCCCGGCCGATCTCGCGGCATCCGTCAGCCTCGTCGCCAGCCTCAGCATGGACCAGGACTTCACCAACGATAAAACCGCCCTGCTCAGGGCCGTCAGCAAGTACGATGGCAGCGAGGGAACGGGCTTCGACGCGGGCAGCGAAGGCGGCGACACCTCCGACTCCTCCGACGACTCCTCCAGCTTCACCGCCGACGACAGCGAGTTCAACGCACTCAACACAGACCGCCAGCTCTACGCCATCCGAACCATCTGCAAGTCCATCGAGAAGGTCGAGCAGAAGAAGAGCATGTTGTACTTCTCCGGCGGCCTCACCCGCCAGGGCATCGAAAACCAGGCAAGCATCCGCGCCGCCACCAACGAGTGCGTCAAGGCGGACACCGCAATGTACGCCGTCGATACGCGCGGCCTGCAGGCCCTCAACGCCGTCGGCGACGCCTCGCAGGGCAGCCGCCGCGGCACCGGAGCTTACAGCGGCGCTTCCATGCAAGGCCAGTTGAACTCCAACTTCAGCTCGCAGGAGACCCTCGGCACGCTGGCCTCCGACACAGGTGGCAAGCTCTTCGTCGACTCCAACGACTTCGCGCCTGCCTTCCAGCAGGTGCAGCACGACACAGAGGCCTACTACATCATCGGTTACCGCGCCACCAACGTCGCGCGCGATGGCACATATCGCCACCTTTCCATTTCGCTGAAGGGCCATCCCGAGGCCAGTCTCGAGTACCGCCCCGGCTACTATGCCCCAGCCGACTTCCAGCACGCCAAGACCGAGGACCGGGAGATGGCACTCACAGAGCAGATGCGCAGCGATGTTCCAGCCACCGATGTCGCAATCTATCTCCAGGCCCTCTACTTCCGTCTCGAGGACGGCAAGTTCTTCATCCCTGTCTCGCTCGTCATCCCCGGCTCGCAGATCAACGCCGTGCAGGTCAAGGACAAGGACAAGGCCACCATCGACATCCGTGCAACGGTCAGGAACGCTCAAAACATCGTCGTCGGACAGTTGCCGCCCAACACACAGGTGAAGCTCGACGTCGATGCGAACCAGATGCTGATCAAGAAAAACATTCAGTACTCCACCGGCTGGACGCTCGCACCAGGCAAGTACCACATCAAGTTCGTCGTGCGGGAGAACCAGTCCGGAAACATGGGCAGCTTCGAGACCGACATCCAGGTCCCGGACATGAAGAAGACCCCGCTTAAGCTCAGCTCGGTCGTTATGAGCAGCCAGCGCACGCCAAACACCATCAAGAAGAACCTCGATCCGCTGGTGCGCGACGGCCAGGAGTGGGTGCCAAACGTCTCCCACGTCTTCCGCCAGGACCAGCATCTCTTCTTCCTCTACGAGGTCTACAGCCCCACCAAGGACAAGGACACCGCCACCACCTCCGCCACACAGGCGGCAACGCAGGCCGCCAATCCCGGCCTCACCAAGAAGGAAGCCGCCCCCGTCCGCGTCCTCACCAGCATCGAGTTCCTCCTCGGCGGCGTCAAGGTCTACGAGACCCCGCTGGTCGAGGCAACCTCCATCAACATCCCGGAGCGAGATGCCGTCGCCTTCCAGTTCGACGTCCCGCTCACCGGCCTCAAGACCGGGACCTACGTCTGCCAGGTCAACGTCATCGACGATGCGGGAGGCACGTTCACCTTCCCGCGCATGGCCCTGCGCGTAACCCCGGCAGCCGCCCCGCCGCCAACCGCGACCCCGGTGGCCGCGGTCCCACCGGCCGCTCCGCCAACCCCGGCAGCCAAAACGCTCTAGGAAATCTCTGATTAAGAACTTATCCGTAAATAGTGTTTAGCTTGATTCTGGTGTCGGATTATCTTGTGGGCGGAGATCGGTTGTGCGCGAAGATACAACTCAAGATGGCACAGATCAAGTCTTGGACAGTGTCGGACGCGTTGTGGAGCAAGATTGGGCCGCTGGTCCCAGCGCGAAAACGGCCGCGTGGCCGCAAATACCAGCGTAAGCCCGGAGCGGGACGCAAGCCGATGCCGGCGAGGCAGGTTTTTTCGGCGATTGTCTATGTGCTTCGCACCGGCTGCCAGTGGAAGGCGCTTCCCAAGGAGTATGGCAGCGCCAGCGCCGTGCATGCCCACTTCCAGCGCTGGCAGCGGGAGGGCTTTTTTCTGAAGATATGGAAGGCTGGCTTGGCCGAGTATGACGACATGGAGGGCATCGCCTGGCGTTGGCAGAGCGTGGATGGGGCCACGGGCAAGGCCCCGCTGGCGCGGGAATGCGTGGGACCCAACTCCACCGATAGGGGAAAAAAATGGGCGCAAGCGCAGTCTTCTGGTGGACGCCCGTGGCATCCCGCTGTCGCTCGCCGTCAGCGGAGCCAACCGGCATGACAGCTATCTGTTAGGCGCCACCTTGGGAGCTGTCGTCTGTGCCCGACCGGATCCCCGCAACGGGCAGATCGAGACGCTCTGTGCCGATGCCGCCTACGTTGGCTTCCCGGCGCTGGCCACCAGCAGGGTTCATAACTATCAGCTCAATGTGAAGACCCGCCGCCAGGAATCCGACGAAAAACGCAACCATCCCGACCACCGGGCGCGCCGATGGGTCGTCGAACGCACACACTCATGGCTCAATCGCTTTCGCAAGCTGTTGGTGAGCTTTGAGAAAACCGAAGCCAGCTATTGAGCCCTGCTGTCCCTAGCCGCCGCATTGATATGCTGGCGGCAGACAATCTCTATTTACGGATAAGTTCTTAGTCCAGACCTAAACAAAAAAGTCCAGACTTAACATGCCTTTTTTGAAGACTTTAGACTTTTTCGTGCACAAAAGAAAAATCCGCATGTCCGTCGCAACCGAACTCGCCCGTATCTTCGCCTTTACTACGTCTCGCGCGCTTAGCGCGTGCCTAACTTGCATTTTTTGAATACTTCACGCTATTAGCACGGGGGGCCGCAATGGCGAACGCAACCGAATCCGCACCGGCCAACCCGGTTCCGACCTCAGAACCCGCGCCAACGCTTCCAGTGCCGCCACATCCACACCTCGGGCCGCCGCTGCCGTTCCGCCTCGCTGCGCGGTGAGCAGTTCTGCTGCTACCGCAACACACGCCGACTTAGATCCACTTCTTCCACAGCAACCAGACCTTCACGGTCTGCGTTAGGCCCGCGTAGGCAAGCAGCGTCAGCAGCAGAATCGGCCAGTAGAGCCCAGGCAGGTGGACCAAGCCCAGCGATGAGGCCAGCGGAGAGAACGGTAACCATGCTCCGAAGGCCATGATGCCCGCCGTCGTCAGCATCAGCGACCAGCTTGCGCGGCTCTGCAGGAACGGAATCTTGTTGGTGCGAATGACGTGGATGATGAGCGTCTGCGTCATCAGCGACTCGACAAACCAGCCTGTCTGAAACAGCGGAGCGTTGGATGGGTGCCAGCACTTGAAGATGTGCAGCATGACGAAGAAGGTGGTGTAGTCGAAGATCGAGCTGATCGGTCCGACGAACAGAATGAACCGCCGGATCTCCGCGATGTTCCAGGGCCGCGGCTTCGCCACCAACTCGTCGTCCACCGCGTCGGTGGGAATCGGCACCTGCGAGATGTCGTAGAGCATGTTGTTGGTCAGAATCTGAATCGGCGCCATTGGGATGAACGGCAGAAATGCGCTCGCCCCCAGAACGCTGAACATATTTCCGAAGTTGGAGCTGGCCCCCATGCGAATGTACTTGATGATGTTGGCGAAGACCTTTCGCCCCTCGATCACGCCTCCTTCCAGCACATTGAGATCTTTCTCCAGCAGGATCAGGTCCGCCGACTCCTTGGCGATGTCCACCGCCGTGTCCACCGAGATGCCGATGTCGGCGGCGTGCAGCGCGGGCGCGTCGTTGATGCCGTCTCCCATAAACCCGACGACGTGCCCCTTGCCCTGTAGCGCACGCACAATCCGCTGCTTGTGGGCCGGCGAGAGGCGCGCGAAGAGCGTTGTCTTCTCCGCCGCCTCCGCCAGCTCGGCGTCCGTCATCTTCTCCACCGCGTCGCCCAGCAGC
>Ga0302202_10002543_pt1 | contig 20918 bp, 15 predicted proteins | sample II_Bog_N3_3_FD_194579 | JGI IMG/M metagenome (GOLD analysis project Ga0302202, IMG submission 194579) | Peat permafrost microbial communities from Stordalen Mire near Abisko, Sweden - II_Bog_N3_3 | ecosystem: Environmental > Terrestrial > Soil > Wetlands > Peat | place: Sweden: Abisko...
GCCGCAACGCGGACGCCTGTGATCGCCTCCCACTCCTGCGCGCGGGCGCTGTGCAACTCGCCGCGCAACCTCACCGACGACCAGCTCCGCGCGCTGGCTGCGAACGGCGGCGTCTGCATGGTCAACTTCTACGCGGCGTTCGTCGACGAAGAGTACCGCCAAGCCGTGCTCACCATCAAGGCCGAACGCTCCGCCGCACACGCTGCCCTTGCCGCCGAGTATGCCGCGCGGAATGAGCCTGTGCCATTCGCGTCCTCCAACCAGATCGACCGCGAGTTTGCCGCTCGCCTGCCTCGCCCGCCGTTCGAGTCGCTGATCGAGCAGTTCGAACACATCCTTCGCGTCGCGGGCATCGACCACGTCGGCATCGGGAGCGACTTCGACGGCATCTCGGCCCTGCCCGAGGGCATCGACTCCGCCGCCGACCTGCCAAAGATCACCGCTGCACTACTGGCCCGCGGGTATTCGGCGGACGACCTGCACAAGATTCTCGGCGGGAACCTGATGCGGGTCTTCAGTGATATACAGGCTTGCGGCCGGATCTCCTCCTCCGCCCCCCGCCACCGTACATAAGTCCTGAAGTATTCGTTCGAAATACACTGTTCCTATGCGCAACTTCTCTGCCCGAGAAACCGAGTGGCTGGAAGAACTCGACGGCATCGAGCTGGCCTCCTTCTGGAGCAGAGCCTTCGCCTTCCTCATCGACTGGACGATCGTAGCCATCGTATTGAGTGCCCTTCTGACCGCGGTTGTAGCGGGCTTCTCCTCCTACATGCAGCGGCACGGCAAGTCGACGGAACAGATTGCACACATGTTTCCGGCGGCGAAATTAGTGAACCAGCCCCAAGTCACAGCCGGAGGCCATCTGAATGTGAAGACCCTCCACGTTGACGAGCAAAGCAGGGGCGGCGAAGTCATCAAGGACGTCGCCGACGTTCTGGTGTCGATCCTCTACTTCGGCATTCTGCTGTGGAAGGGCAAGGGCCGAACCCCGGGCAAACGCCTGATGCACATTCGCGTTGTCTCCATCGTGCACCGTCACCTCAGTTTCTGGCACTCGGTCGAGCGCGCGCTAGGCTATGGTGCGGCCGCGCTGGAAGGCGGCTTCGGCTTCATCCAGTTCTTCATCCACCCCTATCGCCGATGCGCACAGGACCGCCTCGCAGAGACACTCGTAGTCACCGAGCGCGGCTACCAGGCCATGCAGGATAAACGTCAGCATGCGCTCTTGCCGGACACCAACGAAAATCGCGACGCGCCCGAATAATCTTCACCGTCAACCCCAACGGTTACGGTGCATCTTCGATCGGAAGCACCAGCAGGTCGTTGGTGCCGGGCGGGAAGTAGCGGCGGCGGAGCCAGAAGGCGACGTTGACAAGCGCGATCAGCGCCGGAACTTCGATGAGCGGGCCGACCACTCCTACGAAGGCCTCGCCGGAGTTGATTCCGAAGACCGCCACGGAAACGGCGATGGCCAACTCAAAGTTGTTCCCTGCGGCAGTGAAGGAGAGCGTAGCGGACTGCGCATAGTTGGCGCCGAGACGCTTGCCCATCCAGAAGCTGACCAGAAACATGATGAGGAAGTAGACGACCAGCGGGATGGCGATGCGGACGACGTCGAGCGGCAGACGCACGATGAGGTCGCCCTTGAGCGAGAACATGACAAGGATCGTGAAGAGTAGCGCGATCAGCGTGAGCGGGCTGATGCGCGGAACAAAGCAGGTGCGGTACCACTCCTCGCCGCGCAGGCGGATGAGAATGAAGCGGGTGATGAATCCGGCGGCAAAGGGGACACCGAGGTAGATGCCGACGCTCTTGGCGATCTGTGCGATGCCAACGTTGACGATACCGCCCTGGAGGCCGAACCAGCGGGGCAAGACCGTGAGGAAGGCCCAGGCGTAGAGGCTGTAGAAGAGGACCTGGAAGATGCTGTTGAGGGCGACCAGGCCGGCGACATAATCGGTATCGCCTTCGGCGAGTTCGTTCCAGACGAGCACCATGGCGATGCAGCGGGCGATGCCGATGAGGATGAGTCCGCGCATGTACGCTGGTTCGCCGCGCAGGAACACAACGGCGAGTAGAAACATGAGCACTGGGCCAATGACCCAGTTCTGCAGGAGCGACAGGCCGAGGACGCGCTTGTTGCGGAAGACCTCGTGCAACTTCTCGTAGCGGACCTTCGCGAGCGGTGGAAACATCATGATAATGAGGCCGATGGCGATGGGGATGTTGGTGGTGCCGCTCTGGAAGCGGTTGACGAAGGCCGTCGAGCCGGGAACAAGGTGCCCGATTGCGACTCCGATAGCCATTGCGAGGAAGATCCAGAGCGTGAGGAAGCGATCGAGGAAAGAGAGATGTTTGCGCTGGTGGGGAGCGCAGACCTGGCCCTGGGTGAGCGGTGATTTGGGCATGATTATGAGCGGCCGATCTGGGTGATTTCTTTCTTAATGGCGAGTTGGTCGAGGGTCGCAAGGGGCAAAGCCAGGAAGAGATGGATGCGGCGGTCGAGGATGGTGAAGGCATCGCGGAAGGCGCGCGCTATCTCTTGCGGTGTGCCGCGAACGGCCACGGGATCGGGGATGCCCCAGTGCGCGGTCATTGGCTGGCCCGGCCAGTACGGGCAGACTTCGTTGGCGGCGTTGTCGCAGACGGTAAAGACGAAGTCGAGGTGCGGAGCGCCGGGAGTGGCGAACTCGTCCCATGACTTGCTGCGCAGGCCTTCTGTGGAGATTCCAGCGGAGGCGAGTTGCGCGAGTGCTTCCGGGCGGGGAATGCCGGAAGGGTGGCTGCCCGCGCTGTAGGCGGTGAAGGCGGGCTTGCCTTTGTGGTTCAGGATCGCCTCCGCCATGATGGAGCGGGCGGAGTTGCCGGTGCAGAGGAAGAGGATGTTGTAGGTCGGAATCGTCATGATGCTCTCGTTTTCGCTGTGTCGCAGCATCCGGGCGCGCAGCATGGAGCATCCGGCTTCGTCGCTCGGATGAATGCGCTCAGGAACTTGCCTTCTACCTGCGGAGCAATCTCGTCCACGGCGATTCCGGCTTCGGTCAGGAACACGCGGGCGTCTTCGATGTCATAGGTGCGCGTCGGCTCAAGGTCTACGTCCACAAAGCCAGCGGCAACCAGCTTCGCCCGATAGTCGGACTCTTCCAACGCGCCGGCGATGCAGCCGACCCAGAGCAACATGCTCTGGCGAACAGAGGCCGGAACTTCGCCACGGGTTACAACGTCGGAGACGGCGAAGCGACCACCGGGCCGAAGGACGCGGAAGGCCTCGCGGAGGACGCGGGATTTGTCCGCGGAAAGATTGATTACGCAGTTGGAGATGACCACATCGACGGAGTTGTCCGGCAGCGGAATATTCTCGATCTCACCCTTCAGGAACTCGACATTGACCGCGCCCGCCTGCCGCTGGTTCTCACGCGCCAGAGCAAGCATGTCGTCCGTCATATCGAGGCCGTAGGCTTTGCCGCTCGGCCCGACTCGCTTGGCAGAGAGCAGAACGTCGATCCCCCCGCCAGAGCCAAGGTCTAAGACCGTCTCGCCTTCTTTGAGTTCGATAAGCGCGGTCGGATTGCCGCATCCAAGCGAAGCCAGGACGGCATTTTCAGGGAGCACGCCCGTCTCATCGGCGTTGTACAAATCCCTGGTGATTGGATCGCAGCAACGCATTGCTGGATCGCAGCACGCGCTGGCTTGAGACTGGGTTACGCTGCGTGCAATGGAGCCATACTTCTCAAGAACGGCGGTCTGATTGTCCATTGGTTGGCATCCTCACATACGCCAATACGAATATATGATTCGCAAACACATTTGTCAAGGCGTATATTATTCTCATGAGCCGCACTGCAAAGCCGTTCGATACGGTGCAACTGTTCGCCGCGCTTGCCGACCCAACGCGCTTGCGCCTGCTGAATTTGATGAATGGGCGTGAAGTCTGCGTCTGCTACTTCGTGGAGATTCTGAAGCAGGGGCAGCCGAAGATCTCCCGGCACCTCGCCTACCTGCGCCGCGCCGGGATTGTTGAAACGCGGCGGGAGGGCAAGTGGACCACTACCGAATTGAGCGGCCAACTCATACGAGAGTAGCTTCGATTCTCGATGCCGCCCTTAAATCATTCGAGACGGACCGGAATATGCAAGCCGACCTCGTCCGGTTGGGCAAGGCCTGCTGTGAGCCTCAAAAGTTCGTGACTCTGCAAGGCGCGCCTACGCCGATTGCCTGGAGTGCCTGAAAAGATTGAGGGAACTCGGTCGTTCGCCCCAAAATGACCGCGGAGATGTCTAGTACTTCGCCATTTCCAGCATGGCGCGGTACAGGTCTTCGGGTTGCGGCAGGATGGCTTCTTCCAGGATGGGCTGGTAGGCGACGAAGGTGTCGAGAGAGGCGACGCGGCGCACCGGCGCGTCGAGCGAGTCGAAGAGTTCTTCGCCGATGCGTGCGGCGATCTCCGCGCCGTAGCCCCAGCTGAGCATGTCCTCGTGCGCGACGATGACCTTGCTGGTCTTGCGCACGGATTCGGCGATAGTGTCCCAGTCGTAGGGGCTGAGGGTGCGCAGGTCGATGAGCTCCACATCCACACCGGTCTCGCGGTGCAGCTTGTCGGCCGCCTGTAATGCCCTGGGGACAACAGCCCCATAGGTGATAACGCTGACATCCTTGCCGGCGCGCACAATCTTCGCCTTGCCAAAGGGAATCGAGTACTCCGGGCCGGGATAGACGCCGCGGCCGAAGGTCTCGCGGTAGAGGCGCTTGTGTTCCAGGAAGAGCACGGGATCATCGCAGCGGATTGCGGTGCGCAGCAGGCCGGCTGCGTCCAGCGCGTTCGACGGCATAACCACGCGGATGCCAGGCGTGTGGGTGAAGATGCTCTCGCCCGACTGCGAGTGATAAATGGAGCCGCCGGTGAGATAGCCGCCGATGGGCACGCGGATGACGACGGGACAGGACCAGGTGCCGTTGGAGCGCCAGCGGATCAGAGAAAGTTCGTTGCGCATCTGGTGGACGGCGGGCCAGATGTAGTCGAAAAACTGAATCTCCACCACCGGCTTCATTCCGCGCACCGCCATGCCAATGGCGCGGCCAACGATGTTTGCCTCGGCCAGGGGCGAGTTCCAGCAGCGGTCGGAGCCGAACTCCGTTTGCAGGCCGGCTGTCAGCTTGAAGACGCCGCCCTTGCCCTTGAGCTTGCCGGCGCGCAGGGCCTGGTCGCGGCTGGCGTCGGCGACGTCCTCGCCAAAGACGACGATGCGCTCGTCGCGGCGCATCTCGTCCTTCAGGCACAGGTTGATGAGCTCGGCCATGGTGCGCTCGTTGGCGTCCGCCGTGGCCTGGGGCTGGGTGGCAAAGCGAGCGTCGGTAGGCTTCAGGTCCTCGGAGTATTGGTGGCGCAGGATCGCTTCCGGCTTGTTGCTGGGGAGCACGGCCTGCATGGCTCGGTCGGCGGCGCGCTGGACCTCGTCGTCCACCTTCTGCTCCAGGAGGTTGATCTCCTCTGCACTTAAAATGCCCTCGCGCAGCAGCCATAGCTGCATCTTGGCGATGGGGTCGCGCGCATTCTCCGCCTGCACCTCTTCTTCACTGCGGTACTGGCGCTCATCGTCCGAGAGCGAGTGCGAGTAGGGCCGCACCACATGCCCGTGGACAAGCGCTGGGCCGCGGCCGGAACGCGCGTAGGCTACCGCCTCGGTCATGGCCGCGTAGCAGGCCAGCGGGTCGGTACCGTCTATCTCCGCGAAATGGAAGTTCGGGAAGTTTGCAATCAGCCGTGAGATATTGCCACCGGGAGTGTTCGCCTCCACCGGCGTCGAGATCGCGTACTCGTTGTCCTCCACCACATAGACGACAGGCAGTTTGCCGTTGCTGGCGGTGTTCAGCGACTCCCAGAACTCGCCCTGGCTGGTGGAACCCTCGCCGATGGAGACGTAGGTCACCTCGTCGCCGTGGAAGGTGACGTCCTTGAAGTCGCGATAGTCCCCCCAGCCGCCTTCGGGGCGATTGCCGACGGCTTCGGGATGCCGGGAGAAGTATCGGCCCGCCTCCGCGCAGCCAATCGCATGCAGACACTGCGTTGCCGTGGCGGAGCTGGGCGTGACAATATGCAGCTTCGTGCTGGACCAGTGCGACGGCATCTGCCGCCCTCCGCTCGCCGGATCGTCCACCGCCCCGACGGCCTGCAGCAGTTGGTCCTCCACGGTATTGCCCAGCGTCAGGCAGATGGCGCGGTCGCGATAGTAGGGAAAGAACCAGTCGTAGCCGGGCCGTAGTGCCATGCCGGCCGCCACCAGCAGCGCCTCGTGTCCGGCACACGATATCTGGAAAAAGATCTTCTGCTGGCGCTTCAGCACGATTTCGCGGTCGTCCGTCCGCCGCGAAAGATACATCAGGCGGTAGAACTCGACCAGTTGCTCACGGGTCATCGTCGTCCCCGTCACCTCAGCCGCAGCGCTATCCGCCTGCCTCTGCACTGCAACGCCCGAACCATTGCGACGAGCCATGCCAATCCTTTCGGCAACCGTACTATGCTGCCGTCAAGATTTTACCCCTAAAGCCACCTGCATTTGCGTGTCGGCGCTCACCTTATCCCGGCATGCGCCAGTGGCGGGCGTTTCCGGAGTAACGGGACGTTCGTACCGTCCCCCGGCACACATGCGGTCGTGCCTGCGGGCCTGCACGCCGATGCAACCATCAGGATGGCCCGCGCGCCATCGCCGCAGTTGCCGAGGCCTCCGATTCGTTCTCCGCGCCAACCCGCATCGCAACCCCGTCTGTGGACTGACAGTCTGTGGAGTCATAGTCTGTGGAGTCATAGTCTGTGGAGTCATAGTCTGTGGAGTCACAGCCTGTGGATGTCCCGTCAGTTCCGGCTGCCGGCCAGGCTAGCCGCTGCGGCAGCGTTGTCTGTGGCTTTGCTGCCCGCAACCGCGCAGCAGCCAAGCCCGGTTGGGGCCGCCATCCCGCACCGCTACCTGGTCGCCTATCGCGATGGCGCAATCCCGCCGGACGCAGAGTCCCGCGCACGCACCGCCGGCGCACGCATCCTGCGCGTCCACCAGCCCTTCGGCATTGCCGTCTTCCAAACCCCCACAGGCGCGGACGAAGCCGCCGCCATCGCTGCCCTGCGCGCCCTGCCCAGCGTGGAGTTCGTCGTGCACGACCGCATCGTCTCCGCACACACACTGGCCATTCGAGCGGTGCTGCCGGCCATCGTCGCCATCCCACCGCCGGTGCAGCCCCCCGCAGTTCCACCCACAACGCTGCCGTACGACACCTACTACACGGCAACACCGCAGGGTTGGGCGGTGCTGCAGGCGGGCGGCTACGGCGCGGGCATTCCTGGCGGTCCTGTCCATGGCCCCTGGGACAAGACCCTCGGTGCAGGCGTCCGCATCGCGATTCTCGACAGCGGCGTGGACCAGAACCACCCGGACATCGCACCCAACCTCGGCTTCAACCTCTCCGAGATCGACCAGTCCGCCGCCACCGGCCTGCCCAGCCCCTGCGACGACGGCAGCCCGCAGGACCAGCAGGGCCACGGGACGTGGACCGCCTCGCTGGCCGCGGCCGCCACGGGCGCGGGCACCGGCCTGACCATCGGCGTCGCCCCCGCCGCCACGCTGCTCAACATCAAGGTGATCGAGCGGCTCCCCGACCCCGCCAGCACAGTCCCGGACATTGCCACCCAATGCTCCACCGGCCAGGCCAGCGGACTGCTGAGCTGGATCATCCAGGGCATGGACGACGCCATCGCGCAGCACGTGGACATCATCAACCTCTCGCTCGGCACCCTGGTCGACCTCGACACCGGCGAGGGTGCCGGCCTGAAGGCCATCTTCGACCGCGCCACGTATGCCGCCACGCAGGCTGGCGCTGTCGTCATTGCCTCCGCGGGCAACGACGGCGTCGACCTCTCCAACCCACGCTACATCGAGCTGCCCGCCCAGGCGCGCGGCGTCCTTGCCGTTGTGGCCTCCACCAACCCCGCCTGTGCGGAGAACCTTGCGCCCGGCGCCCGGTGCGCACCTGGCCCCGTCACGCTGGCCTACTACAGCAACTTCGGCGCGCCGCTCAACGCCCTCGCAGCGCCCGGCGGCAGCTATCCCGATGGCCCGGACTCCGGCGTGAGCGGATGGATTCGCGGTGCGTGCAGCAATGGCATCGCCAACACCGGCGACGGGCCACCCACGGACAGCGCCCACAGCTTCGGCTGCTTCAACCTGGGCCATACCGCGTATGTCCAGGCCATGGGAACCAGCGCTTCGGCCGCACTCGTCAGCGGCGCTGCAGCGCTCTACCGCGCCGCCAACCCCGCAGCTACCCCGGCACAGGTGGTCGCGGCCCTCCGCGCCGCCGCCGCACCCGCCGCGTCGCTGCCTGCAGCGCCCGTGCTCAATCCCGGCGTGCTTTTTTGAGGGCTCGTGCCTCGCGCCTAGAGCAAAGTTCCTAGAGCAAAGTTCCTACTCGTGCATCGCGCCTAGAGCAAAGTTCCTATAGATGTGCAGGTCGTCTTCACAGGGCCGAAGGCCCGACACATACCAGCCTAGGCCGAAGGCCTAGGTTGGCGAACCTGCGACAATACGAGGGCTGAAGGCCCGATACATCGAACCTCTGCACATCATCTGGAAATTTGCTCTAATTGCCCTTCATCTTTTCCTTCACGCTGTGCGCCAGTTTTTCAATCTCATCGGCCTTCTTGATCACGTCCAGCGACATGGTGTCTTTGGTGGACTTGTCCATGTCCGCCTTCAACTCATTCGCCAGTGCCAGCAGTTTCTCCGTATCGGAAACCAGTTGCTTCTGCCGCTCCAGATTGCGCATCTTCGACTGGTCCCGATCCATGTCTGGGTTCTGTGGCGTATCCGCCGCGCTGGGAATGGTCGGCAGCGTCGGCTGGATGGAGGTCCCCTGCCCCGTGCCCGACTTCTGGCCTGAAGCCGCTGCATTGCACGACGGCGAGATGCAGCCCGGCGGCGTCTGACTCCATCCGTGGCTCCCCAGCAACAACGCCATACCACCCGCCCACACGCCAACGCTGCGAAGAATCTTCATCTCCACTCCTTCCGGGCCGGCGCCGCATTCCCTCTTGCGTCCTTCGTCCCTCTCGTGCCGACCCAGCACACCGTGTGCAAATTCGTGCCCTCTGCTTACTCCATATCATCCAGCGACCTGCATCCAACCCTAGGTACGAGCGATACTTGATCTACCGGCCAAGTTAAGAGCCGAACCAGGAATATGGAGTTGTCACCATCATGGCCCTTTTTCTCGCCTCCCTGCAAGACGACATCACCCAGGACGACGGCACCTTCGCCGATGTCCTGAAGCACTGGCACCGCGACGCCCTGGCCTTCATCCACGACCTGCCGCGTCTGATTGTCATTCTTGTGATCGCATTCGTCCTGATGCGGGTGGTCAGTTTCTTCGTCCGTCGCATGGAGAAGATCGCCGAACAGCAGAGCGGCGAATACGCCCAGCGCGCGGCGGAGGTCCGCACTTTGGCCGCAATCATTCGCGCCACTGCATACAGCATCATCGGCTTCATTGTGCTGCTCCACATCCTGTCCGTGCTGGGCATCAACCTCACTCCGCTGCTCGCCTCCGCGGGTGTCGTCGGCGTCGGCATCGGCCTGGGCGCGCAGTCCCTCTTCAAGGACATCATCAACGGCGTCTTTATCCTGATCGAAAACCAGTACAACGTGGGCGACACCGTCAAACTCGCCTCGCTGACCGGCACCGTGGAAGACCTGACCCTGCGCCTGACCACGCTGCGCGACGGCGACGGCACGGTCTACTACATTCCCAACTCCCAGATCGCTACCGTCTCCAATCTCTCGCGCGACTTCGCCGTGGCCACGCTCTCCCTCGCCGTCGACGCGTCCGCCGACCCGGACACCGTCCTGCGCGTCCTGCGAAGCACCGCCCTGGCCGTGCGCCAAGACCCCGCGTTCCAACACATCGCCGTCGCCGACCCCGACGTTCCCGGCGTCGACGCCATCTCCGGCCGCGTGGTTACCTACCCCGTCACCATTCGCGTCCGTGTCAACCAGAAGGACGCCATCCTCCGCGAGCTCCGCCGCCGCATCCTGCAGGCCTTCGAGGAAAATTCCATCCCCCTCGGCACCGACCCCGCCAACATGCTGCTGATGCACCACGCCGATCCCACAGCCCCGCCCGCGCAGCAGCCCCTGACCAGCGCTTGAAGCAAAAGCGAATCACAGAGAACACAGAGAACACAGAGAGACCGCAGAGTCCCAAAGGGCTACTCTTGCTTGTCATTCTGAGCGCAGCGAAGAATCCCCGCATTTGCATTTGCTGTTGCATTTGCTGTTGCCCTTGCTGTTGCCCTTGCCCTTGCTCTTGCCCTTGCCCTTGCCCTAGCCCTAGCCCTAGCCCTAGCTCTTGCCCTAGCCCTAGCCCTAGCCCGTCATTCTGACTCGAAGAGTCAGAATCTCCGTATTTGCTCGTGCCCGTGCCCTTGCTCGCCGGGATTCGCTCCTGTCTTGCTTTACAAGCTCCGCCGCAGCACAGCCGTCAGTTCCTCCGCCGTCTTCACCGGAGGCTGGCACGAGTGTCCGCTGCATATCACCGCGAAACTCCCCTTGATCTTCGCCAGCCGCGGCAGCGTCTCGTCCAGCACTGGAGGCAGTGCACCCAGTACCACCCTCGCCAGCCGCACCACGCGCTTGTTGACGGCATACTGTGCCAGCGCCGCTGCTTCCAACGCCCGGGCGTTCCCGTCCTCGCCAACGATGCATACCTGCACCGGCTCGCGCACCTGCTGCTGCAGCGTCAACGCATAGGTCGCGGCATACAGACCAAAGTGTTCCACCACGCCGGCAAAGGTCTCCAGCGTCGCCTGCGCCTTCTCTGCATAGTCCAGCCGGCCATTCAACTCGCTCATCCGCATCAGCAGCCTCGCCGCCATGGGGTTGCCCGCGGGCGTGGGAGAGTCCTGCAACGGCTTGCGCCGCGCCCCCAGCGCGCCCAGCCTGTGCTCGCCCGGCGCCGGCTTCTCGGTGTCGAAGAATCCGCCGCCAGACGCATCGTAGAATCCCGCCAGCACATATCCCGTCAACTCCGACGCGGCCTCGTAGTACCGCATCGCGCCGGTCGCCTCCCAGGCGTCCAGCGCCGCGTGTGCCAGAAACACATAGTCATCCAACAGGCCGGTCACGCGCCCGGCCCCATCCTGCCGCCACTCTCCCTGCTCACCGTAGACCACCACATGCGCCAGGCCGTGCTCTTTGCCGTGCCCTGCATCGTGCCATGCCACGCCCAGCACGCGCTCCAGCGACTTTAGCGCAAACGCCTTTGCCTCCGGCAACCCGAGCACGCGCCCCGCCTCCAGATATGCGGAGATGCACATCGCATTCCATGCCACGTACATCGTCTTGTCCACATAGGGTGTGGGACGCGCCAGTCGCGCCGCATGCAGCTTTCCCTTCGCCGCCTGCAGCAGCGTTCGCGCAGACTCCACGCCCACGCCGGCCTTGCGCGCAGCCACCTCCAGCGACTGCTTCACCTTCAGCACATTCTTCGCCACGTTGTGCTGCATGTCGCCGATCTCGCCAATGTTGTAGTACGCGGCCACCACCGCCAGCTCTTCCGGCGCCAATACCTCGGCCATCTCATCCCGCGTCCAGGTAAAGTAGTCGCCGTCATCGTCCAGCGAATAGTCCGCGTCCTGCGATGCGTAGAAGCCGCCCAGTTCGCGGTCGCTGAGCCACGCATCCATCCAGCGCAGAATGTCCCGCGCCACTCGCGCAAACTCCTCCCCGCCAAACGCCTGGTACGCATGCAGATAGTTCTTCAGCAGCTCGGAGTTGTCGTACGCCATCTTTTCAAAGTGGGGAACAATCCAGTGCTCGTCCACGGAGTAGCGATGGAATCCGCCCGCCAGATGGTCGTAGATTCCACCCTTTGCCATCTTGTCCAGTGTCAGCAGCACCGCGCGCTTTGCAGCTTCGACGATGGGCACTGTGCCCAGCCCCGCCATCTTCACCGGCGTCGTTCCGCCGCGCTGGGCCACATCGATCAGCAGGTCCAGCGCGCTCGAGTGCGGAAACTTTGGCTGCGCACCGAATCCGCCATGCCGCATGTCCACGCTCTTCAGCGCGACCAGCACCATCTTCTCCACCAACTCCGGCCCCGGATCGCCTGCATGCCCGGAGAACGCCTCGTTCTGCTCGATCGCCTGCATCACGCTGCTGGCCGACTCGTCCACCTCCGAGCGCCGGTTCTCAAACGCATCCGCCATGGTCAGCAGCACGCGCTGGAAGCTCGGTCGCCCATGACGGTCCTCCGGTGGAAAATATGTCCCGCCAAAATACGGCTTGCCCTGCGGAGTCAGAAACGCCGTCAACGGCCATCCGCCCTGGCCACTGATGGCCGATACCGCTGCCTGGTAGCGCGTGTCCACATCCGGCCGCTCGTCGCGGTCCACCTTCACGGCGATGAAATGACGGTTGATAATCTGCGCCGTCGCCGCGTCCTCGTAGGACTCGCGATCCATCACATGGCACCAGTGGCACCACACGGCTCCAATGTCCAGCAGGATCGCCTTGTCTTCCCTGGCCGCCCGTGCAAACGCCGCCTCGCCCCACTCCATCCAGTCCACCGGCTGATGCACCGCTGAGCGCAGATAGGCCGACGCCGCCCCTTTCAGACCGTTTGTCCGCTGCTCGCGCATATCGTCCGCACTGCTTGCCTGCTCCACATGCGTTGTACGCTCACTGCTCGTCTCGTCCATTTGGTCCGCTAACCCCGGGGTCTCGTGCTCTTCTCAACGGCCTAACATCTGCAAATAGTTCGACCTATGCCAGATTCTAGTCGCAGCCAAGGGCTGGCCAATAGCACACAAGTTCCATCCATCCACCTGCGCGGGTCACCCTGCCCACATCGCGGCGCAAAACCGGATACAACGCGCCCGACTCTGTGTCTCTCTTCTGCTCTGTGCTCTTTGTGATTCGCTTTTCGTCTCTACTGCGCAGGCCCCACCGAGATCGGCTTCACCGGCGCGGGAGGCTTCGGCGCCGTCAGCCCCGGAATCACCGGCGCCGTCGCCAGCGTGCCCGTCGCCGCATCCTGGATGCTGATGCCGTACCGGTCCAGCGTGTTCGACAGCAACTGCAGCAGCGCCGCGCGGTCCTTCGCATACGCCGCCGTCGCAGAGATCACCGTGTTCTCCGAACCCGCCAGGTTGCGCTGCTGTTGCAGCACCAGCGCGGAGGTGGATGCGCCCAGCTTGTACTTCTTCTGCTCCGCGTCCAGTGACTGCGCCGCATACTCGCGCCCCGCCTGTGCCGCGCTCACCTGTGCCCGGTCGTTGGTCAACGCGTACTGCGCATTGATCACCTGGATGCGGATCTGCGTGTAGAGCTGCTGCAGCCGCATCTGCGCCTGCCGGTACTCCATCTGCGACCGCGCCTGATCGGCCTGCGCCACGCGGTTGCGCAGCGGGATGTTGATGTTCACCCCAACGCCCTCGTCCGGAGCACTGTTGTTGAACAGGTTCTTCAGCCCGCTACTGTATCCAATCGTCGGGTCGGTGCCCGCGGGGTAAAGTTGCCCCGTCGCAAAGTTCGTCGCATACGGGCTCTGCTCGCCGCTCACCGAGTTCGCACCATAGAACGCGTACGCGTCCACGGTCGGCAGCAGCCCGTTCTTCTCCGCCTTGATGGTGATCTGGTTGTTCTTCATGCTCAGCGCAGCCTGCTCGATCTGCGGATTGTTCACGTACGCCTGCTGCACCAGGTCGTCCTGCTTCATATCCTCTTCCGGCAGCCGGTCCAGCGCCACGCGGTCGGTCGGAATCACCGGAGCGTTGGTCAGCGCCGGGTCTTCCAGGTTCCGCGCAATCGCCTGCTTCATAATGAGCTGCTGATACTCCAGGTTCGACTGCGAGGCCACCAGCGCCTGCTTGTCCGTCGCTACGGCGGAGTCCGAGTTCACCACATCCAGCGGTGCCAGCGTCCCAATCTGCAACTGCCTGCGGTTGTCATTGGTCAACTGCGTCGACTGCGCCAGTGCGCGCTCCTTCGCCTGCTCATCTTCGTACGCGCTCACCAGCCCCCAGTAGATATTCTCGATCTGGTTCACCGTGTACAGCAGTTGCTGCCGGAACGCCGAGTCCGTAATCCGCCGGTTATTCTTCGCCTGGACGATAAAGCGTCCGTTGATGCCCCAGCCAAACCCCTGCAGCAGATGCTGCGTCGCCGTAAACCGAAATGAGCTGTTGATCAGCGGGCTGTAGGTATCGAATGGGTTGGTATTCGTGCCTCGCGAGTTGTTGAACGTCACGCCCAGATTCGTCCCGGTCAGGAACCCCTGCGTGTACCCAAAATTAAAGGTCGCGGTGGTGGACTTCAACGGCGTGGTGCCGGTAAACAAGCTCGTGGACGGAGTTGTCGTCGACTCATACTCCAGGTTGCTGGTCAGCGTGGGGTCCAGGTTCTCCGGCGCAGGGCCGCCACCGTTCGTGCTCAGCACCAGTCCGTTCGCACCCGTGCCGCCTCCGCCTGCTCCGCTGGAGGTCCCGCCCGGCCCACCGCCGCCCGTCACCGTCGATCCTGACCCGCCCAGCGTGTCCGCCACCAGCCCGGTGGAGACGCCCCGCAGCCCCGACCCGGCCCTGGCCCGCAGAATATCCGTGTCCGCAATGTCCAGGTTGATGCGCGCAATTGCAATGTCAAAGTTGTTCTCCAGCGCCAGCATCACCGCATCGGACAGGCTCAGATAAATCTTGCCATCGCGCAGCAGTTGGTCCAACTGCGGAGTATTCACCAGCCGCGGTTCCGGTACGTCAGTCCCTTTGTACAGGTGGATCGGGTTGGGGAGCAGCCCGTTCAGGTGCGTATAGTCCCGGCCCGTGTCGCGGAGATACAACGGCTCCGTCAGCTTCGGAGCCGGGATCGTCGGCAGCGTACTCTGGGGTGCCGCTGCTGTCCCCGCCCCTGCCTGCGCCAGCGCCGGCTGCATGTTCCCGCTCATCAAAACCAGCACCACTACTGCCGTCGCCTGCAAGTTCTTTATGATCACCGTTGTACTCTCCAACTCTCGTTCTTCGTGGGCGGCCTAAACCCGCACCGTTGTTCTCTGCAAAGTTCTCTGCAAACTCGCTTTACCCTCGCAGATGCTGCGCCTTGGTAGGGGGCCGCCCGGTTTCACTCAGGGGTATCCCGATAAGACGTGGATCACGGGTCAGGCGATTCTTAAACGCGCTGCGGAGAGCACCTGAGACCACTCGGTGCCAGGCCATATGCCGCCGCATACACTGCTACGAAGCAAAACCCAGCTTGGTTCCAGTTGCCGGGACTGAAATCGCCCGCTGCCGCTCTTCGAAGCCCAAGTATATCAACCGGACCTTGCCTCTCCCCGCGCACCTAGTACCTTGTATTGAGTACCTCCACATGAATCACTTCATGCTCATCCTCGCCTACGACGGCACGCCGTTCCATGGCTGGCAGGTCCAGCCCGGCCAGGCCACCGTCCAGGGCCTGCTCAGCGACGCCATCCACCGCACCGTGGGCGAGCGCGTTCTCCCCCAGGGCTCCGGCCGCACGGACGCCGGCGTTCACGCCCTTGGCCAGGTCGCATCCTTTGCCGTCCAGGCCGCCATCCCGCCAGCCAACCTGCACCGCGCGCTCAACCGCTGCCTGCCGCCCGCCGTCCGCGTCCTCTCGCTGCAGGCCGTCCCGCCCAGCTTCCACGCCCGCCACAGCGCCATCGGCAAAACCTACGAGTACCGCATCTTCCCCCTGCGGTCGCCTTGCCTGAACCCGCGAACCGGGCACCGCGAGCCCCAGATCGAACTCGACGAGTTGGGAACAAACATTTGCCCCCCAATTCTCGCCCCCTATGTGTGGCCCTGCCCCTGGCCGCTCCATCTGGCGGCCCTCAACGATGCCGCCTGCCACGTCGTGGGCGCCCACGACTTCACCAGCTTCGCCGCCTCCGACCCCGACCTCACCGCCCGCACCACGCTGGACGAAACCTCGCCCGTCCGCACCATTACCCACTCGGCCTGGCACGCCTCGGACGGCCTCATCGTCTACCGCGTCCGCGCCACCGGCTTTCTTCATCACATGGTGCGGAACCTGGTCGGCACCTTCGTCCAGGCCGGAGCACGCCGGCTCCCGCCCGACGCAATCCCGAACATCCTCGCGGCCCGCAACCGCTCCGCCGCCGGTCCCACCGCCCCGGCCACGGGCCTCTTCCTCGTCACCGTCGACTACCCACCCCTTGAACCTCACCCCCCGATCCTCGACCCCGCCGAATGACCGCCTCCGCCCAGCTCCGCATCGCACGCCTCGCCGCAGACCCTGCGGTCCATCGCGCCTTCCACTGGCTGCATCTGCACCAGCCCCAGCTCCGTCGCTGGCAACTCGAAATGCTGCGCATCCCCGCCCCGCCCTTTGGCGAACAGGCCCGCGCCGCGTGGTTCCTGGAGCGCTTCACCCAGCTCGGCCTCGCCAACCCCCACCTCGACGCCGCCGGCAACGCCCTCGCCGAACTGGGTGCCCCACATCTCGATTCTGAGATGTGGGTTCACGGAACCTCTCCCGTCATCCTCCTCTCCGCCCACCTCGACACGGTCTTCCCCGCGGGCACGCCCACCGACCCCATCGAGGAAGAGTCCCGCATCGTCGCCCCCGGAGCCTGCGACAACGCCGCCGGACTCTCCGCGCTGCTCGGCATCGCTGCCTCCATGCGCCACGCCGGCCTCGTCCCCGCCGTGCCCATTCTCTTCGCCGCCAATGTAGGCGAGGAGGGCGAGGGCGATCTCCGCGGGATGCGCCACCTCTTCTCGGAAGCCAGCCCCTACTCCGCTCGCATCGCCGCCGCCATCGCCCTCGAAGGCGGAGGCTCCGCCGCCGTCGTCACCCGCGCGCTCGCCAGCCGCCGTTTCCGCGTCACCGTCACCGGCCCCGGCGGCCACTCCTGGATGGACGCCGGTGCCGCCAACCCCATCCTCATCCTCAGCCGCGCCCTGCTCGCGCTCGAATCCATCGACCTGCCCAGCGCCGACCCGCGCACCACCCTCAACGTCGGCCAGATCTCCGGCGGTACCTCCATCAACTCCATCCCCGAGTCCGCCACGGCATGGCTCGACCTGCGCTCCACCGATCCCGCCCAACTGCTCGCCGCAGAAACCGCCATCCGCGAAGTCCTCGGCAGCTCCGTTGACCACCGGAATCTCGCCATCGAGACCATCGGCGACCGCCCCGGCGGCTCCTTGCCGACCGACTCGCCGCTGCTCGCCACCCTCCGCGCCGTGGACCGCCACCTCAACCTCCGCACCGAGCCCGGCCTTGGCTCCACGGATGCCAATATCCCGCTCTCCCGCGGCATTCCCGCCATCGCCATCGGTGCCGGTGGCCTCGGCGGCGATATCCACACCCTGCGAGAGTGGTACGACCCCACCAGCCGCAACGCCGCCCTCCGCCGCGTCCTCCTCACCCTCCTCGACACCGCCCACCTCGCCACCCAAACCCCATAGTGTCCTGTCTCCGAAATAAGGAAGCGCTGAAAGCGCGCAACATACCAGCCTAGGCCGAAGGCCTAGGTTGGCGACCTCTCAAGAATCCAAGGGCTGAAGGCCCGGCATAAGGCGGGGCCACAAACCGCCAAGGATAATTGCGCTTCACCGGTCCCGCCTGAGCTAACTGAACAATCATCTCCCCGTATTTCGATCCCGCCCAAGCTCAATTTCAGGCCCCAATGATGCTTACAATTGCAGAGGCACGACACTAGCGCAGCCAGACTCCCAAGACTTTTCCCCCTCCGCCAGCGTCCAATGCAACGATGCATCTGCGTGAGTGGCCCCTGCCGCACCTGCCGGACTATACTCAAGTGGAATAGCCGTGCTGCGCCCCAATCCACGCCGCGAAGCCGCGCAGCACCTATGAGGATCGACTCACCCATGGACACACAGAACCAAGCCCCCCGCGATCTGTTCACCCGCCTGCGCAGCCATCGCCTTACCGCCACCTTCGCGCTGCTGGCCACGCTCTCCATTGGCATCCTCGCAGGCACCGTGCTCACCCGTTCGGTCAGCGGCAAGGAGCAGGCAGTCGACTCCTCCGATGCGCGCCCGCTCACCATCCCCAGCCCGGTGATGATGTCCAACGAGTTCTCCAAGATCGCCAAGCAGGTCGGCCCCGCGGTTGTCAACATCAACACCGTCACGCTGCCCAAGCAGTCCGCCGCCCTCCCGCGCCATCGCGGACAAACCGCCCCCAACGGCGACGACAACAACAGCGACCAGGCCCCCGGCGACATGCAGGACTTCCTGCACCGCTTCTTTGGCGGCCAGGGCGGCCAGGGCGGTGACGACGGCTCCGACGGTGCCGATGGCGGCGGCGAGCGCGAGGCTCTCGGCTCCGGCTTCATCGTCGACTCCCGCGGCTACATCATCACCAACAACCACGTCGTCGACAAGGCCGACAAGATCTACGTCAAGCTCTCCACCGACGGCGACAATCCCACCGAGCACGGCCGTCCCGCGCACGTCGTCGGCGTCGATCCCGAGACCGACATCGCCGTCATCAAGATCGACGCACCCGATCCACTCCCCACCGTCAAGCTCGGCAACTCCGAGGGCGCGCAGGTGGGCGACTGGGTCCTCGCCATCGGCAGCCCCTTCTCGCTCTCTGAGACCGTGACCGCAGGCATCGTCTCCGCCAAGAACCGCTCCATCGACGAGCCCGGCCCCAACGGCGCGCCCAACCAGTTCCAGAAGTTCATCCAGACCGACGCAGCCATCAACCCCGGCAACTCCGGCGGCCCGCTGGTCGACATGGCCGGCCAGGTCATCGGCATGAACACCGCCATCTACACCCAGTCCATGGGCTCGCAGGGCGTCGGCTTCGCCATGCCCTCCAACATCATCGCCAGCATCTACAACATGCTCATCAGCCCGGATCACAAGGTCGTCCGCGGCTCCATCGGCATCAGCTTCCAGGGCAATGAGTCCTCCGCCGTCAGCCGCGTCTACGGCTTCGCCAACGGCGGCGTGCTGGTCAATACCGTTACCCCCAACGGCCCCGCGGCCAAGGGTGGCGTCAAGCCCGGCGACGTCATCGTAGCCATCGACGGCAAGCCCATCAAGGACGGCGACCAGCTCGTGGCCGACATCTCCGCCCGCAAGGTCGGCTCCACCGTCTCGCTCGGCGTCCAGCGCAACGGCTCGCGCGAGAACCTGACCGTCGCCATCGCAGACCGCGCCAAGCTCTTCGCCGACAACGGCGCCCAGGCCGACGACAGCTCCGCTCCCACCGAGTCCGACGCGGGCGAGGGCAAGCTCGGCATCAAGGTCGATCCCATCCCCTCCGCGCTCGCCAGCAAGCTCGGAGTCAAGGGCGGAGTCATCGTCACCAGCGTCCGCCCCGGCTCCTTTGCAGACGAGGTCAACCTCACCAAGGGAACCGTCATCACCGCCATCAACCGCCGCCCCATCCCGGACGAGGCCGCCTACCGCTCCATCGTCTCCAACCTCAAGTCCGGCGACGACGTTGCGTTCGAGGTCCGCGGCAGCAGTTCCCCCGCCAACGCCGGCCCATCCTACGTCGGCGGAACCCTGCCATAACCACCCCGTGTGCCCTACATCTCGCCTTCGGAGATGTGGGGCACACCGGCAGCCCCCGGGCGCGCCCGATCCACACTTCTCTGGATCTCTCCCGCCCCACGCTCTGCGATTCGTTGCACCCCGAACTTTTTATGTATTGCAGCCCGATGAATGCACGGTATACGCTAGACCAACGTTCTGATAGCTGTGCAGATCGTCTTCACAGGGCCGAAGGCCCGACACATACCAGCCTAGGCCGAAGGCCTAGGTCAGGGGCCCAGGAAGAGCAAGGGCTGTAGGCCCGACACATCGAACGCCTGCACGTCATCAGGCAATTTGCTCTAATGCCAAGGCGCACACCAGCGCCTGGAGAGGTTTGATCGAGAATGCGGTTTGCTTCCATCGTTCTGTTGTCGCTCCTCGCCGCCTCCCCCGCGATGCCCGCCCTTGCCGCCACCCGTCCGCACCACGTACTGGCTGCGTCGCACAAGTCCGGCAAGCGTCCAGCTGTCAAAACCAAGCTCTCCGGCCAGCGCACCATCGACGATGATCGCGCCACCCAGATCCAGGCAGCACTGATCCGCGCCGGCTACCTTACCGGCACACCCTCCGGCCACTGGGATGCGGACTCCATCGCCGCCATGACCAAGGTCCAGGCCGACAACGGCTGGCAGACCAAGCTCGTGCCAGACTCCCGCGCGCTCATCAAACTTGGCCTCGGACCCGTCACCTCGGCCGCATCCTTCGCCAGCCCCAGCCCCACCGTCGCCACCGCCACCTCACCAGCGCCTCTCTCCCAGACCCAATAGGGCGCGTCAGCACCCAGTCCTGACCTCCTCCTCCGACCATCCCACCCCAGCGCGTCATCCTCAAATTCGCCCAGATGATGATCAAGCTACCTCGACCACTCCGTTCGCTCAGCCGACCTCCCCAAAGCGCTGAAAGCGCGTAACATACCAGCCTAGGCCGAAGGCCTAGGCTAGCGCGCGGAATAAGCTCCCGAGGGCTGAAAGCCCGACACGTAAAGCCTTACCATTAAGGCCCATTTTGCAACGAGGTCGGCCGGTTTTTCCATAGCTACAATCCATCTTCGCCTCCTCTGCCAAAAGCCTCCGCAAAATCCGCATGTCAACCCCCCAAATCGCCCATCTCCCTCATTCCACAGGAAAGATAGGTGGCATAGGAGTTATGCTCCACTTGGTATACTGGAAGTAGTGAAGTACAAAGCAAAGGCCCGGATACCCCTCCGGGCCTTTCCTATTGCAGTCGCCGATTGATCGGGAGGGTGTTGTCGAATTGGTGACTCCCCTCCGCCATCTCGTTTGTTTCTTGGACTTTGACCATATAGGGGGGGGGAGGG
>Ga0302202_10002544_pt1 | contig 20915 bp, 20 predicted proteins | sample II_Bog_N3_3_FD_194579 | JGI IMG/M metagenome (GOLD analysis project Ga0302202, IMG submission 194579) | Peat permafrost microbial communities from Stordalen Mire near Abisko, Sweden - II_Bog_N3_3 | ecosystem: Environmental > Terrestrial > Soil > Wetlands > Peat | place: Sweden: Abisko...
GGCGGCCTTGATGGTCTGTGCGGCTTTTACCGAAGCATTGGCGAGGTCGTCGAGCGCCGCACGCTGGGCGTCGTTGGGACGGATCGCCTGCTGGATTTGATCGATCGGCAGCCCGGCGATGTCGCGGCTGTCCTCGCCACACATCTGCGTCAGCTGCTCGGGCGCCGCAGCCGCAGAACCCTGGCCGTTGCCGGCCGGACCACCGGCGCTGCCGGGCAAATAGCCCGCCAGTTCGTCATAGCCGTAGGGGGCGAACAATCCGGCGTAGATGTCGCCGTAGCCGTAATCCCAAAACCCGAAATCGTCGTCCCACATCGCGTAGTCGTAGATGTCATCATAGGCGAATGGCCAGAACAGGGGGCCGACCCAACCATAGCCGCCGTTGCGGTGCCGCCACCATCCGTTGCCGCCACCTCGACCGTGATGCCATGCCGCCATGGCGGCGGCGGCGGCAATATGTGCGCGGGTAGAGGGATTGTGCAGCGCGCTGCTGTTGCGCAAGGCGCCAGCGACGGAACGCGAGTTCAACGCGTTGCGCACCGCGCGCGAGCTCGTATTCCTGTTCCGGCTCGCGCTGACGCCGGCGCGTCGGTAATTCGAAGCTGCCCTGCGGCTGGCGGCCCTGGCGCCGCCATGAACCGCAACGGACCGCCCCGCCCGGTAGCCTGACCGGGCGGCCGACCGCGAGACCGAGGATCTGCCGGCAAAGTGGGGAGCAGCGTGGAAACGGGCGCCGCCGAAACGGGCGCGACCCCCAAAATGGGCTCCGCCAAAATGGACTCCGCCAAGACGGGCTCCGCCGCCAAGACGGGCTCCGCCACCAAAATGGGCTCCGCCACCAAAATGGGCACCACCGCCGAAGTGGGCTCCACCGCCGAAGTGGGCTCCGCCGCCCCCGACGTGGGCGGCGGCGCCGCGGCCGCCCGCGCCTCGTGGTGCAGCGCAAGCACTGCCCGCCAGAATGGCGGAGAGAACAATAACGGCCATGATCCCGAATTTTGGCATGGCGCCCTCAATCAGCCCTGATACCGTGCAATCCGATCAATAATCCAGGCACTACGCCAAAGTTCCCGGCGCCGGCAATGCGCCTTGAGGGCATGCTGCAAAAGTCGGGCTCCGATGCTGGCGGAGCCGCGTCTTATTGATGTCGTCAAGTCGCGCTTTATGAGGATCGCGAGCTCGAATCGTAACGACGCGGTGGCGATATCCGGTTTTGACATCGGACCCAGGCCACCAGGAGGCGGGAAATGAATAACCTCGTTCGTTATCGTGCCATGGAATCGCTGTGTCGCCAGAATGCCGTGTTCCATCCGCTCGACAGCTGGCGATTGCTGGCTGAGGCAGAGATGTGGCACCACAAGGCGCAGCAGGAGATCGCCTCTCGTTTTGACGAGTGCAACCGGATCCCGTCGGCGGCTACGCTTCCGGCAGCGGCGTCACGCTCCGAGGCGCGAGCTGCACGCTGATCGTCGACCGGCAACCGCGAAGACGTAACGTGACCGATCACGTCGGCGCCGGATGGAACCCGCCTCTCTAACCTGCCAGCTCCGAATACGGCGTCGCCGGCACCTGCGCCTCGATCGCCTTTTCCTCGGCGAGCAGCTTGGGCTTGCGCAGCCAGACATAAATCTGGGCCACGATCAGTACCACGCAGACCGTCAGGAAGAATGCGCTAATCGGACGCTCGACGAAGGTCATCAGGTCGCCGCGGGAGATCAGCAGGCTGCGCCGGAAGTTCTCCTCGAAACGCGGTCCCAGCACGAAGCCGAGCAGGACCGGCGCCGGGTGGAAGTCAAGACGCAGCAGGATGTAGCCGGCAACGCCGATCACCAGGGTCTCGCCGACCTGGAACATGTCGTTGTTGGCGGCATAGACCCCGATGCAGACGAAGAACATCGCGCTCGGATAGAGGTATCGGTAGGGAATGCTCAGCAGCTTCACCCACAGTCCGATCATCGGCACGTTCAGGATCACCAGCAGGATGTTTCCGATCCAGAAACTTGCGATCAGGCCCCAGAAGATGTCGGCGTGCTGGCTGATGAGCTGCGGGCCGGGAACGATGCCGTGAATGATGAGGGCGCCCAGCAGCAGCGCCATCACGGTGTCTCCGGGAATGCCGAGGCTCATGGTCGGGATGAAGTCGCCCTGCACCGAGGAATGGGTCGAGGCCTCGGGACAGGCCACCCCCTCGATCGCTCCGCGACCGAAACGCTCCGGGGTCTTCGAAATCCGCTTCTCGGTGGCGTAGGACACGAACGAGGCGATGGTCGGTCCGGTTCCCGGTATCAGCGCACAGAGGCTGCCGAGAAGGGTTCCGCGGATCATCGGCCAGAATGCCAGCTTGAGATCGGCCTTCGACGGAAACATGTCGGAGATGCCGACCTTGGCGTATTTCATGTCGACGGTTTCGGTATTGTTGATGCTGTTCATGAACTCGGCGATGCCGAACATCCCGAGCGCCAGGGCGATGATCTCGACACCGTCGAACAGCTCGGTGATGCCGAAGGTGAAGCGGGGCTGCCCGGTCTCGATGTCGGATCCGACGATGCCGACCAGCAGCCCGAGAACCGTCATCGCGATGCCCTTGAGCGGCGATCCCTTCGCCAGCGTCGAGCCCGCCAGCAATCCCACCAGCATCAGCGAACATACTTCGGCGGGCCCGAATTCGAGCGCCATCTTGACCAGGAACGGCGCCAGGAAAATCATCTCGGTGATGCCGAACGATGCGCCGACGAAGGCCGCGATGATGGTGATGCCCAGCGCGGTGCCGCCCTTGCCCTGCTTGGTCAGCGGAAAACCGTCCAGGCAGGTCACCGCATGCGGCGGATGACACGGCAGATTGAGCAGGATCGAGCAGATCGCGCCGCCATACTGGGCGCCGTAATAGACGCCGGAAAGCATCAGGATCGCCGGCACCGGCGGCATTCCGAAGGTCAGCGGCAGCAGGATCGAAATCGTCGCCACCGGCCCCATTCCCGGCAGCACGCCGACCAGGTTGCCGACCAGCACGCCGAGAAAGCAATACATCAGATTGTGCGGCTCGAGCGCGACGCCGAAGCCGTAATAGAGATCCGTAATCGCCGTTGAGATCACAGGTTGACCCCGCGCAGCAGCGGGAACGGAATGCTCAGCAGGTAATGGAACAACAGCACGCCGAACACGGTGACGCCGGCCGCCAGAACGGCGGACGATTTGTAGGTCGCCGTCTTGTCGCCGAGCGCGCAGACAAAGACGCAGGCGAACACTGCCGGAATCATCCCGGCATATTGCCCGAGTATGATGAACAGCACGGGGCCGCCGAGTATGCAAAGCCAGCCGAACCATTGCGGGTGTTCCGGCAGGAACTTCTTGTCGTCGGGCTCGGAGGATGCCAGCGCGGTGCCGGCGATCAGAATGCCGAGAAACGCCAGCACGATGCCGAGCATGACCGGCATGAAGCCGGGACCCATTCTGGCGAGGCTGCCGAACTTGTAGCCGGTGCCGGTCACCGCCGCCCCCACTCCGAGCAGCAGCATCAGGCCGCCGGCATAATAGTCGCGCTTCAAGCTGAATCTCTCCCGCAACGGTGTATCTCCGCAATGGCTTTTGGCGCGGACCCTACCTGCAGAGATCAGGCCTGTCGAGATTGGCCTGATCCCGCCTCGCGGCAGGGCGCCGCACAATAATCCGGCAACCCTGGGCCAACCCCTGCCAGTCTCGACAACTTCGTGAAATCTTCAGCGGCTCATTGGGCTGCAGCCGTCGCGCGGCGAGATCCGATCGGTCGATGCTGTGCAGAACAGCAGTGGCGTCGCCGCGCACCACCTCGAATCCCCCGAAAATATTCGCAACGACGGGTGTCGTCGGAACACCGGGGTCGTTCAAGCGATGCGCGGGAGGCTGTCGTGCGATGGGAGCGCTCGACAACGCTTGCCGCCGCGACAATGCGGACAGTGATCTGATTTTGCTTTGCCACCGGGCTGCGCCAAATTCGTTGGGTGCAAGCGCGGTCGGAACGCTGGCCGCAAGCCGACCGATTGAAGTCGATGACGCGCCGCAGGGCCTGCCTCGGGCGGAATTGACGTGACCCAAAATGGGACGCCAGGAATGGCGGCTGGCCGCGGCGATCGCGCGCCTTGCGAGCCATGGTTGCCGTGGTCGTTTCCTGCTCTCGATCCGATGCGGGGCCGGCTGCCGCGATCACGTTGGATTCACGGTGAAGCCGGCAATCTGCGTCCGCGGGCAAGTTGCTATGGACCGTCATGAAGCATCGGGGCAGAAATGACTGCGGTAATTTACAATTTTAGTCGCCCGGCGGAGGGCGGCCCAATTGACGAAACCGAACGGCTATTCTCGGCATTGGCACGATACACCACCGCCGAACTTCTCGAATTGCTGTATGTTGGGGAGGAGCCGGGGTTTTTCGAACTGATCCGGGGGATTTTTGGGCTCTCTGACGAGAGCCGGCTGATTTTGCAGGATTTTCTGGCAACCCTGCCGCCCCGTGGGGCCACCGTGGCCATCGACTCTCAGGGCCGGTGCATTGTTGCCCCCGATACCTCCGCACCGCAGGAAAATCCCGGCAAGGGGATTGCACATTAGCTGGCGCAACGCCTATAGTTGTGCCGGTCTTATGCTTTCGTTTGCCAGCCGTAAGGTATGGAGCTTCCGCAATGTTGGCCAGGACGCCTGACCCGCTCGACGTGATGGTGGGAGCCAGGATTCGTATCTTTCGCACCCAGCGCGGAATGAGCCAAAGCGCCCTCGCCGAGAAGATCGGGGTCGCCTTTCAGCAGGTGCAGAAATACGAGAAGGGCGCCAATCGGGTAGGCGCCAGCCGGCTATCGCGCATCGCCGCCGTGCTGGGCATCTCGATCGGCGAGCTGTTCGACTCTTCCGAGGACGGGTTGGGCGATTCGAAGTCGCCATTTCGGCTGCTGGCCGGGCGGGACGCCATGCGGGTTCTTACCGCCTTTTCGCGGATGTCGGATCCGCGGCTGCGGCGCGCCATCGCGCAGTTGGTGGAAACCGTCGCCGACCAGCAATCCGCGGCCATAACTTCCATGGCGCTTCCCGCAGGCGAGACCCGCCGCGAGCGTCAGCGAAAAGCCTCCGTCACACCGCTATAGGCCGCGCGCGGCGCCTTGGCGGGCGGGCTCGGATTTGCCCGGCTCCCCGGCAAATTTTCCGGTTCGATTGGCATTCGGGCCCGCATCGGGTTCACCCGCTGGCGCGGATGGCGCGCTTCTCGCGCAAGATGGGTTCGGAGATGAACTCGCCGATCCAGTTGCAGCGGGTCGCTTCGATGTGCCACGCCATCGCCTCCGCCGAGGACGGCGCCGGATCAGGAATGTCCTTGCGGACTTCCCTGCCATCCAGCCAACCGCAGCTGTGCGAATAGCGGGTCGTGCAGACCAGGCTGATGGTGTCGCGCTGCTTCAGCAATGCGTAGCCGTCAGCGGGAAAGAAAGTGCCGGCAAGCTCGATCGGGATCGGCAACTGGCGCACCAACAAGAAAGTGCTGTCGGTATCGGATTCCGAAACCAGCAGCCCGAACAGGCTGTGAATCGGGGCGATCGCGTCCGGCGCCGCGAGGGCGCGGCGATCCAGCATGGCGCCAGCCGTGGCGATCGAAAGGTATTCGCCGTCGGGACCCCAACGGCAGGCGATCAGCCATTCGCGGCTGCGGCTGCGGATCAGGGTTGGCTTTGCATAGTCCGACCGGGCAATATCGGCTGCCATGGCGACGACAAAAGACTTCGCGAGCATGTGTTCCTCCGAGTCGGGATGCTCTCGTTCGCCATATTGTGGGCGGCGGGCGTGAGGCCACCGTGAAAAGAGCAGGTGGTACCAAATGCGCGGCTTCTCGGGGCGTGACCGCAGCGACCGGCCTTGCTGGGCGCGCCCGATCTTTCCCTCGGACCGGCGATGGTGCGCCGGAGCATGTCCAGGCTATCCGCGCACCAGTTGCGCTCTTGCTATACCGGCCGCTTCCAAATCCGAATGGGATCTGTACAACTGCCCCGGTGCCGGGTGTTGACCACGCCGTTCCGCGCCTCGGCCGAAGCGCATGCCCTTCGCGCTCGGCAGGTTGAGCTCCGTTTCGGGAGGCGCAGAATAATAATGCGTTTCCGATGAACTCTGATGAGCCGGTGGGAAATGGAAGATAGCAGGAGCGACCGAACCCGTCGAAACGATGCGCCGATTGGCCGCCTGGCCGGGCGCACGGCGATCGTTACCGGCGCAAGCAGGGGCATCGGCCAGGCCATCGCGCTGGAATTTGCCCGAGAGGGATGCGCGGTCTGGCTCGTTGCGACTGGCCGTGCCGCCTTGGAGAGTACCGCCTCACAAATCGAAGGGGAGCGGGGACGCGCCTTTGTTCACCCGTTCGATGTGACCGATCGCCAATCCTGCTTCGACACAGTGGAGAGGTGCGAAGCCGAATTCGGCAAGGTGGAAATCCTCGTGAACGCGGCGGGTGCACATATCGCACACCGCTTTCTGGATTATTCCGCCGAAGATTTTCAGCGCCTGTTGGAAGTCAATCTGTTTGGTCCTCTCCATCTGATGCAGGCGGTGCTGCCCGGCATGCAGCAAAGAAAATACGGAAAGATCGTCAACATTGCATCGACGGCCGGCAAGTGGGCATCGGCAAATCAATCCGCATACAACACGTCGAAGCATGCCCTTGTTGGCCTTACCCGATGCGTGGCCATGGAGGCGGGGCCGTTCGGAGTCAACGTCAATGCGATATGTCCCGGATTTGTCGATACCAGGATGATGGAGGATGCGATGCGCGCCGTCGCGACCATCAACAGCATGGCTTTCGAGGATTTCAAAGCGAGCGCCATGAACCGGGTTGTTCTTCGTCGGCCGGTGACTCCCCAGGAAGTTGCGAATTTGGCGGTTTATCTGGCTTCGGATGAAGCCGCGTCCATGATGGGCCAGAGCATCGCGCTCGACGGCGGAATGCTTTTCGTCTGACTTGGATGGTTGGCGCCTCATCGGTGTGCCCGACGTTCTTGCGTTGGTCGCGAGAAGCCCGTGCTGATGATTTCGCGATGGTCATCCGGTCGCCCTTATCGCCCGCCTTTCCCGCAGCCGGGGCCCGGAGATGAACTCGCCGATCCAGTCGCAGCGCGTCGCCTCGATGTGCCATGCCATCGCCTCCGCCGAGGACGGCGCCGGGTCGGGAATGTCCTTGCGGACTTCCCTGCCATCCAGCCAACCACAGCTGTGCGAATAGCGGGTCGTGCAGACCATGCTGATGGTATCCCGGTGTTGCAACAGGGCGTAGCCGTCGGCAGGAAAGAAGGTGCCGGCGAGCTCGATCGGGCCAGGCAATTGGCGTACCAGCAAAAAGGTGCTGGCGGCTTCGGTTTCGGATTCCGAGACCAGCAGCCCGAACAGGCTGTGAATCGGGGCGATCGCGTCCGGCGCCGCGGCGCGATCGCGGGGATCCAGTATGGCGCCGGCCGTCGCGATCGACAGGAATTCGCCATCGGGCCCCCAACGGCAGGCGATCAGCCACTCGCGGCTACGGCTGCGGATCAGGGTTGGCTTTGCATAGTCCGACCGGGCAATATCGGCCGCCATCGCGATCACGAAGGATTTCATCAGCATGCGTTCCTCTGAGGCGGGATGCCCTCGTTCAGCAGACTTTGCGCAGCGGGCGTGAGGGCACCGTGAACAGGGCTGGACCAGCGATGCCAAATCTGCTCGCGCGTGCCGCCGGTTTATTGCGCGGCGATGTCGGACAGGACAGCGGTGACGCCGATGCCCGGCTGCTGTTGCACGCGCTCGGCTATGCCACGGCCTCCGCGTTTGCGGCGGGGTCTGTCGCGTTCGGGCCGGAGAGCGAGCATCGCGCCCGCATGCTCATGGCGGCGTCGAGGTTTTCACGTGTTTTCGAACTGGCCGCCCCCGACGCGCCGGGTCTGGTTGCCCTTGGCGCCGAATTCGATCCTGGGATTGCGGATCCGATGCATGCCGGCAGTCCCACGGTCGGCGTTTCCGGCGTTGGGGTTTCGCTGCAGGAGGCGTTCCAGGGATGTATCGGCGAGGGCATCGAATATCTGTCCCAGTTGCAGACCGGCCATGACCGGCTGGATCCGCCCGGGCCCGGTGACCCGGCGGCCGGGCTTGGAGCGCAGGGAAGGGACTTCCTCTCCACATTTCTTGGCTGCCGGCTGCGCCCCGATGCCGAGCTTTCATGGCACCGCGCCACCCGCCTGACGGATCGTTGCGAGGTCGTGCTGCCGGCGGATCTGTGTCTGCGCCGGCCATCCGCCCAGCAGGATACCCGGCCGCCGTTTCTACTGGGTACCGGATCGGCTGCCGGGCGGTCCTGGGACGCTGCTGCCTTGCACGGCCTGCTCGAACTGATCGAGCGGGACGCCGCCAGCCTCTGGTGGAGGGGCGGCAACCCCGGCAGATCGATTGCGCCCGGGGATGAGGCCCATGACCTCGCCGAGGCGTTGCTGCGGCGGCTGCGGCAAAACGCTACGGCACGGCGCAGTTGGTTGCTGGATATCACGACGGACGTCGGTATTCCCTGTGTCGCGGCGGTCTCCTGCGGGGCGGATGGTTTCGGTGTTGCGCTGGGTCTTGCCGCGCGGCCGACCCTGGTGGCCGCGGCCCGCTCCGCAATCCTGGAAATGTGCCAGATTGAACTTGCCCATGTCGTCGTCGAAGCGAAGTGCCGCGAGCGCGGGGAAGCCGCGCTCAACGCGCGCGACCGGGTGCATCGGCGGCGCGCGACCATGATCAATGCGGATCGATGTCCGTTGCTGCAACCGATGGTGGATCGTGCGCAGCATCTGAGCTTCAGTACCAAGGATCCAGCGGCGGTGCTGCAGCGCATCGTGGACCGGCTCGGGCAAATCGGTATCGAGACGTTCGGTCTCGATCTGACCCGTGCCGGCTTTGCGATCCCGGTGGCGCGCGTGATCGCGCCGGGTCTTCAGCTCGAGCCGTCCGAGTTCATTACCCCGCGGCTTGCTGATATGATCACGCGAACCGGCGGTGGCGCGAATTTTACCGGCGGCGTAGCGCTGATCTGATTGACGAACCTGCGACCCGGGACGATGGTTGTTCGGATGCGGCTGGCTGCGAACGCTGATCAATGGGTGGAACGGGAACCGGAGCCGGTGCCCGAAACCGCCGCGCGTCTTTCGGTCTCGCTGGTGGGTCGGCTGACACTGCGATTCAAGGGCCAGCCGATCGAACTGCGCACCCAGAAGGCCGGCGCCGTTCTCAGCTATCTTGCCCTGACCGAAACCAAACACGAAAGTCGTGAACGGCTGGTCGGCTTGTTGTGGAGCAGGTCGGACGAGGAAAAAGCCCGGGCATCGTTGCGTCAGGTCGTGCGCGAATTGCGCGCCGCCTTTGAGGATGCCGGATGCGGCGGGTTTGTTGCCGGAAGGCTTTCGATCCATCTCGATGCCGAGAAGGTCGAGGTCGATGTCGAAAGCATCATCCAGGCTGCGGAAGTCGGTGACGTCCACCCCCTGCTGCTCAACACGCCGCGGCTTGACGAGCGCATCCTCGAGGGCATGGACGATCTCGATCCTTCGTTCCGGGTCTGGGTTCTCGCCAAGCGCCAGACCATCCATGACCGCCTGATGCGAAGTCTCGGTGCCGGTCTGGTGGCAAAGGACGTCGCCGCCGGGGCCAGGAACGAGATCGCGACCGCCATCGTCAACCTCGATCCGACCCATGAAGAGGCGTGCTGCCATCTGATGCGGGTGCATGCCGAGCGGGGCGATGTCGCCGGCGCGCTGCGCATCTACAAAGCGCTGTGGAATTTGCTCGATCGGGATTACGGCATGGAGCCGTCGCCGGTGACGGAAGATCTGGTTGCGCGGATCAAGCTCGGGGCGTTCGAACAGGCCGCCAGCGCCGGCGCGCAGGGGGCTGCCGACCTGCGCCTGCGTCGGACAGGCAATGAAAGCGTCGACCGGGTCATCCCCCTGGCGGCGGCCGAAGTGAAAGCGCCGGCCAAGACCTGCCTCGTGCTGCGGCCTTTCGCCATGCACGGCATCGACCGCGATCATTCCCACCTCGTCCACGGATTCCACCAGCATCTGGCGGCGTCGCTGGTGCGCTTCCGGGAGTGGAGCGTGGTCGATCGGGCTCCCACCCCCGCGGCGCGCGCTGCGCCGGATCTGGCGCCGCAATACTGCATCGAAACCACCGCCTATCAGGCGGGCGCCGAAATCAACATGGTCATGGTGCTGCGAGACGACAGCACCGGCATTTACGTCTGGAGCGAAAGCTTCCGCCTCGGCCTCGGCAACTGGTTCGAAGCGCAGCAGCGCATTATCCGGCGCATCGCCACCTCGCTCAATGTGCAATTGTCGGCAGAACGGCTGATGCGCCTTGCCGGCGAGTCCGACGTTTCGCTCGACATGCACGATCGCTGGCTCCGCGGCCAGAACCTGCTGTCCAAATTCGACGCCGAAAGCTGGCAGCGCGCGGTCGCGATCTTTCGCGAGGCGATCCGGGAAAATCCCACATTCTCGCCCTGCTACAGCAGCCTCGTGCAAATGAACAACATCGAACACATTGTGCATCCTGGCCTCTTTCGTGATCTCGGCAAAGCGAGAGGGACCCTCGAACTTGCAAAGACCGCCGTTCAACTGGATCCGGTCGATTCCCGCGCGCATCTTTGCTGCGGTTGGTCCTATGTGACGGCGCTGCGCGAATCCGAGGCGGCGCCGCATATGGAACTCGCCTGCGAACTGAACGACAACGACCCCTGGACGCTGCTGTCGAGTGCCCACTATTGCGCTTTTTGCGGATCGATCGAACAGGCCCGGCTGCGGGCCGAGCAGTCGCTGGCGCTTTCGCCGGCGCCGTCATGTCTGGAATGGGGCTACCATGGCATCATTCGCCTGTTGTGCGGCGACTATGTCGGCGCGCTTGCGGCCATCGATCGCGCGGAGGGCGTCATCAAGACGCTGCCGGCGTGGCGGGCGGCGGCCCTGTTCTACCGTGGAGAGCAGGCCGCGGCAAACGAACAGGGCCAGCGATTCCTCAACGGGATCCGATCGTTCTGGGTCGGATCAGAGGCGCCCAGCGATGAAACCATCGTGCGCTGGTTGCTGCAGGCCCATCCCATCAGCATACGCTCGCGCTGGGAAGTCCTGCGTCACGGCTTGCGTGGCGCAGGACTCCCTGTCGACGGTATTGTGCACCTGTCCTGATCGTCGATCAGGCGCAAGCGCTGATCGTATAGTCGCCGATGCGTTCGGCGTGCACCCGGAATTTCTCATCTTCCGGGATCACCGGGTCGATGCCGTTGAACAGGCGCTTGTAGAACGGAGGAAGCGGATAGGTCGCGCCTGGCTTGTTGAGCAGTTCCTCGGAATCCGCGATCATCATCTTGGGCGGCAGGCGGACGACGATCGTGTCATAGTCCTGGGCTACGAACTTGATGTTCTTGAAGCGCTCCGGCACGGTCATGAACACCTGGGCCTTGGCCAACTGCTCCTTGAATTCGTCGACGCTCTCCGGGATCGGATATTCGTTGTCGTCCTCGAGATAATTGTTTCCGGTGGCCCAGGTTTTCACCAATTGACCCCAGCGCTCATGGTTCGTCACTACCAGTCTCTCGATCGGCATCTTCTAGTCCTCCGGGTTGGGTGAGACAGAGGGAGTCCGTCTCACAGAAATGCGGGCACGGCCTGGCGCAGACCGGCGATCTCGGCCGTGAACTCGGCCAGCTGAGCCATGCGCTCAATTTCGGGAACTTCTGCAAAGACGTTTGTCGGGAAATACTGGGCGGACGTTTCAGCGAGCGCATCGGCCAGCGACGCCGAGCCTCTGTTAGCAGCAGGCTCGCCGTTCGCGAGAGCGCCGAAGATTACTTCCGACACGATGATCGAACCGAGCGGCCCGAGATGCATGCCCTCCGAGCCCGGCTGCGCCATCGCCTCGAACAATATGAAGAACGGGAGCGGCGGATTGTTTGCAAGCGTCTCGATATCTTCGGCAGTGAGGCCGCCGTAGCTCGATGACGAGGCCAGCCAGGCCCGGAGTTCGCCGACCCGGTAGGAGCGGTCGGCAAGCAGGCGTGAAAGGCCGATGAGGTGCGGTCGCCGGACGGCAATTTCCGCGATCAGCGCATCCACCGACCAGAGACCGGCGAGCGCGGAACCCAACAGATCGCGGTAGAGCAGGCCAACACGGTTGGTCTGGTCGAAGGCGGGAAATATCTGGTCATTGCCCAGTCCCTCGCTGAGAAACGGTCCGATCCGCCGGCTGAAATTTGGCAGGGATCCGCGAATTTCAAAAAACCGCGACCAGCGCACGATCCAGGTTGCATCCAGCGGCATGTTGACGGGGTCATTTGCCGAGGTCTTTTCCAGGGTCTTGTTCAGGTCGTGGGTGGCGAAATCATTGATGACGTATTCCGGTCGGACCATGGCATGGCCGAAGCGAAAGGCGCCGTGGGAGAACTCGAGCGGAATCTGCCAGGGTTTTCGCTCCGGCATGCAGCCGAGGGCGGATCCGCTGCCGGAAGAATCCGGGCGGTCGATGAAATCCGGGGCCGCAGCGGCGTAAATGGCGTAGATGGCCGGATGCAGCACCCTCCGCATCAGGTCCTTGCGTATGATGTTGTGATAGATCGCCGTCAATGCGTCGCGCGCGCACAGAAACCGGTTGTAGGCGGCGCCAAGATTGGCATTGGGTCCTGAGGCGGGCTCGCCGCGGCGAACGAGGTCGACCAGGCCATTATGCAGCAGCGCGAACAGCGCTGTCAGCTGCGACATGATGGCATGGTCATCGTTGCGGGGATCGGCAACCATTGCTTCGGTCAGGGCAACGCGGTGCCCGGCGATGCTGCGGTCGATGCCGGTGACGTTCTCGGCCGGGGTCCGCGCAATGTCACGGAACGGACAGCCGGCCTCGACGCCTTTCTCATTCCAGCGCATGCGGCCAAGCCGGAGCTTGGTCCGTCGCTCGTCGTTGGGCGCATCCAGCGCATACACGAACGGGGAGCCGACCGGACCCGATCCGAACAGCGTTTCAAGTTTGAGGGCTGCGTGTCGCGCATTGGCGGTGTCGTCGCCGAGCTCGCCGGCAACCGAAAGCGGTATGGCCGAGTGAACCAGATCATGCGCCACGAACTGCAGCAGGTAAGTATAACCCGAGGGAATGCGGGGATTTTCCCAGCGCTCCAGGGTTGTGTCGTCATGGCCTGGCCAGGGCACCTCGGCATTCATCCGCCGTGACAGGCGGTTCATCAGCCCCCGAAGCCTCGGCAGATGCGCCGGCGCCGTCACGGGATCGATTCCGTAAGCCTTGAAGCGCTGCGCCGCCGTGGGCGCGCCGAGGAAATGTCGAAACCCGGAAGGCGTCCCGTGCGGGCGCACGGAATCAAGCGGCGCGGCTTCGATCATTCCAAGGGTTGGTGCCTCGCCTGCATTCTGCACGAAAGCTTCTCCCGTTGTCGGGAAGCGAGGTTGCAGAGCCGGCCGTGAAATTATCGTGATCTCGAAACCAGTGCCGCGGCGACAATTGCCGCGGGCAACATGCCGCATGGCTGCGGGATTGTCTGACCCACGACCTTGGCGCCGGCTGCCGGCGAGCCGCGTCTTGGCCCTTGATCCGGGGAGCGTGGGCTGCAATAGGGGAGCACCGAGATCGCCCCCGCTACTTTAGTTTTTGCCATCGTCGGGGGGTGCGCTGCGGTTTCGCTTGCCCGGTACGCCGGCCGGGTTAGAATGGCTCAAGGCAGAAAAAGCTTATCAGGTGGAGAGAAACGACATGACAAGAACATCCCGGTCGCCTGCTTTTTGGTCATTGCGGCGACTTGCAGGCGCTACCGCGCTCGGCCTGCTGGCGACGGCTTCCGGCCAGGCATTGGCCGCGGACCCCATCAAGATCGGGGTAATCGCGGAAGCGCAGGCGATAGCCGGGGCGTCGATCCCCCAGGCGGCCCAGATGGCGGCTGACGAAATCAACGCCAAGGGCGGCGTCGACGGACGCCAGATCGAAATCATCCCCTACGACAACCATAGCTCCTCGGCCGACTCGGTCCGTGCGTTCCAGCGCGCGGTCAACGAGGACAAGGTCAATATCGTGATCGCCAGCTACATCAGCGAAGTGGTGCTGGCGCTGGAACCCTGGGCATCGCGCCTGAAGACGCCTTTCATCACCCCGGGGGCGGCCTCCAACGAGATCAGCAAGAGCGTCCATAACGACTATGACAAGAACAAGTACACCTTCCACGGCTATCTGACCTCGGCCGCGCTCGCGCTGTCGGTCTGCGACGCCGCCAAGGATTTGCTGGTGGACCAGAAGCACATGAAGACTGCCGTCATCATGAGCGAGGACGCCGCCTGGACCAAGCCGCTCGACGTCGGCTATGAGGAATGCCTGCCCAAGATCGGCCTGAAGGTGCTCGATCACATCCGCTTCTCGCCGGACACCACCGACTTCACGCCGATCTTCAACAAGATCGAGGGTGCCAAGCCCGACGTGATCATCACCGGCATTTCCCATGTCGGCGTGCAGCCCACCGTGCAGTGGAAGAACCAGCAGGTGCCGATCCCGATGCTCGGCATCAGCTCGCAGGCGACCAACGAAACCTTCGGCAAGGACACCAACGAGGCTTCCGACGGCGTGCTCTATCAGGGCGTCTCCGGTCCCGACGTGGCGGTGACGCCGAAGTCGATCCCGTTCGCCGAAGGCTTCAAGAAAAAGTTCGGCAACTATCCATCCTATGCCGGCTATACCTCGTATGACGAAGTCTATTACATCGCCGACGCCGTCAAGCGCGCGGGCTCGACCGATGCCGACAAGCTGGTCGATGCGCTGGAGAAAACCGATTGGGAAGGCACCATCGGCCGCATCCAGTTCTACGGCAGGCAGGACGAGTTCACCCATTCGATCAAATACGGCAAGGGCCTGATCACCGGGCTGATGCTGCAGTGGCAGGATGGCAAGCAGGTCAGCGTCTGGCCGAAGGAAGTCGCCAAAGGCCAGTTGAAGTTCCCGAGCTTCATCAAGGTGACGTCGAACTGACGCCGCAGCGCTCATGCTCCCGGGGGCTCCCGGGAGCATTTTTTCGAGTTTTTGTTTCCCAGAGTGAGGCAGCGGTGCTGCCGCGGCCATCATAGATGCTTGCCCTCCAGATACTGATCGACGGCTTCGCCATCAGCGCGCTGTATGCGCTCGGCGCGACCGGCTTCACCCTGATCTTCGGTGTTTCCGGCGTGCTCAATCTCTCGCACGGCGCCATCATGGTGCTGGCGGCGGTGGCGGCATGGGCTGCCGCCAGCCTGCTGCACGTCAACACCTATGCCGGCGCGCTGATCGGGGTGGCGGCGGCGCTGGTCGCGGCGTTCGCGACCTATTTCGCGGTGGTGCAGCCGATTCAGAAATCGACGCGGATTCCCAACGAGGAGAAGGAAATCTTCGTCCTCACCGGCACCCTGCTGTGGGGCATCATGATCCAGGAACTGATAGCCTACTTCTTCACCAACAATGCCAAGACCGTGCTGCCGATCGTCGAGGGCGTGGTCGACATCCTCGGCGTCCGCACGCCGCAGAACGAGATCTTTACCGCGCTGGTCTGCTGCCTGGTGATCGGGCTGCTCTGGCTGATGGTCAACCGCACCCGCACCGGCAAGGCGGTGCTGGCGGCGTCGATGAATCCGCGCGGCGTCACTTTGCTCGGGCTTGAACTCACCAGCATCTATGTCGTGGTCTGGGCGATCTACGGCATCCTGGCCGGCATCGCCGGCGTGCTGCTCGGAATGTTCCTCGGCGTCAGCTCCTACAGCGTCGGGCCTCTGACCGCGAGCGCGTTCTCGATCGTGGTGCTGGGCGGCCTCGGCAGCGTGTCCGGCTCGCTGATTGCCGCATTCGTGGTCGGCTACCTCGAAACCCTCACCGCCTATCTGATCTCGCCGGCCTACCGCACCATTCCGGCGCTGCTGCTGTTGGTGATCGTGATGTATATCCGGCCGCAGGGCCTGCTCGGGAGGCGATGAGCGTGGCCGACTTCTTCAAATCCCGGCTGTTCTGGATCGCGCTTGGCATCGTGATCATCGCCTCGACGCTGCCGCTGTATGTTTCCGGCTATATTCTCGGCCTGCTGACGGTGGCCTATTATTTCGGCGTATTCGCAATGGCGTGGGACCTGCTGTTCGGTTTCGCCGGCGAGGTCAATTTCGGCCCGACCTTCCTGATCGGAGTCGGCGCCTACACCGCGGGCATCCTCAACAATCAATATGGATGGTCGGTATATCTGTGCATCTTCCTCGGCGCGATGGCGTCGGTGGTCGCCGGATTCGTGCTGGCGCTGCCGGCGTTGCGGGTGCGCGGTCCTTATTTCGGGCTGACCACCCTTGTCGCGGTCCTGATGCTGCAGAACTTCATCGTGGTATTCGTCGATCTTACCGGCGGCGAGATCGGTCTGACGATTCCCGACGTCATCACGATCGACGCCGGCGCCAACTACTGGATTGCGCTCGGGTTCATGACCATCAGCGCGGCGATCCTGTACGGCCTTTCGCAATCGCCGGTGGGGCTGGTGCTGCAGGCCAGCGGCCAGGATCCGGTTCAGGCCGGCGCGCTCGGCTTCAACATCGTCAAGCACAAGCTGGCCGCCTTCGTGGTCAGCGCGTTTTTCTCAGGGCTCTCGGGCGCGCTGCTGGTGTTCTACTTCGGCACCGCGTCGGTGGGAACGGTGGTCGATGTCGCCGTCGGGGTCCAGGTGATCGTCGCCGCCGTGCTTGGCGGGCGCCGCACCGTGCTGGGCGCAGCGCTCGGCGCCATCTTCCTGATCGTCGCCGGCGAGTTCCTGCGGCCGACCGGGGAGCTTGCGACCTTCATCGTCTCGACCGTGGCGCTGCTGGTGATCCTGTTCTTCCCCAATGGCTTCCTTGGGGCCGCCCTGTCGCGCGAGGCCCGCTCGTAATGGACGCAACTGCCCGCAACACTGCCGTGCTCGAAGTCCGCGGCCTGACCAAGCGCTTCGGGGGTCTGACGGCCGTGAAAAGCCTCAACCTCGATCTGCGCGCCGGCGAGATCTTCGGCCTGATCGGCCCGAACGGTTCCGGCAAGTCGACCGCGATGAAGGCGATCATGGGCATCGAACGCCCGACCGCCGGCGAGGTCATGTTCGAAGGCGAAAACCTCGCCGGCCTTCCCGCCCACAAGATCGCGCGCAAGGGCTTTGGCATGGTGTTTCAGCACTCGCGGCCGCTGAACCGGCAGACCGTGCTGGAGAACATCATGGTGGCGCTGCTGCCGGACAGCCTGTTCATGCTGTTTGCGGACAAGGCCCTGACCGAGCGCGCCGAATGGATCGCCAACCGCGTTGGGCTGGGCGCGGTGATGGATCGCCGGCCGCCGACCCTGCCGTTCGCGGATCTACGCCGCCTCGAACTGGCCAAGGCGATCGCCCGCGATCCCAAGGTCGTGTTGGTGGACGAGCCGTTCGCGGGACTGACATTGGCCGAAGTCGGCACGTTCTCCGAACTGATCCGCAGCTTCCGCGATGAAGGCCGCGCCGTGCTGCTGGTCGACCACAACGTCAAAAGCGTGGCCGCGCTGGTTGATCGCGTGCTGGCGATGTATCTCGGCGAGGAGATCATCACCGGCCGCGCCGAAGAGGTGATGCGCAACGAGACCGTGCGGCGGGTCTATCTCGGCGGCGCGATCGAAACATCGGCCCGCCCGGAAACCAGCTTCAAGGACAAGGTCCCGCTGCTGCAGGTGGAGAACATCAGCGTCCATTACGGCAAGGCCCAGGCGCTGGACAACGTATCGATCCACGTCCACCAGGGCGAGTTCGTCTCGGTCGTCGGCCTCAACGGCGCCGGCAAGACCACGCTGTTCAATACCATCTCGGGCTTTCTTCCCTACAGCGGCGAGATCCTCCGCGACGGCGAAAAGCTGCGCGGCACCAGCCCGGCGCGGATCGCGCGCAGCGGCATCGTGCAATGCCCGGAGTCGCGCGAATTGTTTGGCGAGATGAGCGTACGGGAAAACCTCGATCTCGGCGGCCAGCATCTCAGCGATGAGGCGAGGGCCACCCAGCTTGCCTGGCTGTTCGAGCTGTTCCCGATCCTGAAGGAGAGACAGGCGCAGTTGGCGCAGACGCTGTCCGGCGGCGAACAGCAGATGCTGGCGATCGGGCGCGCGCTGATGATGCAGCCGAAGATCCTGATTCTCGACGAACCTACCCTCGGGCTGGCGCCGGTAATTCTCGAACTGTTGTCGAAGGCGCTGGAAAAACTGCGCCAGACCACGCCGATCACCGTGCTGCTCGGCGAACAGAACGTCACCTTCGCGCTGCCGCACGCCGACCGGGTCTACGTGCTGGAGCACGCGCGGATCGTATGGGAAGGCGATCCCGGCCGGTTTGCCGCGGAAGCCGGCGAGGGCTATCTCTAGGGTCCGGTTGTCCAAGGCTGCCGCTGCGATCGGATCCGGCTGACTTGCGTGATCTGCCTCACATAATCCTGGTCGCCATCGGGGTAGTCTCCCTGACGAAACAACGGGAGACTGACATGCGCAAATTCATTCTGATCGCAGCAATGGTTCTGGCGTCCGCAACCGCACAGGCCGGAGGTGGCAGAGGTCTCGTTTTGGCATCGAACGACGAGCCGGCCGCCGCCGAGCCATCAAACGCTGTCGAGGCGAAGCCGGCCGAGGCGCCGAAATATGTCGAGCGGCCGCCCGCCGTCGATACCAAGACTGAACAGCCGACGGCCGAACCGTCCAAGCCGGTTGCCAGCAAGAACGCCGAACCTCTCAAGGCCGAAAAATCCCGGCGCAGGCATGAATCGACTGAAGCGCGGGTGATCTACGAACTTCACCGTCACGGCATCTATTGGTGAGGCCGGTTGCGTTGCGGAGGCGTGGCCGGATTGGTGTCCGCGCGAGTCCGGCAGGCGATGCTTTGACCCATGACAGGCGCGCCGCCACCTGCGGCGTTGCGGCGATTTGAAACGCCGGCTATTGAAGCCGGAGGGAAAGATCGTGTTGATGGGCAGGCCCAGGCGTGGGTGCGGAGCAGCGAGATGTCGGACGGGCGATGCCAAGGCGACGAAGCGATCCACGCCATCGCGGCCGAAGCGTTCGATGCGATTGGCAACGTTCGCCAGATTCAGCCTTTCTCGTCACGCCCGCTCGGCCTGACCGTCGATGATGCCTACCGCGTGACCCCGCAGGTCAGGCAGATGCACGAGTCGCGCGGCGCCAAGGCGCTCGGGCGCAAAATCGGCTTCACCAATCGTACGATCTGGGCCGAGTACGGCGTCTACGCGCCGATCTGGGGCTATGTTTTCGACCGCAGCGTGCATGACCTTGCGGCCGTCGTGACCCTGCCGCTGGCGCAATTTTCCGAGCCGCGCATCGAGCCCGAAATCGTGTTCGGCCTTGCCGCCGCGCCCTCGGCCGCCATGGACGAGACCGCGTTGCTGTCGTGTATCGGGTGGGTCGCGCTTGGCTTCGAGATCGTGCAGTCGATCTTTCCGGGCTGGAAATTTGCCGCGGCGGACACGGTTGCCGCCAACGGCCTGCATGGGGCGCTGCTGATCGGGCCGCGTCACCCGGTGCCGTCGCAGGCCGCGGAATGGCAGCGGGCCCTTGCCGGATTCGAGATTTCTCTGAGCTGCGACGGCCGGCCGATTGACCGGGGCCATGCCGAAAACGTGCTCGGCGGCGCGCTGTCGGCACTGCGCCATCTGGTCGGCCTGCTGGCCTGCGACCGCGTCAACCCGCAACTCGCGGCCGGCGAGATCGTTTGCACCGGCACCTTGACCAAGGCGATGCCGATCACCACCGGCGAGACCTGGTCCGCCCGGCCAGCCGGCATCGGGCTTGATGCCATCGAACTGAGCTTTATTTGACCGACGTAATCTCATCGTCCGTCGGCGCAGGCCGCGATGCGGGATTGACAGCGGCCGCGCGATCTTTCGTCCTGATTGCAGCGATCCAACGCGGCGCTTTGCGCCTCGGGATAGGTCATGCCGCCGGCGGTGAACGACAGCTGCCAGCGCCGCCGGGAATAGGTCCCGATGAAGGTCGCCAGCGCCACGCATTCCTGGCCGGAAAAGCTCACGGTTTTGCAGCCGCCGCGTCCGAACCCGGCGCATTGCGTGGCCACCTTCGCCTCGGCTTCTGCCTCCGAGGACATCTTCCAGGCCGTGGAGTAGGAACCGTCAGCCGTGAAGGCGATGGCGCCCCATTGAAGATTTGTCGATGTATCCGGCAGGCTCGGAGCTGGCGGGTTCGGGGCCGGATTCGGTGCTGGCGGGATCGATGTTGACGGCGCAGGAACTGGCGGATTCAGGGCTTGCGGATTTTGGGCCGGCAGCGGACGCACGGCTCCATTGGCCGACGCGGCTTGATAGGCGCGCTCGGCCTGGGCCTGATCGATTTTCGTGCCGCCGAGGCCGCGTGCGTAGCAATCGCCCTTGAGGTTCAAGCCGTTGCCGGGCGCGCTGGCGTCGAGCCTCAAGGCATAATAACAGGCCCTGCTGTAGTCGACGCGCGTGAAGGTGCCCTGGGAGTAGGATAGCGCGAGATTGTTCAGGGCGAATTGATGGCCCTGGGCGGCGGCCCTGTTGTACCATTCCGCGGCGGTTTCGGCATCGGGTCGCACGATCGTGCTCAACTTCAAATCTGGATCGTAAAGGGTGGCAAACAAAAACTGGGCGTTCATGTCTCCGCCGCTGGCTTCGCGTTGCAGCGCGTCCATCGCCGGTTTGTTCGATTTGGCGGAGTCGCGAAGCGCGAACAGTTGCTGGTAGCGGGTTGCCGCGTCAACCGGCTTGGCCCATTCCGCCTTCTTGTTGCTGGAAGGTGTCGCCCAGAACAAGATCACGATCACGGCGGCGAGCGCCTGCGGCCAGACAATCCAGGCCAGGCGGTACCATTTGTCGTCGTACCAGAGCTTGCCGTGGGCGGCG
>Ga0302202_10002550_pt1 | contig 20896 bp, 6 predicted proteins | sample II_Bog_N3_3_FD_194579 | JGI IMG/M metagenome (GOLD analysis project Ga0302202, IMG submission 194579) | Peat permafrost microbial communities from Stordalen Mire near Abisko, Sweden - II_Bog_N3_3 | ecosystem: Environmental > Terrestrial > Soil > Wetlands > Peat | place: Sweden: Abisko, Stordalen...
GTGAACTGCAATGTCGCGTTCAATCCCGGCTACCGAACAAGCAACCAGGGTGAAGTGCTGCTGGTAGCTGGCACGTCCTCGATTGCCGTCTCGCATGGGCTGTCGACGACGCCTGGCACCTGGCAGGTGCAACTGGTAGCGCTGTCCAACGTCGTGGCGTCCGGGGTCACGAATTTCTGGGTCAGCGCCGCAACCTCGACAACATTCACCATCTCAACCAACGCAACGGCGTCACCGGGCCTATACTTCGGATGGTCTGTTCGCGTAATGGGCGCATGACAACGTTTGGAGACTGAACAGATGAGCCCAACCGACAAGATTTCTCTCACGCTCGAAGCCCAGCAATGGCAAGTTGTCGTCAATCTGCTCGCCGAGGGGCCTTACAAGCTGGCGGCGCCGCTGATCCAGTTGTTGCAAGAACAGTTCAATGACGCCCAGCAGCCGGCGCAGGCGCTTGAGGTTCAACAACCGGCGGTTACGAACGGATCAGGTATGGCCCATCCTCGCGACAAGCGCAGCCGACCGGACGCATGAGCCGCTACCAGCTCACAAAGGGCGACAGTGTCATCCGCCTTGATGACACCGCGCTGATCCCCGCAGATCCACACAACGTCGATTGGCAGGGGTATTTGGCCTGGCTGGCGGCGGGCAACGTGCCCGCCCCGGTCGCGACGCCAATCGTGCCGACAACGATACCAGCCGCGGCGTTTTATGCGAGGTTCACTCCGGCGGAACAGTTGGCGGTGCAGACGGCCGCGAACGCCAGCCCGCAACTCGGTCTCGGCATGACCCTGGGTCTGGCGCAGGGGTTTGTTATTTTTGCGTCACCACTTCTGATCAACTGGATGAACGGCATGGTCGCGGCTGGCGCGATCACCCGGGCGCGGGCCGCCGTCATCATGACGCCGTAGGAGAAACCCGCCGATGACCGTCCAGGTCGTGCAGATGTTCCCGCCGACGACGCTGACCACGTCGGCGGCGACGCTCTATACCGTTTCGGGATCGGACACGGCGATCCTCGCCCGCGGGCGCATACGCTTCACCAACACCTCGGCCAGTGCTGTGACGGTCACGGCCTATGGCGTGGTCTCGGGCGACACAGCCGGGGCCGGCAACACGTTCTGTCAGACGCAGACGGTTCTGGCGAACGGCAACCTCGATATGGATATCCCGGTAATCCTGAACGGCGGCTTCATTCAGGCGCTTGCCTCGACCGGCGGGGTGGTGACCGCGCATTCCCTGGATGGCGTGCTTTTTTCCTGAGATGACGTGCCAGCGGTCTTGATGTAGTTTCGCTGAGGTAACCGCACCGGCGCGGGGCTTTCCGGGCAACGTTTCCTCTCACGATTGGCAGGTCCGATGCCCTTTATGGTCGCCGCCGGTATCGGCGCAGCCGGTAGCCTCGCTTCCGGCATTATTGGCAGCAACGCGGCATCGTCCGGCGCGAAGGCGCAGGAAAACGCCGCGCAGCTCGCCTCGAACACCGAACTGTCGATGTTCAACACCGCGCAGTCGGACCTCCAGCCGTATATGCAGGGCGGCACGAACGCGCTGGCGGCGCTGCAAAAGATCCTCGGCATCGGTCCGGGTGGATCAGGCGCGACCAACCCGATGCTGCAAATGCTGGGCATTGGCGCCAACGGCCAGGCCACCGGCGGCGGGATCGATCCGTCGAAGTTTCAATCCTCGCCCGGCTACCAGTTCCAGATGCAGCAGGGCGAGGATGCGATCACCAACTCGAATGCTGCCAAGGGGATCGGCGGCAACGCGCTGAAGCAGTTGCAGAGCTATGGACAAGGCACCGCCAACCAGGGCTGGCAGCAATACCTGTCGAACCTCTCCGGCGCTTACGGCAACCTGACCGGCCAGTTGAGCAATCTGGTGGGCAGCGGGCAGGGCGCCGCGGGCGGGGTCGCCAACGCGGCGATGGGTCTCGGCAGCGAAATCGGCGGCAACCAGATCGGCGCCGGCAACGCCCAGGCGAGTGGCACCATCGGCAGCGCTAACGCGCTGGGCGGCGCGCTCCAGGGCGTCGGGTCCAACGCGATGCAGTATGGGCTGGCGACGAACAACCAGAACAACCTCCAGGCGATTTTGGCGGCGCTAACTGCCGGCAACGGGGGCAATGCAAATGGGCTGGCCTATGGCGCTGCGATGAGCCCCACGTCAGCCGGCGCTTATGGACCTGGCTACTAGGGAGGCCGTGTCATTCCCATAGATCCATCGATAGCGCAGGGCTTCAGACCGACGCAGTTTCCCGGCTTTGACCTGGGGAACGCAGCGCAAGGCGCCAACGCGCTGGTGCAGTTTCAGGCCAATCAGCAGAAATTTCAGTCCGACAACGCGCTGAAAGCCATCCTGTCGCAACCCGGCGCGATCGATGACCAGGGCAATCCGACCTCCGAGGCGTTGAAGCGGGTGAACGCGGTCGACCCCATGGCCGGGATGAAGCTGCGCAACAACATGCTGGTGACGCAGCAGCAGCAGCTTCAGATGAGCGCCTACAGGACCAAGGCGTTCCAGCAGAAGAACGATCTGCTCTACGACCAGTACGGCGAAGTCGACAAGATTTACAAGGATGCGCTCAAGGATCACGACCCGCAGCAGGCGCTGGAGATCGCGCAAGCGGAACTCGTCAGGGTCAACGAGGATATGGCGAAGGGTGGGGTGTTTTCCGAAGAGGAGATCGCGCGCCAGCCGACCAAGTTCGATCCGGTCGCCTTCCAGCGGTTTTTCGACGGCTCCGAACGGATCCGCGAGTGGGCAAAGTCGCAGTCGACGATCGACGAGCACAAGCGGGCAGAAGCCCGTGAGGATGCGAGCTTGGCGGAGAGGGAGCGCCACGACCGGGCGAGCGAAAACGCGGTCAAGCCGTCCGAGGTCGAAATCATGACCGATCCGAACCATATAGGCCCGGACGGCAAGCTGCAGCCAATCCAGTTCCTGTATGACAAAGTCAAGAAGCAGGCGACCACGCTGACCGGTGAGCCCTATACGCCAACCGGTGCGGAGAAGCTTGGAGGCAGCAGCGATGCTGGCAGCGCCAAAGCCGAGCGGGCGACACGTTTCGCCGAAGAGAAGCGGAACCAGCAGGCCGCCGGGACCTATAAGGACGACAGCGGGGTTTATGAGGTCGTCGATGCGGCGATGAAGATGAGTACGGCGGCGGGGGCAAAAGAAAAAGACTTCGAAATCATCGCCAATGACGAGATCGCCCAGGCCGAAAGAACCAGGAAAGTGGCCAACGGACCGCCTTTGTCCGAGGCCGATAAAGCGAAAATTCGGATTAACGCGCGCAAGGACAACGAGGCGTCGATTTCGGATGAAGCGGCGGTCGTGGCCGCGGACCGCGTTCTTGCTGGTGATGAAAGGGCGACGGTCGGGATGGCGCGATCCGCCGCCAACATCGCCAAATTAACCAACATCATCGCCCAGCGGGCGGCCGAAAAGGGCATGGACGGAACGGAGATTGCCCGCAGGGTCGCCGAGTTCTCCGGCATGATGGCGGGTGAGCGGACGTTGGCGATCCGATCGGCGAACATGGAAATCGCCGCGAATGAAGTCAATAACATGGCGCCGCTGGCCCTGGCGGCATCCGAGAAGGTCGACCGAACGCGATACCCGTCGCTCAACGCGATTATCCAGGCCGCCGAAAAGGGCACTGGAGACAAGGATGTCGTGCGATTTGGCCTAGCGGCGAACTCACTGATTTATACCTACTCAAAATTCCTCAATCCGACGGGCGTCCCGACTGACGCCGACAAGGCACGCGCTGCCGAAATCCTGTCAACGGCATGGGACAAGGGGCAGTTCCGCACGGCAATCGAACAGATGAAAGTGGAAATCAACAGCGGCAAGGCTGCGGTAAAAACCACGAAAGAAGAATTGGGCGCAGGTTTCACGGGCAAGCCGTCCGCCGCGACGGACGGTGGCGGCAACACGGCGACCAAGATTGGCGGCGAAGGCGGCAAGTCTGGCGGCGAGAAGGCCGCGACTACCGCCGGCGCGTTCCCCAATCTGAATGCCCTGCCGGCGGAAAAGCGCGAACAAGCAATCGCCATGCTCAAGGCTGACGAAGGCAGAGCGGACCAGTTCGACGAGATATTTGGTCCGGGCGCGGCGGAGGCGGTGCTGGGGCACAAGCCTGCCAAGAAGTCAGCCGGTGGCGGCGAGAAGACAGACGCGCCGGCCACCGGAACGCCCGCCGGGAAGTCAGCCGCTGCACCGTCCGGCTCGGGCAAGACGAAAGACGACCCGATTGCCGTCAGCGACCCAGCCGCGGCGATGAAGCTGCCGCCCGGCACGTTCTTCCTCGCGCCCGACGGCAAGATCCGCCAGCGCCCGATAGTGTCGGCGCCCGCCGGCACCGGTCCTCTCGCCTGAAAGGTCGCCCATGCCAGACGGGTTCAACTGGGACAGCATCGGCGCGCCGGTCGAGGACGACGGCAAGCAGCGCGCCACCTCGGTGGATTGGGACAGCATCGGCACGCCGATCGGATCTGCCACACCGCAAACCATAAGTCCGGCCGACGCGGCACTGCCGTTCCAGACGCCGCCCGGGTTCTATCGGGGCTCTGTCCTGCCGTTCATGGCTGACGACAAGGGAAATGTCGTCACGGGCACGTACAACACCCCGTTCGGATCCTTCCAGGCGCCCGAACTGTTCACGCCGGGGTTCATCGCGTCACCGATCCGCGGTCTCCAGGCCGGTGGTCAGGAGGCGCTGGGCGAACGCCCGGTCGATGATCCGACGGTGCGTGGCGACGTCCTGGCGGCGACCGCGTTTGGCGCTCGTCCTGCGCCCGGCAGCATCCCGTCTGCGCCGCGGATGAATTTCGCCGACGAACCGTTTGGTCCAGACGGAGCGCCCGGCGGCAGACCTTCGCCCGGCGCACCGCCCGGTGCGCCCGGCGGTGCGCCGGTCGCACCCGATGCTTTTGTCAGGGAACACGGCTGGGATCCGCGCAAAGGCGACAAACCGTTGGCCTTGCCCGCGCCGGAAGCGGCGACCGCTGCCCCGCAAGCGAAGCCGGCAGGGGCAGGGACGGGCACCGCCTCCGCGCCCAACCCAGTATCGCTCAAACGCGGCGACAAGGTCACGGTCATCAATCCGACGCTGGGCGGCGAGATCACCGGCGAGGTGTTCGGCATCCACCCTGACGGCAGGGTTTGGGTGACGCAACCCGACGGCAAGAACAAGCTGTATGAGCGCGACCCCGTCACCGACCGGTTGCAGGCGGTCGAGCACGAACCGCCGCCGGAGGCCAAGCCAGAGCCCGAACCCGAGAAGCCGAATACCCCGGTTCCCAAGGCGGACGCCAAGCCCGGCCACATCGTCACCTTCGCCAACGCGGAGGGCGAGCACACCACCGGCAAGCTGGTCGGCACGCGCGCCGACGGCCGTCATGTTGTCGACCTCGGATCGGATGGCAGCGGCGAGCGTGTGTTCGTCCGACCTGAACGGGTGGTCGCGGCCCGGACGCCGCCGGCTGAGACGCCGCGCACCACGTCGGGCACCTCTGCAAGCCAGGACGCCGATAAGCCAACAAGTGAGGACGCGGATAAGTTAAAAGCTCAAGACGCAGATACGCCAAAAAGTCAGGACGCCACGACGCTCGCGACCAAGGCCGACGAACCGACCGAAACGACCAGCACCGCCACAACCGAAAAGCCGGCCGCCGCGACCGACACACCAACGCCCGAGCAACCGCTGGCGGAGGTGGAAGGCGAGAAGCCGCCGCCCGGCCCGGATGACGAGATCGAATACACCACCAAGCGCGGCCGTGTGCTCAAAGGCCGGGTCGTCAAGGGCATCGACGCCGAGGAAGCGCGCAAGCGCGACCCCTATGCCTTCCAGCTAAACGGCGGCTGGTTCATCCGCACGACCCCGAAGCAGCAGGGAGACAAGAAGGAGAAAAAGCCGGCGGCCCCGGCAGCGGCCACCGAACAGCCCGCCTCCAGCGTGACACCGCCAGAAATCACGAACGCCGAACATGGCCCGTGGACCGACACCGGTAAGAAGAACGGCGACGGCCAGGCCATCTACGAGAACCCGAACGGCGTGCGCGCGGTCAACGACGACGGCGTGCCGCACATGGAGCCGACCGACGAGCACCCCCAGAAAGGTCGCGTGCCGCGTGACCCGGAGGCGCGGCCGCCGAAGTTCCTGCCACGCGGGAAGCGTGTCTCCGACACGACGGTTGAGACCCGGCAGACAGAAGCCAAAGCGAAAGTCACGCCGGAAAAGTCGCCGATTAAACCGACCCAAACGGGCGGAGCGCCAGGCCGTTGGACCGAGATCGGCAAGAACCGCGACGGCCATCCGGTCTACGAGGACGAAAACGGCGTGCGATCCTATGTCGCCGACGGCATTCGCTCCACCGAGAAGGTCCGCGTCGGGCCGCGAGGCTCGAGCGTCGCCGCGCCAGAGGACAAAGACCCCGACTATCAGGTGGTCGAGCCGAAGCCACCCGAACCCGAGGCGGCCCCGCCGGCAGAGTCCAAACCGGACAAGCGGAAGGCGACACACGCCGATGTTCCGACGCTTGCCGATCCGGGCGAGAAGCCGTTCACCTCTGCCGACATCGGAACGAAAGTAAGGCCGAAGGCCGGCAGTGGTCTCGACGTCGTCAAGAACGCGGGCACCATCAGCCACGTTCAATCGTCGTCGCGCGGGCCGATGATCTCGGTCAACGGCGGACCTCACTTCTACGGCGTGGATTTCGAGCGTGTGCCGGCGCCCGCCGAGACGGACCAGGCGTCGGCAGAGTCCAAACCGAAGGCCCCTGATCGCGGCATAAACGAGACCGCTTTCAGGAACGCGATAAGGCACACCGGATCGGCCCAGCACGACGGCACCTGGCGCATTGTCCCGCTGCCGTTCGTGCCCAACCGCTATGCCGTTGAACACACGCCAGGGCTCGCGAGCAAGGATGCCGGCAAGCGGCGGGTCGATGGCGCGCCCGACGGGCAGGATCCGTGGACGCTGGAGCAGGCGCAGGAAGCGGCGGCCAAGATGGCGGCGAAGCGCCGGCCGTTCGACCCGACAGAACATCCCGGCCTGGTGATTAAGAACCTGCGGGACGGCAAGGAGACCAGGATCCAGCCGATCGGGACGGTGCCGCCCGCACCCGCGCCTTCCGGCGCGACGCGGACCATCTCGCCCAAAGACCTGGAGCGGGCGGGCCTTCGCGTCGTTCCAGAGAGCGAGGCTTCTGACGCCCGGTTCGTCCTGCCGGACGGCCGCTTGATCGCCGGATGGCACGATGAGACGCACGACGAGATCGTCCGCATGCTGGATGGTGACGCGCCACCGTCCGGCGATCCAGCCCGCCGGGTAAAGGATTTCGTCGATGCGACCCATGCCGCCGAGGTCGGTCTGGCGCAGGATGACGACCTGAACACACCACGCGGAAGGCGTGCCTCCGACCCGACTGACGTCTCGATCAGGCATAAGCTGACGCCGCCGCAGACGACATCCATCGCGACATACGTTGAGGCCCGCATTGCAACTGCGGACGCCGAGGAACCCGCGATCAAGGTCAATTACCGGGGCGACACGTTCCTGGTCGACAGCGCCCGGCGGTTCCGGGGCGAAGCCGCGGCGATTGCGGCGCAGGCCGATCTGTTCGGCTGGTCCCCGGCGGCGGTGGACGACGAGATCGACGACATGGAGGGCTACGACCCGGCGCCGCCGCCGGTATCCGCCGCATCCTACACGCTGCGCGCCCGTGGCTTGCTCCGCGCTCTGCGCGAGGACGGCGCGACGGATGCGGACGTTCGACGCCGCCTGGCCGAGATGGTTGAAGGCCCGGAGGAAGGCCGTCGCAACCAGCAGGCGATAGCGGGGCGGGCGCTTGAATTGCTCGACCAGGAGGTGAAGCCGGCGGCGGTCGAGGAAACCGCGGCAGACGTGTGGGCGAACGCCAAGCCCGGCGACAGCCTGGGGAAATACGGAACGCTGATCGCAAAGGGTATCGAGACCAGGGAAGAAGCTGACCAACTGGCGGCTGACACTCCCCGCAGTGCGGTGTGGAGCGATGACGACATGTTCGCCGTCGTCCAAAGGCCGCCGGTATTCACGCCAGTCACCGACAACGACCCGGAACTGGTGCGGCAGATCAACGAGATTGCCGACGAATGGGAAAAGCTAGGCAACCCCGGCATGGCGAAGGCGGTTCGCGCCAGCGCCAATCTGAAGCTCACGCCTGAAAGAGTGGAGTTCAACCGGCAGAAACTGGCGGACGCCAAGGCTGCGGCCGATCCCGCCAATGCGCCCGAACTGCCGCACGAGACTTTCTCCCTCGACGAGTTCATGCCGACCAAGGGCCGGGACGCGCCTCGCCAGTGGCAGCAGTTCAAGGATATCGCATCCCCGGATGCCAGGGCGCTCACCGATCAGGTGCAGCAAGCCGTGCAAACCCAGGTCGATCGCCTGAACGCGATGGGATTGCGCTTGTACGAAAGGGGATTTGGCGTTCCCAGCAGGCGCGGCTCCGACCTCAAAGACCGGCTTATGGGTTTGTTGGGTTCGTTCAGCCGCTTTGTGAACGGGCACATTGCAGTTCAGAAGGGCTACAAGAACGCCGACCCTGCGCGCTACGCCATCGACCGGCAGGACGTGCTCAATCAGTTGGCGGAGATCAACGATCCCGGCAGCACACAATCGGCGGACCAGACCGGACCGGCGTTGCAACCAACCGGTGGTGCGCCTAGCGTCGACGGCCAGGAGACCAGCGATGGAGTTCAAACTACCGTACGTCCAGGCGATGCGGGAGAAGGCGCCCAGGATGTTCATGGAAATGCGCCGGGCGGGGACGCTGGACCAGCACCTTCAGGACAAGAGCCTGGAGGCGCACCGAATGCTGACGGAAATGCTGGCACGCGCCCCCAAGGATCAGTACGGCGACCCGACAATGCAGGCGAGACGGGAAGCGGAGGAGACAGTCAGGGCGACCCTGATAGAGTTCCCGGCGGAGGAGACGAAGCGGGAGAGCCGCCAGCAGCCACCGGACGCCCTCGGGACCAGCGAGGGCGCGTAGCCGGGCCGAACGTCAAGGGCCAGAACTTCGTCATAGAACCGGGCGACGTCGCCGAAGATCGAGGCCGCGTCACCAAGGCGCGCGACAACATCGCCGCCATCGAACTGGTCAACCGGCTGAAAGAGGAAGCCCGGCCGGCCACCACGGCGGAGCAGGCGGTGCTGGTGAAGTACGTCGGCTGGGGCGGGATCAAAAACATCTTCCGCGACAGCACTGGCCAGTTCGGCAAGGGCATGGAGACCTTGGGCTACCGGCTTCAAGACCTGCTGACCCCGGATGAATACCGCGCCGCCGAAGCCTCGACGCAGAACGCCCACTACACCGCCGAGCATATTGTCCGCTCGATGTGGCAGGCTGTCGAGGATATGGGCTTTAGCGGCGGGTCGGTGTTCGAGCCCGGCATGGGCATCGGGCACTTCCTCGGCATGATGCCGCCCGATCTCGCCGAACGCAGTACCTATCGCGGCCTGGAGATGGACCACCTGACGGCCGATATCGCCAAGCTGCTGTATCCGCAGTCAGCCATCGTGCGCGCCGACTTCGCCAAGCGGGTGCTGCCCGAGAAAGCATTCGACCTGGTCATCGGCAACCCGCCATTCGCCGACGTGGTGATCAACTCGGACCCGAAATACGCCGCCAATCGCTTCATGCTGCACGACTATTTCTTCGCCAAGTCGATCGACGCGGTACGTCCCGGCGGCCTGCTGGCGTTCGTCACCAGCGCCGGCACGATGAACAAGATCAACCCCAAGGCACAGAAGTATCTGGCGGAGCGGGCGGAGTTCCAGGGCGGCGTGCGGTTGCCGTCAAGCGCGTTCCGGCAGAACGCGATGACCGACGTCACCACCGACATCCTGTTCTTCAAGCGCCGCATGGCGGGACAGATCGAAATCGCCGACGATGCGCCGCTGCCCGACTGGACCGGCACCGTGCGGCGCGCCCTGCCGAACGCTGAAGGCACGACGACCGAGGGCGAGGTCAGTCGCTACTTCTCCGACCATCCCGAGATGGTGCTGGGCGAAGAGGGGTTTTTCGACAAGCTCTACAAGGACCGCTACGCGGTGCACGAGCGGCCGGACAGCGATCTCGCCAGCGACCTGCGCGCGGCACTGGAGCGGTTGCCCCGTGGGGTGATGGAGGACGAGCCGACGCCGGATGTGCGCGCCGCGCTCGACTTCGATGCCCCGGAAAAGAAGGATGGTAGCTTCTATCGCGCCGAAGACGGCACGCTGATGCAGTACAGCCGCGGTGCCGGGCGCCCCGTGGCGGCGCGCGGTGCCGGGGTTAAAGGCGGCTTCACGGCGGCCGACCGTGACCGGGTTCTGAAGCTGATCCCGGTCCGCGATGCGCTGCGCGCGGTGTTCGCCGCCGACCTGGCGCGCGATGAAGCCGCTGGTGCCGCGGCGCGCAAGGATCTCAACCGGCACTACGACAACTTCGTCAAGTTCTTCGGCCCGATCAACAAGGCGGAGTTCTCCTACAAGCGCCCGTCGATCGTGCAGCAGGAAACCGCACGGGCGGAGGCCCGCGAGGAGTTCCGATACCTCGGTGACTATTTCAACGAAGGCGATTTCGATCCGTCGGCGATGTTCGCGGCGAAGGCCACGATGACCGAGATTGCCGAGGCCCGGCAGAAAGCGCGGGTCGCCGCACTGGAGTCCGGCCGGGGCTTCAAAGAGGGCGAGTTCGATCCCGCCGACATGGCCGACGTGGTGATCGAGCGGCGGCCCAACGTCAAGCCGTTCATGACGGACCCGGAGAGCTACCGGCTGCGTTCGATCGAGGACTACAACGACGCCACGGGCGCCGCCGCCAAGAAGCCGATCTTCACCCGCAGCATCCTTAAATTCGAGGAGGAGCCGCAGATCAATTCGCCGCAGGACGGCGCGCTGTGGTCGATGAACAAGCTGGGGCGGCTCGATATCGGCGCCATTGCCGAAAAGATGGGCATTGCGCCAGAACAGGTTGTCGCCGGGTTGGGCGATGCGATCTACCGGGTGCCTGGCACGCGCGAGACCTATCAGACGAAGGGCGAATACCTGTCGGGTGACGTGGTGACCAAGCTCGATGTCGCCCGCGCCGCAGCCGAGACCGACCGCGAGATGGCGCGCAACGTGTCCGCGCTGGAGGCGGCGCAGCCCGCCCCGCTGCCGCCGTCGCAGGTGACGATGATGCTGGGTATGCCGTGGATCCCGGCGAAGGTGGTCCTGGATTTTGCCCGCGACCATCTTCAGATCGGCCAGCCCCGGATCATCTATTCGCCCGAACTGGGCGCATGGAATGTGGAGGAGCCGAAAGGCGGCGGCAACCGCTTTCCCGGCTACCACCAGTGGAGCACGCCCGACAAGGACGCCTACGACCTGCTGGGGCACGCGCTGAACCGCACCAAGCCGAAGATCATGATGGGGCCACGGGAGGAACGTGTCGTTGACACGGTCGCGACGCAGGCGGCGTCGGACAAGATCGAGGCGATGAAGGAAGCCTTCTTCGGCCTGGAAAGCCGCCTTGGCTGGGTGATGGACGATCCGGCGCGGGCCAACGCCCTGGCCGACATCTACAACGCGAAGATGAACCGCACCGTGCCGCGGGTGCATGACGGCGCCTACCTGACGACGCCGGGCGTCGCTGCGGGGTGGAGTTGGCGCCCACATCAGACGCGCGTGGTGTCGCGGATCATCCTGGAGGGCAGCACCTACATGGCGCATGCCGTCGGCGCCGGAAAGACCAGTGCCATGATCGGTGCCGGCATGGAGATGAAGCGGCTCGGGCTGGTGAGGAAGCCAATGTATGTGGTGCCGAACCACATGCTTGGCCAGTTCACCAAGGAGTTCTACGAGCAGTATCCAACGGCGCGCATCGCCGTGGCGAGCGAGGAGCAGTTCCACACCGGCCGGCGCAAGCAGTTCATGGCGAACGTCGCGCAGGACGACCTGGATGCGGTGATCATCACCCATTCCAGCTTCAAGAAGATCCCGATCAGCGATGCGTTCCAGGCGGATTTGATCGAGCAGGAGATCCAGACGCTGCTCGCCGCGATCAAGAAAAGCCGCGACCGTTTCACCGTCGGGCGGCTGCAAAACCAGATTGCCAAGCTGCGGGAGAAACTGTCGAAGGCGACCGGCGACAACAAGGACGAGACGCTCACGTTCGAGGAGATGGGTATCGATTTCCTGTTCGTCGACGAGGCACATCAATTCCGCAAACTCTCGTTCGCGTCAGCCCAGTCTTCCGTCAAGGGGATCGACCCGGGGGGCTCGGCGCAGGCATGGGATCTTTACACCAAGGTCCGCTATCTCGACCAGCAGAAGCCAGGCCGCGCCGCGGTGTTCGCCTCTGGCACGCCGGTCACCAACACCATGGGCGAACTGTACTCGCTCAGCCGCTTCCTTCAGCCGCAGGCGATGGCCGATCGCGGCGTTTCGCACTTCGACGCATGGGCACAGACCTTCGGCGCCCTGAAGACCGAACTGGAAGAGACCCCGGCCGGCACCTACGCGCCGCAGACGCGGTTCCAGCGCTTCATGAACATGCCGGAGCTGTACCAGATGGTCAGCGGCATCATGGATATCGTGACATCGAAGGAACTCGAACAATACGTCGTCCGCCCGAAGCTGAAGGGCGGCAAGCGCGAGCAGCACATGGCGCCGCGCACCGACATCCTGGACCGCTATCAGGCGCAGCTCGGCGCGCGCATGGAGGCGATCAAGGCGCGCCGGGGCAAGCCGTCGCCAGGCGACGACATTATCCTGTCGGTGATCAACGACGGGCGGCACGCGGCGATCGATCCGCGCTTCGTCGAGCAGTCCCAGAGCGATCCGCGCTCCAAGCTGAACATGATGGTCGACAACGTCGTCCGCATCTATCGCGAGACGGGCGACGTGCAGTTCTACAGCCCGGGGAGCAATTACACGGCGCCGAGTTTCCGCGGCCCGGCGACGCAGATGATCTTTGCCAACCTCGGCGTCAACGGGCGCGGTCCGGCGGGGTTCTCGTCCTACAAATGGATGAAGGAGGCATTCCGCCGGGCCGGCATCCCGGCCAACGAAGTGGCCTTCATCGGCGACTACAAAAGCACGCTCGCCAAGCAGACGCTGTTCAACGACATGAACGAGGGCAAGGTCCGCATTCTGATCGGGTCGGTGCCGAAGATGGGCACGGGCGTCAACGCCCAGCGCCGCCTGATCGCGCTGCACAACCAGGATCCGCTCTGGTATCCGGCCGATGACGACCAGCGCAACGGCCGCATGCTGCGCCAGGGTAACCATAACCCCGAGGTGTCGATCCACGACTACACGACGTTCGGCACCTATGATTCGCAGATGTGGAAGATGATGGCCAGCAAGGCTGGGTTCATCGAACAGTTCTTCCGCGGCGACCCGAACCTGCGCGACATGGAGGATATCGGCGAAGCCAGCCAGTATGCGCAGGCGTCGGCGATGTCGACGACCGACCCGCGCATCATCACCCTGACGCAAATGAAGGAGGACGTGGCCAAGGCCCGCCGCCGCCAGTCGGCGCACGAGCAGGAGCAGTGGACGTTGCGGTCGCGGATGGAGGGACATCTGGCGGAAGCCGCCCGGCTGGAGAAGCTGGCTGGGCTGATTTCGGAGGACATCACCAAGCGGCAGGACACGCGGGGCAAGAATTTCACCATCACGCTCGACGGGGAAACGATCACCGACCGCGACGAGGCCGACGAGGTGATGCCGATGCTGGCCATCGAGCGAGCCGACAGCATGGCGGTGGGCGGCACTTCGACCATCGGCCGGTTCGGCGGGTTCCCGGTCCAGGTGAACCTGTATGGCAAGAACGGCGAGCACGTGATCCAGTTGGGTCTGTCCGGCGGGCGTGTGTCTTGGCTGTCGCGGCCGGGCGTGGTGGCGTCGGCTGAATACAAGCTGCGCAGCTTTGAGAGCGACCGCGCCGAAGCGATACAAAAGGGCGCCGAAGCCACCCGCGACGCGCAGGCGATTGCGCCGAACATCGGCAAGGCATTCGATGGCGGCCCGGAGATCGCCCGGTTGGCGAACGAAATCCGGCAACTGGAAGCGACGCTGAAGGCCGAGGCCGCGGCGGTCGAAGCTGCCAAAAACGGCCGGGCGTCATCGTCGCCGCTGATAGAGAGCCGGGTTGCGGCATCCGGCTTCACCCCGACGCCGGACCTGGAGTGGACCACCGACGAGGGCGAGCGCCCGGTTCGTGGCCTGCCCGCCGGAGGTCTCGCCGAAGGCAGCCCCGTTCCACTCTACAGCGCGGTACAGCGCGCGGCCGACGGGCTGAAGCAGGCCAAGGGCACCGGCGAGCAGATGCTGTCGATGATCGCCAGGACGCCGGGCGTGAAGCCGGAAGAGATGGAATGGATGGGCCTGCCCGACTGGCTGCGCGGGCGGCCGACGGTCACCCGCCAGGAAATCCAGGATTACGTGCGGGCGAACAGCCTCGATGTGCGTGAGGTGACGCTGGGCGATGGCCGGGCAAAGTGGGAGGCGGCGCTTGAGCGCGCCCGCACCGCGCTGGGTGAGGCCGAAGACCGGACAGCCGTCGCGCGGGACCGGCTCGATCGCTGGTTTAACAAGCCAGGTCAGTACTTCGTCGAGTTGAACGGCGATCACGTTTACATCGACGAGTTGATACCTGCGCTCCGGGCTGGCGATATCCGCCCTGATCAACTGCCGCCGGTTGATGGCCTGCCGCTGCGTGCGGCTGAATATGCAAAAGCCGCCGCCGATGAGGCGTTGGCCGAAGATGAGCTTGACCGGACAAAAGAGGCACGGGCAGCCGCCAGAGCTAATGAAAGACCGACCAGATACGGCCAGTACACGACGCCGGGCGGCAAAGACTACCGCGAGATGCTGATCACGCTGCCCGGAAAACCACAGTCGACCGTTGCGGACCTGGAGCCAGAAATCCGCGCGCTTGGTATCCGTGGACCGCTGTCTGACGTATCCGGCGCCATGCTGGAGCGGGCGGGCGCGTCGGATGACCTGATGCAGCAATTCGACGCAATCCTGATGCAGCCGCTGCGCAGCGTCAGCCAGCAATACAATTCGTCACACTGGGATGAGCCGAACGTCGTGGCACATGTCCGTTTCGATGAGCGTGTGGCGCCCGACGGTGCCCGCGTGCTGATGGTCCAGGAGATTCAGAGCGACTGGCACCAAGAGGCTCGAAAGAAGGGGTATCGCCAGGAGCACGCCGATTATTTCGTCATCAACAGCCGGTCGCGCAATCGGTCTGAGAGTTTTCCGACACGTGAAGCCGCCGATGCCTACCGAAATTCCCTCCCTGAAAGCATCCGGGAAGCGACGTTTATCCAGGCAACCAAAAGGGTCACGGGCGAGATACCATCGGCGCCGTTCAAGACATCCTGGCCGATGCTGATCATGCGCCGGATGATCAAGTTCGCCGTTGATAACGGGTTTGACCGGGTCGCGTGGTCGCCTGGCGAAGTTCATGCGGACCGGTATTCACTGGCCCATCACGTCGATGCGGTCATGGCAACCCGCTTGCTTGACGGTTCAGGCAACTATCGCGTTGAGGCATTCAAGAACAACGACCGCCTGTTCGATAAAACCGTGCCAGAAAAGGAACTGCCCGACATTATAGGCAAGGAACTGGCCGAGAAGATCGCCGCGCAGTCCGCTGGCCTCAAGAAATACACCGGCCTCGATCTGAAGCTGGGCGGCGAGGGGATGCTGGGCTTCTACGACGACATCCTGCCGAAAGAGACGAACAAGATCATCCGCAAGTTCGGCGCCAAGGTCGGCAAGGGCGACGTCCGCACGGCCGCCCCGTTCTACGACATCGTTTCGGCGGATGGTCGCGAGAACTATGCGACGATCGCCACTCGCGAGAGGGCCGAGGCCGCCCTGCCTAGTGTCGCGGCTAATCTTGGCGTCCCCGTTGATACGTTGCGCGTGCAGCAGGGTCACGGGGAGCAGACCGCGCCGGTCCACCAGTTTGACATCACCGAGCCCATGCGCGACGCGGTGCAGACGCATGGCATGGCGCTGTTCGAGCGCAAGCGCGGGATAACGCAAAAAGCCGCCGCGAAAAGCGGGATGTCGCGCGGGGAGCGCGCCGTTGGCGCGACGCCTACCACCACGCCTCGGCCAGCATCGGCGCCGCAGGTCTCGCGCTGGCTGAAGGGTAGCGGAGATGGGTTCGTCGACCTGTTGCCCTCTACACCGGAAGCGGGCCACGCGGCCGCCGCCGCCTGGGTGCTCGAAAACGGTCGGGCGACGGGTAACGAATACCTTGCTGTGGTCGAGAACCGCACCGGCAAGATCATCCACGCGGGCACTAACAATCTGACCGGCTATCTTGGCTTTGATCCCCAAAACACCGCGGGTGAGCGGGATGCTCATGCGTTGCATCACAACCATCCGCTGGGGTTGGGTCAATCGGATGTGGACATTATGATGCTGGCAAGTCCCGGCATCAGCCACGTGGTTGCGCATGGTCACGACGGCACCGCATCGTCGGCGTCGCTCGCGCCGGAGTTCATCGCGCCGAGCGAGCGGACCGCGGCCAATATCAAGGCAAACCGTCGCCTGCTATACCAGGCCTGGCTCAAGGCGCGGCGGCAGGCGGCGCAGATTTTGGTGTATGTGGCTGACCAGGGCCAGATCGAGCCAGAACTGGCCGAGCATCTTCTGGACGATGTCACAGATCGTTTGCTACACGCGCATGGCGTTATCAATTACGTTTCCAGCACCGAATTACCCCAGCCGGTTCGAGCCGCAATGAGCGGCGCACTACTCAGGAGCCTTGGACATGGCGACGCAATGGCTGATCTCCGACATACCCAATCAGTTCTCGCCCAGGCACCGATTGATAGCCTTCCTGGACCGGATGAAAACCCACCCGGACCCGGAAAACGAGGACGTGGTGCGGGTGCGGGCGCGGGTGCAGGGTCACCTGGACGATCTCGATCGCAAAGAGGCGTCAAAGAAGGCGGCCTCAACGAAGAAGGCGGCGGAGTAGAGGACGGCCCGCTAGGTTTCGCCAAGTCGCCGGAGCGCCGCCCGACCGACACGCCGGCGTTCAAGCGCTGGTTCGCCGGCTCGAAGGTGGTCGATGCCAGGGGCGAGCCGCAGGTTGTCTATCATGGCGCAACCCGCTGGGATGGCACGAACTTCACCACCAAGCAGCCGGTTTCGTTTGGCGACGTGCACCAGTTCGACCGGTTCATGGCGCAGCAGGCGCTGGGCAAGAACCCGTCGATTGACAACATCGGCTCCTGGTTCACGACCGAAACCGGCGATGCGGACAACCCCCGCCACGGCGCGAACCTCTATGCCGGAAAGGAGGGCGTGGTCTATCCGGTCTACCTGTCGATCAAGAACCCGAAGGTGTTCAAGACCACCAACACGGAGGATGCGTTTGAAGCCATGCGGGCAGACTGGGATGCGTGGCACGTCAAGCGGTTGAAGTCGAAGCCGAAATCGCCGGAGACCATGGCGCTGGCGAAGCTGCATGCCAGAAACAAGTTTTGGGGCGATCCAGACGGGTATCAAGCCTTCCTGAAAGCCCAAGGCTTCGACGGCATTATGTTGATGAACTTCCAGGAAAGCCGGAATCGCCCGGCGCAGGATGCGTGGCTGGCGTTCGATCCTGGACAGGTCAAATCCGCCATCGGCAACAGTGGCGCGTTCGATGCCGCTGACCCGAACATTCTGGCGGAAGGCAGCAGCAACGCGCTGAACACCCTCGCCCGTCTGCCGAAAAGGCCGCCACCCTCGAACGCATTGGCGCGCATGTAGCGAAACTGCTAGACCGTTCGCCTACCGCACCGGCGCGGACTTGCCGGGCATCATCAACACCCGCCCGCCCGTCACGCCGAAAGGCGTGCATTCGCCCGGTGAATGACCGATGCCCGACATTGCTCGAACAGAGCGTCCTTCAGACGACACCATCCCAACCATCACCGTCAAACCGGGCGACAAGGCTGACGGCGAAGGCAAGCCGATCGCTAAGGGGGCGAAACTCAGCCGCGACCAGATCTCCGCTCTCATCAAGCAGGAAATGCCCGGCCTGTCGGCCGCCGGCACCGAGGGCGTGGTGCGCAACGTCATGCGCGAGAGCGGTGGCGACAGCAGCCAGATCGGTGACGGCGGTACGTCGGGCGGCATGTTCCAGCACCACAACACCCGTTTTGCCGACCTCAAGGCGTTTGCCAAGAGCGCCGGCACGGACTGGCAGGATCCGGTGACCCAGGTGCGGTTCGCCGCCGGCGAAATGAAGAAGAGCTATCCGACGTTGCTGGCGCAACTGAAGCGCGCCGATGACCCGGCGGAGGCGGAGGACAGTTTCAAGCGGGTGTTCGAGCGGCCGGCCTCGATCCTGTGGGCGAACAAGCCGAAGCTGGACAGCGACCGCTACCGGTTCAGCGACTATGCGCTGGGCGAGCACAAGGGGCGGAAGAACACCGACCTCGTTTACATGAGCCCGGGCGATTACCTCGATCTCGCGCCCGACTTCGAGGCCGAGCCCCGCACCAGCGCCAGCGGGAAATCGCTGAAGAACTCGCTCGACCGCGGCGACGAGGTCGAGGCGATCCCGACGCTGGATATGCGGGTGAAGGGCAACACCGGCACGGTCACCGACCAGGACGGGCGCCACCGCGCGCTGATGGCGCAGGACGAGGGCATCGAGAGCATCCCGGTTGCCATCCGAACAACCAAAGGGAAGGGGGAGCCCAGCGAGATCCAGGGGCTTTCGGGCACGGTGCTGCCGTATGATTTCCCGAAGGCGGAGGATGCGCCGCCGTCACTGTTCAAGCGGGCGATGGGCGCGCTAATTCCGTCGGCTGAAGCGGCGGAACCGAAAGGCGACAACCCGTTCGCGCAGTTCCTGGAGCCGGAGAAGCCATCGAACCAGGAAAAGCCCAAAACCGCTACCGACAACCCCTTTGCACAATACCTGAAGCCCGACGCGCCCGACGGTGCGCTGGTGTCGGGGCTCAAGGGCGCGTCGGAGGGGTTTGCCCGACCAGTGTTCGCTGCGCAGGAGATGCTGGGCAAGGGGCTGGAGGCGATCGGTATCAAGGGAGCGGGCAAATCGCTGGTCGATGACGCCCGCGAGCGCATGACGGCCGAAGCGGAGAAGACGGCGGCGGATCGCGAGGCGCATCCGTATGCGACCGGCATCGGAGACTTTGCCGGCAACCTAGCGTCGCAGGCGCTGCTGTTCAAAGGTGGGCTCGGCGGCAGCAATGCGATGCGGGCGGCGACCGGTGGCGCGCTGTTCTCCGCCCTGGAGCCAACCGGCGACGATCATTACTGGTGGAAGAAAACCGGGGCGGCCGCATTCGGTGCGGGGGCCGGGTTAGCAGGTAATGCCATTCTCGGGCGCGTGGCGCGATGGATTGAGCCAAAAATGCGTCCGATCCATGAGTTTGTCGAGCGGGTGACCGGCCAGCCAGTCGAGAAAAATCCGGCGGCGGCGGCGGTGGTCAAGCGCATGGAGGAGGATGCCAGAGCGGGCGGCCCGACAGCGCAGCAGATGCTCGATCTGGCGAACGCCACGCCGGAGAAGCCGCTGACCATCGCCGATCTTGGCGGACCAAGGGTGCAGGGGTTGACCGGGCGCATCGCGCGGGGGGCGGACGAGGGCGGCGCCAAACTCAAGAATTTCCTCAATGAGCGCGACAAGGGTGCAGGCCAAAGGCTGGGCGGCGACGTCGACCGCGAAATCGGCGCCGGATCGTCCTATCAACTGACCAAGGCGATGGAGGCCAGTCGCGCTGCGGCGGCTAAGCCACTGTACGAAGCAGCCTATGCCCATCCACCAATCAATCCCGATGAGATGGTGCTGCCCGGCGGAGCGCAGCGGGCCGGCTCCATCGGCGCCCTGATTGCGCGCCCCTCGTTTCAGAGCGCCATGGCGAATGCAATCAAGCTGGCCAGGGAAGAAGGCGTGTCCCCGGTGACGCTGGGCATCGACCTGGACGCCCAAGGCGTCCCGGTTTTCACCAAAGTTCCGACTTGGAAGACGCTGGATTACGTCAAGCGCGGGATGGACGACCACATCGAGAACACCTGGCGCAACAAGGTCACGGGACGGCTTGACCTCGATTACGTCGGCCGCGCCGCGAACAACACCAGGACCGAGTTCAGGGGCGCACTGAAGAAGCTGAATGAACCATATGCGAGGGCGCTGGACGCCTATTCCGGGGTCAGTACGAGCCTGGACGCTTTGCACGCCGGCGAGGACTTTCTAAAACGCACGCCAGAGGAAATCGCCGATCGCATCGCCACGTTCGGCGCCGGCGACCGGGAGTTCTACCGCCTCGGGGCGGCGGATACGCTGCGCACCGCTTTGCGGAAAACGGCGTTTTCCGGTGACGAGGCGAAGAAGATCATCAACAGCCAGTATATGCGCGAACAGCTTGGTCCGCTGTTCGAAAGCGAGGCGGCTTACAAACGGTTTACGGACTCCGTCACGGCCGAGGGGCGCATGTTCGGCACAAGGTTCAACGCCTTGGGCGGCTCGCAGACGGCCGAGCGCCGGGCGGAGGACACGTCACCGGAAGTCGAGGCGATGGTTCATGCTGCACGAGGGGTAGTGCACGCCAAGTACGGCAACGCGTTGGGCATGGCAGCGGCCGCGGCGAAGACACTGCGGGCGTTGGCTTCGCGCGGCGATCCGGCAAAAAACGCCGGGATTGCCGACATCCTGTCGACACCCATCGCCCAGGACCCGACCCGCGCACGGTTGCAGGACTTCAAGACCTTCATGTCGTCATTGCCGACAACATCAGCGCACATGAACCGCAACGCCCTGGCGGACATGACGCGCGCAGCCGGCCCCATGGCCGGTGCCGCGATGGCGCAGATACCGCAGATGTTCAT
>Ga0302202_10002552_pt1 | contig 20887 bp, 14 predicted proteins | sample II_Bog_N3_3_FD_194579 | JGI IMG/M metagenome (GOLD analysis project Ga0302202, IMG submission 194579) | Peat permafrost microbial communities from Stordalen Mire near Abisko, Sweden - II_Bog_N3_3 | ecosystem: Environmental > Terrestrial > Soil > Wetlands > Peat | place: Sweden: Abisko...
TACCTCAAACGTCGCTTGAGTGCGTCAAAATTCTGCATTTCGCACTCCCAAACCTCAAGAATTGACCAACCCGCTTTGCGGAGGGACCTCTTGATCGTCTGATCTCTCAAACGGTTGCCCTCCAGTTTGGATCGCCAGAACTCTACGCGACTCTTTGGCAGTCTCGCCAACGTACATGTCTTTTTCCGATGTCGATGCCAGAAACAACCATGGACGAGAATCACCTTTCGCAGTCTGGGGAAAACCAGATCAGGCTTACCCGGTAAGGTTTTCACGTGCAAGCGGTATCGAAACCCCATCGAATGCACTATTCGACGCACAACCAGCTCCGGGCCAGTATCGGTTCCCCGGATGAGGGCCATCCTTTCGCTCCGACCCTGTCTTGTCAACGTGTCAACCATGTCGATTATGATGCTACCGCTTCATGCATGCCGAGAGCCCCAACTCTCGATTCTGAGATGGGAGCATCGCGCGAAGGCGCAACCGGGGTCCCCGGCGAGCGGACTTGGCTGGCTGGGGTGGGCAACCGCTCCCGCTCCTCCACTCTTCCCGACGCTCTACGCCGCGACCCCGCGCAGTTGCAACGCCGCCATCCACCGCGCATCCCCATAGCGGCGCTCCAGCAGGTGCGGCAGATAGTGGTCCACATCCAACTGCGGCCACGACACGCTGATCCCACCACCCCAAAGCTGAATCTCCGCGAGCTGTGCCTCCGTCGCGTGTTCAAGCCCCTGCAGGTACTCGCGCGGAATCGCCAGCCGTCCCCCAGTGCTCAACCGCAGCACGATCACGTCCGCGCGCCCGCCCAGGTACTCGACCGACGCCACTCGCGGCTCACCCTCCAACTCCTTCGCCGCGTCAAGGGCGGCGTCGATCTCCGCATCGGTCGTCAGGTCGTTAGGATGCCTGTCCATGCATTGTCTCCCAAAGTTCGTTCAGCTCAACCGTGTGTGCAGCCGCCGCATCCAGAATCCGGCGTATGTCGCTCCGCTTCGCGTTTGGCGGCCGAACCGCGTCCCGTCGCGCCGACTTTGCCACCTTCCCATCGGGGAGCAAGTCAACGACCACTGACATCTCCGCCAGCAATCCATGCACATGCCGCGGCAGGTGGTCGGCAGCGAACGCGGCAAAGCGAATCCCGTCAAAGGTCTTCGATCCCACATCTCCACTTTAGCCGTCCGGCCCTCCGCATACAACAGTTTTCCTGCATAAATCGGCCTGGAGCGCTTTTGCGCGAAGAGCGTTCCGCCCTCCGCGCAGGAGTTGGTATTCTCAAGCTGTGATGAAGAGTGAACCCAGCACCGACGCCGCCAAGCCGCCCATCTATCTCCTCGATTCGATGGCCTTCATCTTCCGCGCCTATCACGCCATGCAGCGCCAGCGCCCCATGACGACGCGCACCGGCATCCCCACCGCCGCCACCTACGTCTTCGTCAACATGATCAACAAGCTGCGCAAGGACTTTGCACCGCAGCTTCTGGCCGCCGTCTACGACCTGCACGGCCCCGTCTTCCGCGACGAGCGCGCGCGAGAGATGAAGCCGCTGCGCCGCTGGAACGCGAAGACGCAGCAGTTCGACGAGGTGGACTACGCCGGCTACAAGGCCAACCGCGCCGAGACGCCCCCCGACCTCATTCAACAGCTCCCGTACATCCGCCGCGCGCTGGAGGCCTTCCGCATCCCCATCCTCAGCTACGAGGGCTTCGAGGCCGACGACGTGATCGGCACGCTTGCCGCGAAGCTCTCCGCGCTGGGCCACCGCGTCTTCGTCGTCAGCTCCGACAAGGACATGATGCAGCTCGTCACGCCCGAGGTCAGCATCCTCAACCCGACCAAGGACAACCTCGTCCTCGATCCCGCCGGCGTCGAGAGCGTCCTCGGCGTGCTGCCGGAGCGCGTCATCGACGTGATGGCCCTGCGCGGCGACGCGGTGGACAACATCCCCGGCGCGCCCGGCATCGGCGACAAAGGCTCCGTCGAACTCATCCAGCAATTCGGCAGCGTTGAGGCCGCCCTCGACGCCGCAGTCTCCGCGCCCGACTCCATCAAACGCAAAACCTATCGCGAATCGTTACAGAATAATCGCGAGAATATTTTGCTCTCGAAGGAACTCGTCACCATCCACACCGGGGTCCCCATTGAGTTCTCCCTCGACGCGATGCGCACCCAGCCCGTCGACAACGCAGCATGCCGCGAGCTGTTCAGCGAGCTCGAATTCACCACCATGCTGCAGTCCCTCGCCCCCGCCGCCGACAACGCTGTCATCGAGTTCAACCTAAGCCCCACACCAACCCAGTTCGCCGCGCTCCTCGCCGACGCCCGCAAGCCTGCCCCCGACAGCACCGCGCCGCGCGGCTTTGCGATTGCGATCTTTGAAGACGCCCGCGCAACTTCGGAAGAACTTTCCGCCGATTCCGATTCAGAGTCCAGCGAAGCTGAGATAGAACCGCCCCCCGCCGAGACGATGTACATGTTCGCCGCGCCCGCGCCCGCCCCGTCTCCCACCCCCGCGCCCACGCCCGTCGACGCAGCAATCCGCCTCGGCCTCTCCATCGACGGCGCCTCCGCCATCGAGACCACCCTCGACGCACCCAATCTCCGCGCTGCCCTCGAAGACGCAACTCTCCCCAAGCTCGTCCACGATCTCAAGTCCGTCCTGCGCGCGCTCGCCCCGCACAGCATCACCCTGCGCGGCGACATCACCGACGTCATGCTGCAGAGCTACCTCATCAATCCCACGCACGCCTCGCACACGCTCGCCGACATCGCCGCCCGCTCCACCAATCGCGCGCTCGTCCATCAGCCCACCAAGGCCAATCCCGCCGACCCCAACCGCCTGCCCGAAGCCGCCGCAGCCATCGTCCGTCTCGCCCGCGTCTTCGCCGAGCAGATGGCCGAGAGCGACGCCGCCGCCGTGTCCTCGGACTCAACCCTGAGCCCCGTGCAAGCGCATCCGCTCCAGCACCTCTACCGCACCATGGACCTCCCGCTCGTCCCCGTCCTTCTGCGTATGGAGCAGGTGGGCGTACGCATCGACACCGGCGTTCTCTCCGCCATGTCCACGCGCCTCGCCGTCGAGATGGACACGCTCGCCGAGCGCATCTTCGCCTCCTCCGGCCATCGTTTCAATCTCAACTCGCCCAAGCAGCTCGGCGACGTGCTCTTCAACAAGATGATGCTGCCCAAGCCCACGAAGCACGGCAAGGGCAAGGTCATCTCCACCGCGCAGGATGTCCTCGAAGAGTTGGCCGAGCATCACCCCATCCCCGCGCTGGTCCTGGAGCATCGCCAGCTCGCCAAGCTCCGTTCTACATATCTCGACTCACTGCCCAACCTCGTCGACTCCGAAGGCCGCGTCCACACCACATTCAACCAGGTTGGCACGGCCACCGGCCGCCTCTCGTCCACCAACCCCAACCTGCAGAACATCCCCGTCCGTACCGCGCTCGGCCGAGAGATTCGCGCCGCCTTCATCCCTGCTCCCGGCAACCTGCTCCTCTCCGCCGACTACTCGCAGATCGAGCTGCGCCTCATGGCCCACTTCTCGCAGGACCCGCTCCTGCTCAACGCCTACCGCACCGGGCAGGACATCCACACCCTCACCGCGTCGGAAGTTTTTGGAATTCCTGTAGCCCAGCTCGACAAGGAGACGCGCGCCCGCGCCAAGGCCGTCAACTTCGGCATCGTCTACGGCATCTCGCCCTTCGGCCTGGCCGCGCAGCTCGGCATCGACCAGCGCGAGGCGAAGCGATATATCGAAACCTACTTTGAGCGCTACGCCGGAGTCCGCCAGTTCATCGACCGCACGCTCGAAACCGTCCGCCGCGACCAGCTCGTCCGCACCTGGTTCGGCCGCGTCCGCCCCATCCCAGACATCCAGTCGCGCAACCCCAATCAGCGAGGCTTCGCCGAGCGCACCGCCATCAACACGCCCCTGCAGGGCACCGCCGCTGACCTCATCAAGCTGGCCATGATCCGCATCGACGCCGAGATCTTAGCGCGCAAGCTCCGCTCCCGCATGACCCTCCAGATTCACGACGAACTCCTCTTCGACGTCCTCCCCGCCGAGGCCGACGAACTGCAAACCCTCGTCAAGCAAGAGATGGAACACGTCGCCGAGTTCTCCGTCCCCATCCTCGCCGAAGTAGCCCTCGGCCCCAACTGGCGCGACATCAAATAGCCGCGCACGCAGATAGTTAGGCTAGTCACCGTACCCCTTTGACTATCGTTCCCTTGTTTGTCATTCCTCAGCGAAGCAGAGGAATCTGTCTCTGGCTGTTGTCTGTTTTTCCCGACATTCTGAGTGTCTTGCGAGCGTGAAGAGCTACGCGATTGGCCAGTGAGGAGAGCTATTATTGCGATTAATCAGGAGTACATATGAAACGAGTCCGTCAAGTGTTTCTCGGGATTGTGGCGATTGTATCGGGAATTCTGCTGTTACAACATGCTCAGCGCCGCACAGTGGGAGCACTCATGGCACAAGAGCATTCTTGTGATATTGCCAGAGTTTGGCACTATCATTGCGGTGTTTGAGTTGCACCATTCCGCGAAGGCAAATGAATTACGCAACGAGAGGAATAGCGTTGGCGAGGGTCAATGGCCGTAGCCGTCAGCGTGGCGCGTGACCTTGCCGCGAAAGAGCCAGTGGATGATGACGAAGTACATCGTGGCCAGCAGGATTCCAAGAATCCACCAGACCAAGCCGATGTACAGCGTATGGGACCCGGCCAGAGCGAGGGGGATGGTGATGTCGCGGCCCGCCGTGCCTACCGTGGGAAGCAGCACGGGGAAGAGACCGACGACAGCGCCGACCATCATGGTGGCGAGGTAGGCCGATGAGCCGAGAAAGGCGGTCAATGCGGAGCGTCCACGCGCAGCGAGGAAGACGACCGCAAGGCTGGCCAGAACCGCGCAGGGAATTACAAACAGGATGGGGTGGGCGATGTAGCTGTCCAGCGAGTGAGGACGCGCCAGGACAGTGAGCGGAAGTCCGGCCAGGGTGAGGACGAGCAGCACGGGGGTGGCATTTCGGGCGAAGTTGCGCGCGCGCTGCTCCAGGTTTCCCTCCGTCTTCAGGGCGAGATAGAGCGAGCCGTGAACGGAGAGCGCGACCAGGGCGAGGACGCCTCCGGTGACGGTGTACCAGTCGAGGATTCCGGGATGGGGGCCGGGCTTCCAGTTGGTCCAGAGCGGGAGGAAGAAGTAGTCGTCTGGGCCGATGGGGACGCCGCGCACGACGTTGGCCAGGGCGGCACCGTAGAAGATGGCGAGCAGCGAGCTGGAGAAGGTGAAGAGCGCGTCGAAGAAGGTGCGCCAGAGCGGCTCGGCGGAGTGGCCGCGCAGTTCGATGCTGAGGGCGCGCAGGATAAGCAGCCAGAGGACGATCATCAGCGGCAGATAGAAGCCGCTGAAGGCCGAGGCGTAGAGCAGCGGGAAGGCGAAGAAGAGCGTGCCTCCGGCGGCGAGCAGCCAGACCTCGTTGCCGTCCCAGAAGGGGCCGATGGAACGCATGGCCTGCTGGCGTTCCTCTTCCGTGCGCGCGACGAAGAGATAGACAATGCCGACGCCGATGTCGAAGCCGTCGAGGACGACGTAGGCGACCAGCATGACGGCGACGATCCAGAACCAAAGAGTGCCCATCGAAACTCTCCTATGCAGTCTTGCTGCCGTTGCTGTTGCCGGGGGCGTCCTGCGACACAGCTTGCGGGCCGTCCTGAATGAAGTTGTAGACCAGCACAATCCATAGGACGGAGAGCACCGCGTACATGCCGAGGAAGCCAAGCAGCGTGAAAAGGCTGGAGCCCGCGCCGACGTGCGTCGAGTAGCCCTGCGAGGTGCGGATGAGGCCGTAGACCAGCCATGGCTGGCGGCCGATCTCGGCGGTCATCCAGCCGGCGGTGTTGGCGATATAGGGCAGAGGGAAGCTGAGCAGGATAGGCCACAGAATCCAGCGCGCGGTGAAGAGCCTGCCGCGCCAGAGCAGGAATGCGGCAATGCCCATCAGCAGCACAAAGTACGTTCCCAGGCCCGCCATGATGTGGTAGCTGTAGAACAACAGAGGCAGCGCGGAGGGCCACTGGTCGCGGGGAATCTGGTTGAGGCCCTCGACCTCGGCGGCGGTGGTTCCGTAGATGAGGAAGCTGAGGACCTTGTTGACGACGATGGGGTTGTCGATCTTCTGCGCTTCGATGTCTGGCTGGCCCATCAGGACCAGAGGCGCGCCCTTTTCGGAGTTGAAGAGGCCCTCCATGCCGGCGACGGCGGCGGGCTGGTGCCGCGCCATGTACCTGCCGTGGAGGTCTCCGGTGGGGAAGATCTGCAGGACGCTGAAGAGGACTCCGGCGATGACGCCCAGTTTGAGGAAGGTGCGACCGAACTTTTCGTCGCGGTGTTGCAGGACGTAGAGCGCGCCGACCGAGGCCATCACAAAGGAGGCCGTCACTACGGAGCCGCACATGTTGTGCGCGTACTGCAGCCATGCCCAGGGGTTCAGCATGAATGCCCAGAAGCTGGTGACTTCGTAGACGCCGTTGGGCAGTGCACGATAGGCCACTGGGTGCTGCATCCACGCGTCGGTGACGATGATGAAGAAGCCGGAGATCCATGAGCCGAAGAAGACGAGGAAGGCGGACCACCAGTGCGCCCAGCGGGAGAGGCGCTTCTCGCCGAAGAGAAAGAGGCCAAGGAAGGCGGATTCGAGGAAGAAGCTGAAGATGCCTTCCATGGCGAGCGGCATACCGATGACTCCTCCGGTGCGGCGGGAGAACTCCGACCAGTTGGTGCCGAACTGGAACTCCATGGGGATTCCGGTGACGACGCCGAGCAGGAAATTGACGGCGAAGATCCGGGCCCAGAAGCGGGCTGCGACGTCGTACTTGGGGTCATTCGTCTTCAGGGCCAGCGACTTCAGCACGACGATGAGCAGGGCCAGGCCCATGGTGAGCTGGGGGAAGAGGTAGTGATATGTGACGGTGAAGGCGAAGTGTATCCGGTGGAGACTTAATGCGTCCATGGTGCTCCTTGTGAGGGGGCGCGTGCGATATCCATTGTGGGGCTTGGCTTCGTCCGGCGCAATTCTTAATTGCGTACGCTTAATCTGGAGCCTGCGGCTTGCGAATCTGCCCAGAGGGCGGCGTGGGATTGTGCCGTTGCGGATACAATACATCGAGGACGCGAAAGAATGCGTCCTAGAGCGCGGGACGGCTTGCAGCGGCCCATCTCCGAACGCGGGCGAGTAGCTCAACTGGATAGAGCACCAGCCTTCTAAGCTGGTGGTTGTGGGTTCGATTCCCGCCTCGCCCACCAGTTCACGCCCGCCATTTTGCGTAGAACCATTTCGCACAGAATTACGGCCGCTTCAGTCAAACTTAAGCGGTTACACGCTCTTTTGAATTGCGAACCGCCGGAGTGCGAACCTATTGCAAAGACGCCTGCCAGCGGCGGCGCGGGGCGAGTAGAATTGTAGGCATGAGTCTCTACTTTGCCGCCGGATCGCCGACCACCGAATTCACCCCCGCCGAGATCAAAGCCGCCCTTGCCAGCGCATTCGACAAGCTGGGCGCGCGCAAGAAAGTACTTGCCGTTCCGCCGGATTTCACGCGCCTGCACTCGATGGCCGGGAAACTGACCGAGTACGCGTGGAACTACTACGGCGACGCGCTGACGGACGTGCTGCCCGCGCTGGGCACGCACAAGGCGATGACCGACCATGAGATCCAGACGATGTTCGGCCCCGTGCCGCGCGACCTGTTCCGTGTGCACGACTGGCGCAACGACATTGTGACGCTGGGCGAGGTGCCGGGCGCGTTCATGCAAGAGGTGAGCGAGGGCAAGCTGGACTACTCGTGGCCCGCGCAGGTGAATAAGTTACTGCGGGACGGCGGGCACGATCTGATTCTGTCGATCGGGCAGGTGGTGCCGCACGAGGTGATCGGTTTTGCCAACTACAACAAGAACATATTTGTGGGCACGGGCGGCGTGACGGGCATCCATCGCAGCCACTTTCTAGGCGCGGTGTATGGCATGGAGAGGATGATGGGGCGGGCGGACACTCCGGTGCGGCGTGTGTTGAACTACGCCAGCGAGCACTTTGGCCATCTGCTGCCGCAGATTGTGTACGTCCAGACTGTCGTCTCGAAGAATGCTGCGGGCAAGCTGGTGCTCAATGGGATCTTCATCGGCGACGATGCGGAGTGCTTCGAGCGCGCCGCGGAGCTGAGTTTGAAGGTCAACTTCCTGATGATGGACCGCGAGATCAAGAAGGCGGTGGTCTTCCTCGATCCGCAGGAGTTCAAGAGTACCTGGCTGGGCAACAAGAGCGTCTACCGCACGAGGATGGCATTGGCCGACAACGCCGAGCTGATTGTGCTGGCGCCGGCGGTGCATGAGTTCGGCGAGGACCCGACGATCGACATGCTGATCCGCAAGTACGGCTACTGCGGCACGCCGGCGACGCTGGAGGCGGTGAAAAACGACCCCGTGTTGGCGGGGAATCTCTCGGCGGCGGCGCACCTGATCCACGGGTCGAGCGAGGGGCGGTTCAAGATTCGCTACTGCCCGGGGCACCTGACGCGGGAGGAGATTGAGGGCGCGCACTTCGAGTTCGGCGATCTGGCCGAGTATATGACGAAGTACGATCCTGCAAAGCTCGTCGACGGCTGGAATACGGTGGATGGCGAGGAGATCTTCTACATCTCGAATCCGGGGCTTGGGTTGTGGGCGTATAAGGGACGCTTCCAGGATTAGCCGTCTGCTCGACAAAGCCGAACCTCGCTGAACTGACTTTCGTCTTGCGCAATCCAAGTCGACTGAAAACAACTGAGGTTACGTCCGTTCGTTCGCGGATTTGCCGCGCCTGCAACCAGCGCAGTATGCTTGGAAGCGGCGCAGAATTGGCTGGAACCACAGGCCGTAGAGTTTGAAACAGGGAGATGGAATGAGCGACGCAGTGATTGAAACACTGGAACTACCGAAGTTTTCCATTGGCGTGGGCGATCGCTTTGCCCACCAGGCGAAGGCCCAGCTTGCCGCATGTCTTCTGGCCGCCGACGCGGGTGTCGAAGTCGTTCCGGTGTGGAACAAGTCGAACCGCGAGCACACCATCATCGGCACCGAGCCGGTGCAGACGCGCGACGCGGCGGACGTGGCAGTGAAGGAGATGGGCTGGAGCAAGCCATACTTTCTGGACGCCGACCACATCAACCTGAAGACGGTGCAGCGCTTCCTCGATCCCTGCGACTTCTTTACCCTGGATGTGGCGGACATGATCGGGCAGCCGGCCAAGCCGGAGGACGTGACCGCGTTCCTAAGCTCGCACAACGAGCTGATTGGGACGGTGACGATTCCCGGGATCGCGGAGCCGTTCCACACCGACAAGGCCTTCCTCGAGGGCGTCGCCAACAAGTTCCTGGCGGCGGTGCAGAACGCAGGCGAGATCTATCAATTACTGCTCCTGAACAAGGGTGCGGGCCGCTTTGTTCCGGAGATCTCGATGGACGAGACGGACCTGCCGCAGACGCCGGTGGAGCTGCTGATTATACTGGCGATGATTTCCGACCAGAAGATTCCCATCCAGACCATCGCGCCGAAGTTCACCGGCCGCTTCAACAAGGGCGTGGACTACGTTGGCGATGTGAAGCAGTTTGCCAAGGAGTTCGAGGAGGACCTGGCGGCGATTGCCTACGCGGTGAAGCGCTATGGGCTGCCAGCGAATCTGAAGCTGAGCGTGCACTCGGGGTCGGACAAGTTCTCCATCTACAAGGCGATCCACGACGGCGCGAAGAAGTTCAACGCCGGGGTTCACCTGAAGACCGCGGGGACGACATGGCTGGAAGAGCTGATCGGGTTGGCGGAGGCGGGCGGCAACGGGCTGGCGATTGCGAAGGAGATCTACGCGGAGGCGCTGGCGCACAAGGAAGAGCTGATGGCCCCCTATTCGACCGTGATCGACATTGACCAGAGCAAGCTGCCGGCGGCGGAGGCGGTCAACGGCTGGACGAGCCAGCAATACACATCGGCGCTGCGCCACGACCAGAAGAATGCGGCGTACAACCCCAGCTTCCGTCAACTGTTGCACGTCGGCTTCAAGATTGCAGCCAAGATGGGGCCGCGCTACCTGGAGGCGCTGGAGGCCAACGAGGCGATGGTGGCCAAGAACGTGACCGCAAACCTGTGGGAACGCCACATCAAGCCGGTCTTCCTGGGACAGTAGAGACGCGACTGGCTCAATGAAAAGCAGATTCCCTTCGTGAATGACAAGCGATAGGGAGCGACAAACGATTTGGAAATGACAAACACAGAAGAATAAGGAGAAGGTCATGAGTCTTGGTTTCACAATCCCCGAAAAGGGTTCGCTCGATCTACTTTCGCTTGGCGCTCTGGTCCACCGGCTCGATCCGGGGATCATTCCGTTCCGCAAGGCGACGAACTTCGCCATCCACGTCAGCGGGGGCGAGTTCAACGTTGCGGCCAACCTGTCAGACTGCTTTGGGCAGAGGACGGGAATTGCCAGCGCGATGGTCTCTTATCCGATCGGCGACCTGATCGCAGAGGGTGTGCGGGGGATGGGAGTGAAACCGTATTTCAAGCGGTTTGCGCACGACGGCGTGCGCGGGCCGAACATGGCCACGGTGTACAGCGACCAGGGATTTGGCTTGCGCGCTCCGATTGTCTTCTACAACCGCTGCAACGAGGCGGCGGCGCAACTGAAGCCGGGCGACTTCGACTGGAAGACAATCTTCGGTGAAGGCGTGCGCTGGTTCCACTCGGGCGGAATCTTTGCATCACTCTCGGAGACGACGTCAGAGGTGGTGATCGAGGCGATGAAGGCCGCGCGGGCGGCAGGAGTGGTTACGTCGTTCGACCTGAACTACCGCGAGAAGCTGTGGAAGACGATGGGCGGCATCGAGCGCGCCCAGAAGGTGATGAGCGCGATTGTGGAGAACGTCGACGTGCTGATCGGCAACGAGGAGGACATGCAGAAGGGGCTCGGATTCGCCGGCCCGGAGGTCGCGGCCAGCGCCAAGACGGCCAGTTCCAAGCTGGACACGGGCACGTTCCTGGGCATGATGGAGCAGGTGGTGAAGCGCTTCCCGAAGACGAAGGTGGTGGCCACGACGCTGCGCGAGGTACACAACACGAATCACCACAGTTGGAGCGCGGTGGCATGGGTGAACGGCACGGCAGTGACCGCGCCGACGGCCGAGCTGAAGGTGCTGGACCGCGTCGGCGGCGGCGATGGATTCGCGGCCGGATTTATCTATGGGCTACTGAACGGCAAGACGCCGGAAGAGGCGGTCAAGCTGGGCTGGGCGCACGGCGCGCTGATGACGACCTTCCCCGGCGACACCACGATGGCGACGCTGGACCAGGTGGTCGCATTCGCTGGCGGCGGGTCGGCGCGCATTCAACGGTAGATAGTCCGGTTTCCGGCTGGCGGCATTGCACTTTGCAGAACGCCGCCGCCGGGAACGGGCCGATTGCAACAGGAATTTTTTCAGGAACGATGGTTTGTTTCCGCGGGATTAGCTCTCGCACGCACGACTGAAATGGAGAAATTATGAGCAAGCAAGATAACTTTGATCTGGCAGAACTGACGAAGATGTACAACTTCAAAGGCAAGACGGTGGCCATTACCGGCGGCGCCGGAGTTCTGGGCAGCGACATTGTGTACGCACTGACCGGATGCGGAGCGGAGGTCGCCATTCTGGACATTGTGAGCGAGTTGCATCCCGCGACGATCGAGCGCCTGGGAGAGCGGATGAAGCAGGTTGCTGTGTTCAAGTGCAATGTGCTTGATCGCGACAGCATCGCCCAGACAGCCGAGCAAGTGATGAAGCGCCTGGGCAAGCTGGATTGCCTGATCAACGCCGCGGGCGGCAATAAGCCGGCGGCCACAACCAGCCCTGAGTTGAAGTTCTTCGATCTTCCCGCGGACGCATTGCGCTGGGTCTTCGAGCTGAATGTGATGGGTACGATTCTGCCTTCGCAGATTTTTGGAAAGGTGATGGCGGAGCAGGGGTATGGCACAATCCTGAACATCTCGTCGATGAACGCATTCCGGCCGCTGACGCGCATTGCCGCCTACTCTGCGGCAAAGGCTGCGGTGAGCAACTTCACGCAGTGGCTGGCCGTGCACATGGCCCAGGAGTACTCGCCGAAGATCCGCGTGAACGCCATTGCGCCTGGATTCTTCCTCACCGACCAGAACCGTTTCCTGTTGACCGACAAGGAGACGGGCGAATGGACAGCACGCGGCAAGACGATCGTTGGGCACACGCCGATGGGGCGTCTTGGCGAATCCAAGGACCTGTTTGGGGGTGTGCTGTGGTTGCTCTCGCCGGCGTCGGAGTTTGTGACCGGCATCGTGATTCCGATCGATGGCGGATTTTCCGCGTTCAGCGGCGTGTAGGCGAATACGGCTGAACCACAATTCCTGTTACGACCGAGAGGCCGTCTGCGTGGATCTGATCTTCTATGTGAGAAGAAGATCGCGCAGACGGCCTTCTTATTGATGTAGTTGGTGTTGTTTCAGGGTTACTTCGTACCGTTCTCGACCGCTTAGCGGTGTGCTTGCAGCCCGCGCGGACAAGGGCTGTTGCAGGGTATACTTTGTAGACGACATAGGCATTTTACGCGGGGGGGAAGACCAATGAGCGCGAGCAAAAATCATCAGAAGACGAACGGCAACGGGGCGCACGTTTTGGGCAAGGACTACACCGTGCCGTCGCCGCGCGCGGAGTGGATTGTGAAGCGCCGCGCCGAGGCCGCGCGCAGCGGCGACAGCAATATGAGCCAGATGCACTTTGCGCGCAAGGGAATGGTCACCGAAGAGATGGCCTATGTGGCGCAGGTGGAGAAGGTGACGCCGGAGTTCATCCGCGATGAGATCGCCGTGGGACGGATGATTATTCCGGCCAACATCAACCACCCGGAGTTGGAGCCGATGGCGATCGGCGTCGGTTCGCTGTGCAAGATCAATGCGAATATCGGCAACTCTGCGATGGTGTCGAACGTGGACGAGGAGCTGCGCAAGCTGCACACGGCGGTCCACTACGGGGCGGACACGGTGATGGACCTGTCGACCGGCGGCGACATTCCCATGATCCGCGAGCAGATCCTGCGTCACTCGCCGGTGCCGCTGGGCACGGTGCCGTTGTACGAGGCGCTGGCGCGAGTGAAGAAGCTGGAAGACCTGAACATCGACCTCTACCTTGAAGTGATCGAGGAGCAGGCGCAGCAGGGCGTGGACTACTTCACCATCCACGCAGGCATACTGATCCAGTATGTGCCGATGGTGTCCAAGCGGATCACGGGAATCGTGAGCCGGGGCGGCGCGATCCTGGCGCAGTGGATGACATCGCACCATAAGCAGAATTTTTTGTACGAGAACTTCGACCGCATTACCAAGGTGATGGCGAAGTACGATGTTTGCTACTCGCTGGGCGATGCGCTGCGACCCGGCTGTCTGGCGGACGCAAGCGATGAGGCGCAGTTCGCCGAGCTGAAGACGCTGGGCGAGTTGACACGGCAGGCGTGGAAGAGCGATGTGCAGGTGATGATCGAGGGGCCGGGGCACATCCCGATGGACCAGATCAAGATGCAGGTGGACAAGGAGGTCGAGCTGTGCGATGGCGCGCCGTTCTATGTGCTGGGGCCGCTGGTGATCGACATCGCTCCGGGCTACGACCACATCACATCGGCGATTGGGGCGGCAATGATCGGATGGCACGGCGCGGCGATGCTCTGCTACGTGACGCCGAAGGAGCACCTGGGACTGCCGAATGAGAAGGACGTGAAGGACGGGATCATCGCGTACAAGATTGCGGCGCACGCGGCGGACGTGGCGCGCCACCGGCCCGGCGTGCGCGACCGCGACGACGCCATCTCGCAGGCGCGGTACACCTTCGACTGGGACAAGCAGTTCGCGCTGTCGCTGGACCCGGAGACGGCGCGCTCCATGCACGACGAGACGCTGCCCGACGAGTACTACAAGGAGGCGGCGTTCTGCAGCATGTGCGGGCCGAAGTTCTGCAGCATGAACTGGTCGAGCAAGGTGGACAAGTTCAACGAGCAGGAACACGGGTTGACGAAGCCGGACCTGACGCAGATTGTTACCGACCAGATGGCGCTGCGCGGCTAAGAGCCAAGCGCGCGGGGAAGCTTCTTCATATTCACTCTCTTTGGCGGGGCTAATTCGCTGAGGGCCGCTCTATGTGGTCGATGACCAGCGTCTCCACCTGGCCCTTGCTCTTCTCCAGCTTCAGACCCAGCGCCTCGACTGCGGTAAAGGCTGCCAAGCTGGGATCGGGAGCCGTGAACGCTCCCTGCGCGTCGCCCTGTCCTCGCGGCTCGATCGGCGGGAACTTAACCACAAAGTCGTATCGTCCGGTCAGCCCGGTCTTGTCCTGAACCGTACCTTCGTTATGGCCCATATTCGACAAGATATTCGACAGGAGAGAAGCAAGCGAGGCCATCGATGTTCCATAAAAGCTCATGGACGCGCCCTTGCTGTCGATGCTACTAACCACAACCCCGCCCCACGGCAGCTTTGTACCGCTCGGAGGATCGACGGTCGGGTCTGTCTCCTTGAACTTGATCCCGCTTTTGCCAACCACCAGCGAATAGACCGAAGCGTCTTTGATCTCGCGATGCACCGCCAGCTTGCAGCGCTCAACAAGCATCGCTTGCAGCATCGACCGTAGCATCAGCTTCTGCGACTCCGGCTTCTGCCATTCCGCGCGGTCTTCGTCGGAGATGCGCGCATCGATGTCATAACGCTCCGACCCCGCCCATTCGGGTAGACCCTTCACTTGACCCGGCGAGTAGAACGCCGCGCCCCCGACCTGCGGAACATAGGCTGTATTTATCACCAGACCTAGTGACGAGTTGACCATGCGATAGCCATCCGCCGTCGCCTTTCCCATCACTTCCTGCATATTATTCCCATCCATCTCCGAGATATTCTGCCGGATCGATACCACCTCAAACGCATAAGTCTTGGCCGGAGCCGCAACCGCTGCTGCGGTCGCGGCAGCCGCCGGAGCAACTGGAGCCGCAGTTGTCGGGGCATTTGTCGTCTGCCCCACAGCTATCCCCGCAGAGACAAACCCTGCCAGCAGAATCTTGCCAATCATGAATTAAATCCTCGCATCGAATCGTACTCCTGCGCACGGCATCGGGTAGAGTGATGGTATGGCGGAAGTGGAGACAGCCCAGGAGCGACAGATAGCGAAGCCGCGGCAAGCAGGTGTGGCGGAACGGGCTGCCGGGCCGCTGGGGGAGGCGATCTCGATCATGGCGCGGCTGCGCGCGCCGGGCGGCTGTCCGTGGGACCGCGAGCAGACCTTCGACACGATCAAGCGATACACGCTGGAGGAGACCTACGAGGTCTTCGACGCCATCGAGCGGCGGGCGTGGCCGGAGCTGAAGGACGAGCTGGGCGACCTGCTGCTGCAGGTTCTCTTCTACGCGCAGATGGCTGCGGAGGCGGGCCACTTCGACATTGCGGACGTTGCAGCAAATCTGAATGCGAAGCTGATTCGGAGGCATCCGCATGTCTTCCCGGTGGAGGGAAAGCTGGCCGATGCGACGGACGCGGATGCGGTGCTGCGCAACTGGGAGCAGATCAAGCGGGGCGAGAAGCGAGCGACTGGAGAGACTGCAACGGCTTCGGTGCTGGAGGCGATTCCGCGCTCGATGCCGGCGGTGATGGAGGCAGGCAAGCTGGGCTCGAAGGCGGCGAAGGTGGGGTTCGACTGGCCCGATGCACAGGGGGTCTTCGAGAAGCTGCAGGAAGAGATTGACGAATTAACAGCAGAGATGGAAAAGGCTAAAACGGCGGAGCTGACCCGCAGCGAAGAAAAGAAGGAGACCCGCATCGAGGAGGAGTTGGGCGATATTCTATTTACGGCTGTGAATCTCGCTCGGCACTTGAAGGTGGATGCAGAGTCTGCGCTGCGCGGGGCGAATGCGAAGTTTCGCACGCGGTTTGGGGCGATGGAGACGAGTGCGGGAGGGTTCGATGCGCTGGCTTCGCTTATACCCGCCGAGTTAGACGCGCTTTGGAACCGCGCAAAGCTCGAAAACGACGCGAAGCAGAAAAGACAGACTGGAAACGAACCGGACTCCTCCGTAGCGGATGGGCTGAAGGCATGAGTGAGACAGAACAGACGAACGATGTGGTAGAGAACCTGGTCCAAACGACCGGGAATGCGGGCGATTCGAAGCAGATTCGCATTACGCCGGTGAAAACGCTGGCTGACTTCGAAAGTTGCGTGGCGGTGCAGCTTGCAGTGTGGGGATACAGCGACGGCGACCTGATTCCGAAGCGGGTGTTTCTGGTGGCCGAGCGCATCGGCGGTCAGGTGCTGGGGGCCTACGACGGGAATACTCTGGTGGGCTTCGCGATGGCGTTTCCCGGCTATCGCGAGGGCAAGCCGTACCTGCACTCGCACATGCTGGCCGTGCTTCCGCAGTATCGCAACGCGGGGCTGGGACGGCGGTTGAAGCTGGCGCAGCGCGACGATGCGCTGGAGCGCGGCATCGACCTGATGGAGTGGACCTTCGATCCGCTTGAGATCAAGAACGCGCATCTGAACATTGCGCGGCTGGGAGCGATAGCGCGGCGCTACATACGGAACATCTATGGGCCGTCGACCTCGCCGTTGCAGGGTGGGCTGCCGACGGACCGGTTGGTGGTGGAGTGGTGGCTGCGGTCGGAGAGGGTGCGGCGGGCATTAGGCGAAGAGGCGGCGGGGCAGGCGGCGGCTGCCGACGAGGTGGTGGAGCGGATCGATGTGCCTTGCATCATTCACGACTGGAAGCGCGACCCGGAGCGGCGTAGTCTGGCAGAGTCGCTACAGACGCGCAACCGTCTCATCCTGGAATCGGCGTTTGCGCGAGGGCTGGCTATTATCGGTTACGAACGCTGCGCGAACGGCGACGGATACTTCCTGCTGGGGCGCGTGAGCGGACTGTAAGACAGGGAACAGCAAACAGGGAACAGGGAACAGAAAGACGCAAGGACAGGACGAATCAATGCTGATTATCGACGCAGTCCATCTACGCGAGATCAATATGCCTCTCGCCTTTCCGTTCGAGACCAGCTTTGGCCTGACCACAACCCGCCGCATTTTGCTGGTGGAGATCGAGTCCGACGGGATGACGGCCTGGGGCGAGTGCGTGGCCGGCGAGCATCCATATTTTTCCGACGAGTGCATTGACACGGCGTGGATCGTCACCGAGAACGAACTCGCGCCTCGTCTGCTGGGCAAGGAACTCGTTGGTGGAGGGAGTTGTCCCGATCTCTTCCGCCAGGTGCGCGGGCACAGGATGGCCAAGGCGGCTCTGGAGAACGCGGTGTGGGAGCTGGAGGCGCAGAAGAAGCAGGTGCCACTGGCACGGCTGCTGGGTGGCACGCGCAGCGTGATTCCGTGCGGCGTCTCGATCGGAATTCAGGCGTCGCCCGCGGCGCTGATGGAGACGATCGCAAAGGAGCTTGAGGCGGGTTATCAACGCATCAAGCTGAAGTGCAAACCGGGCTGGGACACAACAATCTTCGAGGCTGTGCGCGCGCGCTGGCCGGAGATTCTGCTGAGCTGCGACGCCAACTCGGCCTATCGCATCGCCGACATCGAGCACATTGCAGAGTGGGACCAGTTCAAGCTGCTGATGATCGAGCAGCCGCTGTGGTACGACGATTTCTACTTCCACTCGATGTTGCAGAAGCGGCTGGAGACGGCGATCTGCCTGGACGAGTCGATCCGCAACCGGCGGGACGCTCTGGCTGCCATCGACATGGAATCGTGCCGCATCCTCAACATCAAGGTGGGGCGGGTGGGCGGCTTCAGCGAGGCGATAGCGGTACACAATGTGGCGGCGGAGCGCGGCATTCCGGTGTGGTGCGGGGGAATGCTGGAGACGGGCATCGGGCGGGCGCACAATATCGCTCTCTCGTCGCTGGGGAACTTCTCGCTGCCGGGGGACGTGTCTGCGTCGGCGCGCTACTGGGCCGAGGACATCATCGAGCCGGAGGTGACGGTGAGCGCCAAAGGCGAGATCAAGGTGCCTCGCGGCGTTGGCTGTGGGTTCACCGTGCGGCGCGAGCGGATCGAGGCTCTGACGGTTCGGCGGCAGACGCTGCGCGCGGCGGCGCGAGTGACGGCCTGAGAATTGCTGTTATTTCGCCTTATATTCTTTTTTCCTTCTCCCCCTCCCCCTGCCATCCCCCCTGGGGGTGGATTGGTGCGTAAGTGGTTTGTTATGTGGTTGCCAGAGGGATAATACTCATAATGGACATCTTGGGAGCAAATGGTTTTGAATCAATCGGTTACGCTGGATATGGCTGGCCAAAATATTGATTGCGTTGAGGTTGCGGCTAAAAGATTAAGGACATAAGGGTTAGGGGTGATTTCCTGAAGGTATAGCGGAGCTACAAAGGCAACGACAGAGATTCTGAGCTTCGCTCAGAATGACGAACAAAAACAAAGGCCAATACGGGGATTCTTCGCTGCGCTCAGAATGACAACTTGTGGTGGCTGCGCCAGAATGACGATTTCAGTGGCGGCTGCGCTCAGAATGACAACTTGCGGTGGCTGCGCCAGAATGACGTCCCGTGTGGTGGTTGCGGGTAAAAGATTGATACGGTGCGGATTATTCAGTTGAGAAAGAACGGTTCAAGTGGGCGGCGGGAGTTTATTTCCGCACGGTCAAAGCTGCCCCTCGATGGATTTGATCCATATATTAATTGTATCAAGCGGGGCATAACTACTATGCCAACTTTTTAAATGAATTATGTGGTTTGGTTGGTGTGGTTTAGGGGGATTTTGGGGCGTCGAGGGGCTTGACAAGGGGATTTGCTGGGGTATTTGAGAAATTTTGTCGATAAGTCAGATAGAGCGCCATCCAATGAATTGTCCGCCTCTCTGAGGCGTGCGTCGCGATACAGGCCGGGGCATGGTGCGCGGAGGTCTAAATGGTGCGAGTGGGCAGAACGATTCTGGTTGGGGTATGCGTGGCTGCTGGGTTGGCGCGGCTGGGGGTTGGGCGGGTGGAGGCGGCGGACCATACGGCCATCGCGGCGGGACAGGCGAATTTGCCGAGTACTGCGACGCTACAGGTGACCTCTCGGGAGAAGGTGGTAGATGTGACGGTGAGCGACGCCAAAGGCAACCCTGTGCATGGGCTGATGAAGGCGGAGTTCACCGTGGAGCAGGACGGCACGCCGCAGACGATCCGAAGTTTCAATGAGTACGGCGCGGGGTTGCAGGCGCCCACGCCGGTGCGGCCCAGGCTACCGGCGAACGTCTACAGCAACGTGCAGGAAACGCCCGCGAGCGGGCCGGTGAATGTGATCCTGCTGGACGACTTCGCGACACCTCCGGACACGATGGCGATTGGGAAGAAAAAGGTGGCGAAGTATCTGCGGGAGATGCCGCAGGGAACGCAGGTGGCTGTGTATGCGGTGTCGCACAATAAGGGATTTCGCCTGCTACAGGATTTTACGACCGATGGCGCTGTTGCGGCCGCGAGCGTGGAGGCGCTGGACGTGGAGTGGTTCAGGAATCGAGCCAGTATCGATCCTCACGAAGCGATGAGGATGATCGCGGCGCACGCGGCTGGGATCAAGGGCAGAAAGAACCTGCTGTGGTTCGCCAGCCAGTTTCCGATCAACGCTTGCACGCCAGGTATCACCGACCAGCAGGTGCGCGATTTTTTCCGGCCACTGACAGAGGAGCAGTTCGCGGTGTACTCGGTGGACGCGGCCGGATTGGAGATACCGGTGCCGAAATCCAATTACATACCCTGCAAGCAACGCGGGATGGAGATGATCGCCGAGGCGACCGGCGGGAAGGCGATATACAACTCCAATGACTTCGAGTCGATGATGGCGAAGGCAGTGGAGAACGGCAGCAACTACTTCACGTTAACTTACGTGCCTCCACCGTTAGCGTACGACAGCCAATTGCACGCAATCGACGTGAAAGTGGATCGGGCAGATCTGAAGCTGGCGTACAGGAAGGGATTCAACGCAGATGCACCGGCGCAGAACGCCGCGGCATCGGGTGCGAAGCTGATGCAGGCGTCGATGGAGCGGGGGCTGCCGCCTTCGACCCAGATTCTGTTCGATGTGCGGGTGCAGCCCAGCACGGAGCCGCAGAAGCCGACAGACCCTGCGGTGATGGGGATACTGGATGGGAAGTTCAAAAAGGCGGCGCTGACCCGGTACGGGTTTCTGTACACGGTGCCGGGGAGTGAGATCACGTTTTCGGATGGGCCGAACGGGACGCAGAAGGGATGGGTGGAGTTCGAGGTGATGGCGTTTGACGCGGAAGGCAGGCAACTAACGATGTTGAGCCAAAACGAGCAGATTCCGATGACGGAGGAAAAGTACGCGCAGTTTGTGAAGACGCCATTCCAGTTCATCCAGCAGATTGATCTGCCGGCCGGCGCGTTAACGTTGCGGGTGGGGGTGCTGGATGGGGTGTCGAACAGAGTGGGGACGGTGGAGATTCCGCTGACGGTGGCGAAGGGGTCGGGGCTGATGGCGCGACGTTAGGGAGCGCTGTGGTGGCGCTGTGGTGGATGGTTGGGCAAACAACAAATGCGGGGGTCCCTCCACTACGCCGCTCACGGTGAGACAGTGAGCGGCTTCGGTCGGGATGACGGTGAGTTGTTGGTTGGACGACAAAGACGGTTCGGGCAGACGCGAAGCCCCACCTTAGCGACGATGAAGCTGTCGCGAAGATGGGGCACCCGGCAAAAAGCAGATTCCTTGTATCTTTCGCAACGAGGCGTAACTTTGGGTTACGTTTCGGCGGAGAGGTCGTAGATTCCTTAGGCCGCGTGAGCAGAGCCTGTGCGGAGATCGGCCCCCGTCCCTCTCTTT
>Ga0302202_10002557_pt1 | contig 20841 bp, 23 predicted proteins | sample II_Bog_N3_3_FD_194579 | JGI IMG/M metagenome (GOLD analysis project Ga0302202, IMG submission 194579) | Peat permafrost microbial communities from Stordalen Mire near Abisko, Sweden - II_Bog_N3_3 | ecosystem: Environmental > Terrestrial > Soil > Wetlands > Peat | place: Sweden: Abisko...
TGAGGAAACCCTCGGTCTGGTCGGCGGGCGCGAAGGGGTGGATGTCGGCGAAGCCCGGCAGGGTGATCGGGATCATTTCTGCGGTGGCATTCAGCTTCATCGTGCAGGAGCCCAGCGGGATCATGCTGCGGTTCAGCGCGATGTCCTTGTCTTCCAGCCGCTTCAGATACCGCAGCATCTCGTGTTCCGAGTGGCACTGCGCGAACACGGACTGGTCAAGAAACGGTGTCCCGCGCAGCAGTGCGGCGGGAATGCTGCCGCCGGCGCTGGCCGGATCGCCGCCCAGCAGGCGCGCCAGAACGGTCAGGTCCGCGCGTGTCACGGTTTCGTCCAGCGCGATCCCGACCGCGCGGTCGTCCACCCGGCGCAGGTTGAAACCGGCCGCCACGGCCGCACGCAGCATCGCGTCGGCATCACCGCATTCGACCACGATGGTGTCGAAGAACGAGTCGAACCGCACCCGGTGGCCGCTCCGCCGCGCGGCGTCCGCCAGCAGACGGGCTTGCAGGTTGACGCGGCGGGCGATGCGCCGTAGCCCCTCCGGCCCGTGCCACACGGCGTAGAAGCCAGCGATCACCGCCAGCAGCACCTGCGCGGTGCAGATGTTGGAGGTCGCTTTCTCGCGGCGGATATGCTGCTCGCGGGTCTGCAGCGCCAGCCGCATCGCCGGCTGCCCCGCGGCATCCTGCGACACGCCGACCAGCCGGCCCGGCATGTGGCGCTTGAACCCATCGCGGGTGGCAAAGAACCCGGCATGCGGGCCGCCGAAGCCCATCGGCACGCCGAAGCGCTGCGCCGATCCGACCACCATATCCGCGCCCATCTCGCCGGGTGGGGTCAGCAGCGCCAGCGCCAGCGGATCGGTGGCGACGATCGCCAGCGCGTCAACCGCGTGCGCCGCGGCGATTTCCTCAGACAGGTCGCGCAAGGCGCCGGTCGAGCCAGGATATTGCAGCACCAGCGCAAACGGCTGCACCGAGCCGATCGCCGCCGGATCGCCGGGGGCGACATCCACCAAAGTGATCCCGATCGGCCGCGCCCGGGTCGCCAGCACGGCGCGTGTTTGCGGATGCAGATCAGTCGCAACCGCCAGCACGTCGGATTTCGACTTGCTGAGGCCGTGCGCCATCGCCATCGCTTCCGCCGCGGCGGTCGCCTCGTCGAGCAAAGATGCATTGGCGATCTGCATGCCCGTCAGGTCGCAGATCATGGTTTGAAAATTCAGCAGTGCTTCCAGCCGGCCCTGGGCGATCTCCGCCTGATAGGGTGTGTAGGCGGTGTACCAGCCGGGATTCTCCAGCACGTTGCGCAGGATGACAGGCGGCGTCACGGTGCCGTGGTAGCCCATCCCAATCAGCGACTTCTTGCGCACATTCCGGTCGGCCAGACCGCGCAATTCGGCGATCACCCCGGCCTCATCCAGGGGCGGCGGCAGATCGAGGCCGCGGTTCATGCGGATCGATTCCGGCACGGTCATCGCGGCGACGTCGGCCAGGGTCGCGGCGCCGATCGTATGCAGCATGGCAGCCAGATCGGATTCCGACGGCCCGATATGACGGCTCACGAATCCATCCGCCGCTTCCAGCTCCGCCAGCTCAGCCAGGGCATCCATGCTCACAGCGTCTCCAGGAATTCGTCGTAGGCGTCCTGGTCCAGCAGTTCATCGAAGGTGGCGGGGTCGTCGAGTTCCAGGCGGAAGAACCAGCCCTCGCCCTCGGCGTTGGTGTTGACGATGGAGGGATCCTCGACGATCGTTTCGTTGACCTCGACCACCTTGCCGGCCAGCGGCGAATAGACGTCGGACGCGGCTTTCACGCTTTCCACCACGGCGCAGGCTTCCGCCGCCGCGACCTCGCGTTCCAGGGCGGGCAGTTCGATGAAGACCAGCTCGCCGAGTTGCTCCTGGGCGTGGTCGGTGATGCCGACCGTGGCGATGTCGCCGTCCAGCGTGACCCACTCATGGTCTTTGGTGAAACGTTTGTCGGAGCCTTTCTTGGCCATCGGACAATTCCTTGCTTAGCGCGCGTAGCGGTGGGGAACGAAGGGGAGCGGAACGACGGTCGCCGGCAAAGCCTTGCCGCGCACCATCAGATTGAATTTGGTGCCGTCCCCGGCCAGGTCGCGGCGGACGTAGCCCATGGCGACCGGCGCATTCAAAGACGGGGCGAAACCGCCGGAGGTGACCAGGCCGGCCTCGGTGTCATCCAGTGCCACGATGGTGGTCTGCGCCCGAGCAGGGGCCCGGCTGTCGGGGCGGATGCCGACGCGGAGGCGGGGGGCGCCGTTGTCGAGTTGGTCGCGGATCGCCTCGGCGCCGGGGAAGTCCAGGTTCATCTTGCGGCGTTTGCCGATCACCCAGGTCAGCCCGGCCTCGACCGGTGTTGTCACTTCATCGATGTCGTTGCCGTAGAGGCAGAGTCCGGCCTCCAGCCGCAGCGAATCGCGCGCACCGAGGCCGGCCGGCACGACCTCCGGCTGCTGCAGCAGCCGATCGGCGAAGGATTCCGCCTGGTCGGCGGGGACGGAGATCTCGAACCCGTCTTCGCCGGTGTAGCCCGAACGGGATATCAGGCAGGGGATGCCGGCAATGGTCAGTTCCGCGACGCCCATGAAGGACAAGGCGGCTGCCTCCGGGCTCAGCCGGGTCATCACCGCGGCAGCCGCCGGGCCTTGCAGGGCCAGCAGGGCGCGATCGGCGGCCTCCTGCAAGCGCACGCTGGCTGGCAAATGGGCGGCGAGGTGCGCGAAGTCCACGTCCTTGCGGCTGGCGTTCACCACCAGGAACAGCCGTTCGGCGCCGAGGTTGGCGACCATCAGGTCGTCCAGGATGCCGCCGGCTTCATTGGTGAACAGGGTGTAGCGTTGCCGTCCGGGCTTCAGGCCGGCGATGTCACCGGGCACCAGTTGCTCCAGCGCCGCGGGGGCATTGGCACCCGTCAGCATCGCCTGGCCCATATGGGAAACGTCGAACAGTGCGGCTTTGTCCCGGCAGTGCAGATGTTCGGCCATGACGCCGCCGCGGCAGCGCGCCGCCAGATCACCGGTGAAGTCGTACTGCACCGGCATGGCATAGCCGGCGAAAGGCACCATCCGAGCCCCCAGGCGCCGGTGCCAGGCATCCAGCGGGGTGGCCTTCAACAGTGTCGCGTCGGCCGGCAGGGTTGGATCGGTCACCACGCACTCCGCATACAGGGTCGTCCGCCAGCGACGTGCCGGCGGAAGCTGACCCCCCTCTGTCGCGGAACCTGAGAGATTCGGCGCGAGCGCGCCTTACTCCGTCGGTGCAGCGGGTATGGACACCCGCCGGCTTTCCAGAGATCCCTGTGCCCGGTGCGGTCCGTGGTACCTGAGCGTTTCCGGGGGCCGGTTGCGCCTTCGGCGGCGGGCGGGCCCGCTCTCTCCCGCGCCGGGTGGCTGGGACGGCGCAAGATGCGCCGATTGCGCGGTGGAAGCCAAGGGGATTCGGCGGCCATGGGTCCGGATCACGGAAATCTGCTGTCTGATTTGCCGTCACACAACTTTCCGTGTGCAAAAATTGGGTGGGTGGCTTATTATTAACCTGTGAACGCTCTAGTGTGAGTGGGGAAGCCGCTGGTGAAGTACCTGCCGCCATTTGACAAAATCCGCAGCCGGATGACTCTGGCGACCGTACGGGGTTCGGTCACCGCCTCGGCCAGCTACACGGAATTCCAGGTGTTGATCCGCACCTTGCTGGCCGGAATCGAGGTGGATGAGGTCTGGTATCTGGAGCAGAACCCCGACATCGCCGAGGCGATCAAGGCCGGCATCGTCGGGTCGGCCAAACAGCACTTCGTGTACGACGGCTATTTCGAGGGCCGGCGGCCGTTCCCGATCGCGGTCGATGAGGCCTTCTATCTGGCGCAATACCCCGAGGTCGCCGAAGCCATCCAGGATGGCAGGCTGGAATCCGCGCAGCAGCATTTCGACGAAAACGGCTATCGGGAGGGCCGGCTGCCCTATCCTCTGTGACCGCCGGCCCGCCCGGTCAGGCACCGCGCACGTAACGCCCGGTCAGGATCCGCAGGTGGTCGCGGAAATGCGGCCGCAGCCGAGCAGACCATGGTGTGCCAGCGGCGGTCTTCCAGGCTGGGGTAAGCGGCACGTCGGGCGAGGCCAGGTGATACAGCGCCAGATAGCGGTGCGTCCCTTTCCCATCGCGGAACCGGCGCGCGCACAAAGTGCCGGGTACCTTGGACAGCGCCGGGATGTGTTCGTGGTCGTACCACTCGTTGAACTCGTCTTCGTGTGCGGGATCGACGTTCATGGCGTTGACCAGCAGGCCGCCGGCGCCGGCGGGACCGGCCAGATCGCCGGGCAGGGTCTGCTCGCCGTCGAAGCGCAGCAGCCGGGTCGCGATCTTGCCTATCCGTTTCGACCAGACTGACAGGTTCTCGTAGGCGATCGCCTTGTAGGGCGCGCTTTCCAGCACCGACAGGCTGTCCAGTTCATAGCTGGCAACGGCGTGTTTCGGGTTGGCGACGCTGATCCAGCGGGCGCAGGCGCCGAAGCCGGGAACGCGCTCACGCTCCGGGATGTGCTCCAGGTCGTACCAGTCGTGGAATTCGTCCGCGTGCGCGTTGGTATAGTCGAACGCGACCAGCAGGATGCCTTTGGCCATGGTTTCCTCCATTTGACGGGCCGGCAGCTTCGCGCAGACCGGCCCGGGGCGCCAGTGCGGTTTTTTTCATGAAAGCGGCTGGCGTTAACGAAGTGTTCACCCGACAGCGGCAGTGTGGCGTCGTCAGCCTTTACCGAAAACCGGCCCGGGCCTGGCGACGTATGAACCCAGCGTGTTGGACCACATCAACGGGGCCTGGCAGCCGCTTCGCAAGGATTCGCCGCATGCCAGCCATCCTTCGGTCCATCACCGTCCGGCCCTTGCCTATTGTTGTTTTGATCGCCTGCATCGGCGGGTGGCTGCTGCTCGCTGCCACATTGGCTGCCGAGGGCGCGCCGTGTTCCGGTCCGAACGCCACCGCGTGCAGTGCCGCTGCGCCGGCGATGCAGCTTGCCCAGGCGAACCCCTGCCCCCCGGGCAAACCCGGCTGCAACACCCACGCGCCAGTCGCTCGGATGGTCGGACCGGCCTATTCGCAGCAACGATTTGCGCCCCGGGATCATCGTGAGGGTCCCTGCGAAGGGGACCACCGCGTGCCCGGCTGCGGCCCCGGCACAACGGCTGCGGTGATCCAGGGAGTCGCCGGGATGATGCAGATGTTCGCCCCGCCACCGCCGCCGGCTGCGCGGTGAGTTGCCGCGCCGGGTCGGGCGGCTCGCTCGCGGCGCGCCGCCGCAAAAGCGTTTTCACCGTGACTTGAAACCGGCGGTGGGGCGCGGCCAGTTGCCCCGATCGATGCCGATGACCTGGCCGCGCAGCCGAGCGGGCCAGGTTTTGGCGACCGCAGCACGATCTGCAGGCCGGAGCGGTATTCCGGCACCGAAATCCCGAACTCCTTGATGAACCGCGGCGAGGCCAGGGCGAAGGTCACCCCGGCGATCCCGTCGAACCCCCAGCCGGTTCGCGATCGCGATGTGCCAGTGCGTGGACGTGACCCGGCTCTGGCCGCTGGCCGCTCTGAATGCGGCGGAGCGCCGGTATTGCTGCTCCAGTGGTCCGATCGCGGCCTGTCCGACGGTGGTGCCCATAGCCGGTTCCCCCACCGCCGGGATCGAGGTGTCTCGGCTTATCGGGGGGGCAGTTTAGGCGTGCCGGATCAACTGGCCAGCGCGAAGCGGGGGACCTGCCCCAGGCGCGGTTTGGCGGCGGCGTCGCTCGGCAGAACCGCCCGCAGCCGGTCCAAGGTGGCGGAACTCGCGCACAGCAGCGGCAGCCGCACCGTGTCCGCACACAGGCCCAGTTCGGCCAGGGCGGCCTTCAGCGGATCGAGTTGATCCCGCAGGCGGGCAAACGCCTCCAGGTCGCCCACATCCCATGCCCGGTGCAGCGCGGCACAGAGTTTCGGCACGACGTTGGCGGTGACGGAAATGCAGCCGGCGCCACCCATCGCCCGGTGCGCCGCGGCCGTGGCGTCGTCGCCGGAATATTGCAACAGATCGGCGCCGCACAAAGCGCGCAGGCACGGCGGGCGCGACAGGTCGGCCGTCGCATCCTTGATGCCGACGATCAACTCATCGGCGAACTACCGCGCCACCGTCGCATCCGCGATCGCCACGCCAACCCGGGTCGGCACATCATAAATCAACACCGGCAGGCTCGTGGCGTGTGCGACCGCTCTGATATGCGCAGCGATGCCTTCCTGTGACGGCTTCACATAGGGCGGCGGGGCGCACAGCAGCACATCCGCGCCGCCTCGGGATGCATCTTCCGCCAGCGGGACCGATCGCGCGGTATCGGACGCGGTGCAGCCGGCGATCACCGGCACGCGTCCGGCCGCGCTCCGCACGACGATGCGCACAACCCGGGCAGCCTCGGGCGCGCTGAGGGCTGAGGCCTCGCCGGTGCTGCCGCAGGCGAGCAGGGCTGCGGTACCGCGGGCGATCTGGCGCTCGACCAGGGGGGAGAGCGGTCTCATCGATCGCCGTATCCTGGAACGGAGTCGGCAGCGCGGTCCACGAGCCGCCGATGCCATCAAGTGCGTGAAGCAGGGGTGCCTCTCTGGCTCAGACGCGGCCACGCAGGCCGAACAAGGGCAGTTCCGCCGTCAGCAGGGTTTGCGCGCCGGTCCGGCGCAGCCGGATGGCGGAGAAGCCGTGCAGCCGCAGCACGCGGCTGACGCTTTGCGCGAGGCTGCCGGACGGATCGGACGGGCAACGCAGGATGATTCGTCCCGCCGCGGCCAAAGCGCGGCGTGCATGGCCGACGACAGCAGGCGCGGTCTCGGCTGACAGCAGGGCGGGGACGACCACCAGGTCGGCGCTCCCCGGCTCCGGCCGGTCATTGCGGCACAATTCGGTGACCGCTCGGGCGCCGGCGCGGATCAGCGCGCAGGTCACGTCCAGCGCGCCTTGACCGAACATCAGGGCGCGCTCATCGGCAACGTCACCGATGCTGGCCAGCAGAAGGGAGTCCGGGTCGGGCGGCGGGCACGCATCGGGGCGGTGCGCGCGAGCATTTCGTGGCGGCATGTTTGTCTCCCTGGATCGATGTCAGCGGGTGCCGGTCCATCGCCTTCCCGCGGCTGCCACGCCCACCGCCACCACGAGGACCACGACGGCGACATCCAGCGCGATCATCGCCGTCCGGATCAGCATGAGGCCGTGGAACAGGAGGTGGTGGGCATTCATGGCCTGCCCAAGATCGGCGCCGCGGCATAGGATATCGATCGGTCTCGGACGGTCGCAGCATAGGATTTTCATGCAGTACGCTTCGGCATGGACCGGGCGCGCGAGCGACGTCAGTCCGTGTCGGTCAACCGCCAGAAATCCGCGATCCGCGCGGTCGCGGGCAGGCCGCGGTCGAGCATGAAGGGCGCCGTGTGGCCAATTCCGTCACCCACGGGATAGCCGTGCCCCATACCCACCAGGGTCCAGAGTTCCAGGGCATCGCCCCAGGTGCGATGGCGCACCCCGGCCGCGGTTTCGTCCCGGACCGGCGCCTCCGGCAGACCGTGCAGGGCCTGCCATTGGTGAGCCAGCCGTTCGGCGTTCTCGGGCGCGACGGTGTCGTCGGCGTCGCCCTGCCAGATCGACAGATGCGGCCAGGCGCCGCGATAATCCTGTGGCGCCGCCTGCCGCACCGCCTCGTCGCGCGCCACGGGTGCCGCGCTGGCCATGCGCATCAGACCCTGCATGGCCGAGTTCGCACTGCCCACGGGCAGTCCGGCCACCACCGCGCCCGCGGCGAACAGGTCGGGATAGGCCGCCAGCATCGCCGCCGTCATCGCGCCGCCCGCCGACAGGCCGGCGATGAAAATCCGGTCCGGATGGGACCCGAAGCGGGTGATCGCGGCCTGCGTCATCGCCGCGATCGAACCGGCCTCGCCTTCACCCCGTGCGGTTTGCGCCGGTTCAAACCACTGGAAGCACCGCCCGCCGTTGTTGGATGACGCCTGTTCGGGCAGCACCAGCGGGATGCCCAACCGGTCGGATAACCCGATCCAGCCGGAGGCCTCGGCGAAGCCGGCGGCCTGCTGGCCGCAGCCGTGCAGCAGGACAATCAGCGGGCGTCCAGGCGCCTCGCCGCCGGAAGGCTCATGCACCAGCATGCGCAACTTGCCGGGATTCGCGCCGAAGGCGGGAAATTCCACCAGCCGCCCCGGCAGCGGCGGTGCCGCGGGAAGCGGCGGCTTCAGCCGTGGCAGTTCCGCCTTGGCGACCCGAGCGGCCAGGCGAAGCCCCCGCTTCAGGGTCTTGAGCGAGAGTGGCCGGCGCATATCAGCTTCGGGATTCATAAGCATACGATCAATATGCTGCGTTGCAGCAAAAAATCAACCGTGAGGCGGCTGACATCCCTGTGACGGACTCCCCCCGCTCTGCCTACCCTGGCATGATGACCGACGACGAAACCCCCAGCCCGAGTCGCTCCCTCATGCTGCATCTGACCAAACTGGCCGTCGGCGTGCGCGACATCGACCATATCCGCGCCTTGCAGGCCGAACGCGCGCAGACCCATCCGCCGCTGCGCCACCGCACCCGCAACTTTCCGCGCCGCAAGGATGAGGTGCTGGATGGCGGGTCGATGTACTGGGTGATCAACGGGTCGATGCTGGCGCGCCAGCGGATCGTCGACATCATCGAGGACGAGCGGGAGGACCGGTCGGCTTGCGCTGGCCTGGTTCTGGACCCCGAACTGGTACCGCTGGTCGGGCGGCCGACGAAGCCGTTCCAGGGGTGGCGGTATCTGCAGCCCGACGAGGCACCGGCCGATCTGGCGTCGCCGGGACCGATCCAGGGGTTGGAGGCCTTGCCCCCCGCACTGCGTCAGGAATTGCGCGCGCTTTGCCTGCTGTGACCGAACGGGTCATTTTCACTGTCATCAACCCGACATAATCCGCAACAACCGGTCATTGCGCGCGGTTCGGCATCGGGGCAGAAGCTTCCCGTCCCATGAGCCATGTCCACGTCATCGGTGCCGGTCTTGCCGGGCTCTCCGCTGCCCTCGCGCTGTCCGAGGCGGGGTGGACGGTCACCTTGTATGAATCCGGTCCGGCGGCCGGTGGGCGCTGCCGTTCGTATTTCGACCGCGAGCTGGGCATGCGGATCGACAACGGCAACCACCTGCTGCTGTCCGGCAACCGGTCGACCTTTGCCTATGTCAAGGCGATCGGCGCGACCGACCGGTTTGGCGGCCCGACGCGTGCGCTGTTTCCCTTCATCGATCTGAAGACCGGCGACCGCTGGACCCTGCGGCCCAATCGCGGCCCCCTGCCATGGTGGATCGTCTCCGCCGACCGGCGGGTGCCGGAAACGCGGTTGTCGGATTATGCCGGCCTGCTCGGCATCTCCCGGGTCAAGGACGACACGGTGGTCGCGGAGTCGATGCGCCGCGGCCGGCTCTACTGGCGCCTGGTGGAACCGCTGGCCATCGCCGCGCTCAACACAAGGCCGCAGGCGGCGCTGGCGCGGCTGTTGGGGGCGGTCATGCGGGAAACCTTGCTGCGCGGCGGCGGCGCCTGCATTCCGCGTTTCCCGCGGGAGGGACTGTCGGAGGCGCTGATCGACCCGGCTCTGGCGCTGCTGGCCTCGCGTGGTGCCACGGTGCATTGCAACCGCCGGATCACCGCGATCCGGACCGCGGGCGGACGGGCGGTCACCTTGGAAACGGCGGAGGGACCGGTTGCGGTGCAGCCCGGCGACGCGGTGGTGGTCGCAACGCCCCCCTGGATTGCGACCGAGTTGCTGCCGAGGCTGGTGGCGCCGAATGAATTCGAAGCGATCGTGAACGTGCATTTCAAACTGGAGGCCGACCCCGACGGTCCCGCGAGTGAGGCCGGTTTTGTCGGCGTGCTGGAGGGCGTCGCGGAGTGGGTGTTCGTGAAGACCGGTCACGTCTCGGTGACGATCAGCGCGGCCAACGCGCTGGTTGACGATCCGGCGCGCGCCCTGGCGACCGCGGTGTGGCCGAATGTCTGTGCGGCGCTGGACCTGCCCTACGACCCCGACGAACCGATGCCGCCGTACCGGGTCGTCAAGGAGCGGCGGGCCACCTTCGCCGCAACCGCGGTGCAGGAGCGTCGCCGGCCGGTCGCGAGGACGCCGCTGGCGAACCTGGTGTTGGCGGGCGACTGGACAGCGACCGGCTTGCCCGCCACGATCGAGGGTGCGATCAGGTCCGGCCGGACCGCGGCTGATGTGTTGCGCGCCCGGTGAGGGTGGTTCGTGGCGCCTGCGCCAGCGCCGGCGGCGAAGTTGGGCGTTCCGGCCGTGTTGCACCGTGGGCTGTCTGGAGCGTGGTTTTGGTTGGACAGCGCAGGCCTCGTCGCATCGGTCTTCCTGCGGGTTTGCGCGCGTCACCGCGATCCAGCGCACGGTGGACACGAGGGTATTGGATGCAATCCGCAGCCGTATCTGGCCATGGGATCCGCCCCAGCCTCCGCAAGTGGCGATAGCAGCCGCGTAGGAAGTTGAAGTGAGTAGCATCCGTGATAAATACATGCGACAATGCAACCCACCCGGCACCGGAGCGAGATTTAGGATGGCAAGACCGCAATTGGTTGCGCACTTTGAAACGACGGAGGATGGCAAGCCGAAGTTCGTGATGGGCAAGAGCCGGCGAAATGATCGGATCGTCTTTGAGGTCCAGAATGCGCCAGAGGATACCTGTGCGGCCACGTTCGAACCGGACCCGAGTTACGACGACCCCCGGCGCGCCCTTGTGCCAGACCGCGACGGCCGGGTTCGCCTGGCGGTGAGCTCCTACGGCGACTTCGATCGGAAAGTCTGGCTGCGGACCAACGCGGGCGAAATCCGGATCGATGATAACCTCCGGGGGCCGTTGGAACGGTCGCGATCGGGTTCGGCCAGCGGCCAGGTCATCGATGAGCCGGCCATCAACGAGGCTTTGGCCTATATTGCGGCTCAATGAGGCGCGCTTGCCCGCCACGCTCGAAGGCGCGCTCAGGTCCGGCCAAATCGCGGCCGGCGTATTGAAGGCTGGTTGAACCGATGGACTTGATGGACCACGAAGCGCTTGTCTCTGTCCACGACGATCGGCTGCTCCGATCGATCGATGGCGCGTGCGATGCGCTGGCGCGGCGCCAGCACCCGGACGGACACTGGCTGTTCGAGCTGGAAGCCGACGCCACCATCCCGGCGGAATACGTGCTGCTGGAGCATTTCCTCGACCGCATCGACGAACCGCTGCAGGCGAAGATCGGGGTCTATCTGCGCGCGATCCAGGGCGCGCATGGCGGCTGGCCGTTGTTTCATGATGGCGCGTTCAACGTCTCGGCCAGCGTCAAGGCCTACTATGCGTTGAAGGCGATCGGCGACGACCCGGACGCGCCGCATATGCGCCGGGCCCGCGCGGCGATCCTGGCCGCCGGCGGGGCAGAGCGAACCAACGTGTTCACCCGGGCGCAACTGGCGCTGTTCGGCCAGGTGCCATGGCGGGCGGTGCCGGTGATGCCGCTGGAGATCATGCATCTGCCGCTGTGGTTTCCGTTCCACCTGTCGAAGGTCTCGTACTGGTCCCGCACCGTCATCGTCCCCCTGCTCGTCCTCATGGCGCGCCGCCCGCGCGCTCGGAATCCGCGTGGCGTGGCGATCGCGGAGCTGTTCCGCACCCCGCCGGAGCGGGTGCGGGATTGGATCCGGGGGCCGTACGTCTCGGGGTGGGGGCGGTTCTTCAAGGCGGTGGACAGCCTGTTGCGGCTGCTGCCGGACCGGCGGGCGGACAAGGCGGTGGCGAAGGCGGTCGCTTTTGTGACGGAGCGGCTGAACGGGACCGATGGGCTGGGCGGGATTTACCCGGCGATCGCCAACAGCGTGATGATGTTCGACACTTTGGGTTATGCGCCCGATCATCCGGCGGCGGCGCTGGCCTGGCGAGCGGTGCGCAAACTGCTGGTGATCGAGCCGGACCGCGCCTACTGCCAGCCCTGCCTGTCGCCGGTCTGGGATACCGGCCTGGCCGGCCATGCCATGGCCGAGGCAGGTGTCGCGACCGACTCGGCTTGCGACTGGCTGCGGGATCGGCAGATCCTGGAGGTGGCCGGCGACTGGCGCGTTCGTCGTCCGGGGTTGCGGCCGGGCGGCTGGGCCTTTCAGTACGAAAACCCGCATTATCCCGACGTGGACGACACCGCAGTGGTCGGCCTGTTATTGCACCGCAACGGCAACCCCGCCCACGCCGAGTCGATTGCGCGGGCTCGCGAATGGATCGTTGGGATGCAATCGACCGGCGGCGGCAAGCTGGATGGCGGCTGGGGATCGTTCGAGCCGGAGAACACGCATCTTTACCTCAATCACATCCCCTTCGCCGACCACGGCGCGCTGCTGGATCCACCGACCAGCGACGTGACCGCGCGCTGCGTGTCATTTCTGGCACAGACGGGGATGGCGAACGACGATCCGGTGATGCAGCGCGCGCTGAATTTCCTGCGGCGCGAGCAGGAGCCGGACGGAAGCTGGTTCGGCCGCTGGGGCACCAATTACATTTACGGAACGTGGTCGGTGTTGTGTGCCCTGAACGCGGTCGGGATGGGGCCGGACGATGCCTCGGTGCGGCGGGCGATCGACTGGCTGGTCTCGGTGCAGCGCGAGGACGGCGGCTGGGGGGAGGACGAGGAAAGTTACGGCGACGCGCCGCCCGGTCGTTACAAGGAAAGCACACCGAGCCAGACCGCGTGGGCGGTGCTGGGGCTGATGGCGGCGGGGGCGGCGGACCATCCGGCGGTGGCGCGCGGTATCGCCTGGCTGACAGCGGCGCAGCGGGCGGATGGGGAATGGAGCGAACAGCCTTACACAGCGGTGGGCTTCCCGCGTGTGTTCTATCTGCGCTACCACGGCTACCGGCTGTACTTTCCGTTGCTGGCGCTGGCACGTTACCGCAAACTGTTGCAGGGGAACACGCGGCGGGTGGAATACGGGTTCTGATTGCCGGAAACTGGATTGGTGACCTCACGCCCAGGACGAAGGTTCGAAGGTGAAGGTCTCGCCCCGCGCCGGGCAGGGCTGTGGCAGATCGGACACTTGGCCGATCATGATCTCCGACGTGGTGCGCGCCATGAACTGATCGCCGGCCATGCCGGCCAGGGTCACCTCAACTTTGTGACCGGGTTCCGCGGTGGCGACGTAATGGTCATTCCACGGAAAATTCAGGCGGCCCAGGCTGTCAAGGGCCTTGGCCAGTGCCGCGACGCGCACCGGATCGGTGATCTCGGTAAACATGCGCCGCATCATGGCGGGGTCGCCGTGATCGTTGCCGGCGATGCTGACCAGCACCATGCGCTCGCGTGTCACGACCGAGAAATCGAGTTCGTGACCGGCCTGTTTCGCCAGTTCGCGGATGAAAGCGCGCTGGGTGCGGCCGTTGCCTTCACGGAAGGGGTGAATGCCGTTGATCTCGACCATGATGTCGGCGGCGCCTGTGGCAAACGCCGCGCGCGACAGGCCGCGAAGACAGTTGGATTTTCGTAAAGTGGCGGCGACGCGCCGGAGGGCCGGGGCGATCAGCTTACCTGGCATGAAGGGGCGTCCGTCGATCTTGCGCAGCACCGGTTCGGTCGCCACGGTGCCGTCCGACAGCCTGACCGGTTCGTTACGGGTGCGCCCGGCCCGTTCGAACACGTCCTGAAACAAATGCCGGTGGATCGCTTTCAGGTGGTCGGCATCGAAGGTGCCGGCGGGACCTTCGCCTTCGATGATTTCAGCGGCTCGGGCTGCGATCAGGGCCGCGCTGAGGATTTCAAAGTCCACGTGCGCGGTGATTTCGAGCTTGTTCTTGACCGCGGCGTCGAGCGGATCGATGTCGGGATAGGTGTAGTTCGGCACGTTCAGCCGATACCGAGCAGTGCCTTCAGGCGAGGAACCATCTCGGTGACCTCGATGTCACCGCGGACATAGGAGTCGAAAATCGCATCGGTTTCAGGGCTGCGGGTGATGCCTTCAAGCCGGTTCTCGGCGTCGGCCATACGCACGACCTTGCGGCGACGCGCGGATTCGCCGTCGCTGATCGCCTTCATGGGCTTCGGTCGCGTGCGTACGATGTCATCCATCTGGAAGCCTCCCGACAGGTGGAAATCATAGCAGGTTTCGCGCCGGATTGCATCCTTGCAGTGGAGGGGATCTATAGGCCGAAAGAGGGGCCGGCAGCGCGGGACGGGTCACCCCCCGAACCCGGCGCCTTGACGGCGCCCCGATGGCGTGGCGAGTGCCGGTGTAGCTTGATCAATCAAGGAGGAAACCATGCTGCGTATTCACGGCTCCGTTCGTTCCCGCGCCAGTCGCGTCCTGTGGATGGCAGGCGAGCTTGGCCTGACCTACGAGCATATCGACCTGTTGCCGCGCTCGCTGGGCGTTCGCACACCGGCGTACCTGGCGCTGAACCCGAACGCGCGCGTGCCGACGATCGAGGATGACGGGCTGGTGCTTTCGGAATCGATGGCGATCAACCTCTATCTGGCAAAGAAGCACGCCAGCCCGCTGTATCCGTCCAACCCGGCCCACGAGGCGCTGACCTGGCAATGGAGCCTGTGGGAAACCGACCGGCTCGACCGGCAGATCGTGAACTACGCCAACCACACGACGGCCCTGCCAGAAGCGCAACGGGTCGCGGCGATTGCCGATGCGGCCTGGCAGGAGATCGTGCCGGCGCTGGACGTGCTGGAGATCGCGCTGAGCGGGTCGGCCTGGCTGGTGGGGCCGGATTTCTCGGTAGCGGACCTAAATGTGGCTTCGGCGCTGTATCGCGGGTTGTTCATGGACCTGGGGCGCTGGCCGCACGTGCAGGCGTGGCTGGCCAAGTGCTGGGAGCGGCCGGCGGCGAAGGCGGTGCGGGCGATGCGGGAGTAGGACCCACGAAAACTCCCCCTCCCGTTGAGGGAGGGGGTTGGGGGGAGGGGTCGCTGGGAGGTGGCCTGTGCCCTTGGAGCTTCTCCGTGCTCGGCCCCCTCCCCCTGCCCCCCTCCCTCAAGGGGAGGGGGAAATCCTCACGCACGCGCCCACCCTTCGCCCCCTACCCGCCCTTTGGCAGATCGATCCCCGCCAGCGCCTGCCACACCCGGATCACAAACGCATCGTCCTTCATCCCCTGCCCGTTCGCCGCCGCGGCCAGGAACAACTGATGCGCCGCCGCGGCCATCGGCAGCGGGAAGGTCAGCGCGCGCGCCTGGTCGAGCACGATCCCCAGGTCCTTGACGAAGATGTTGACCGCCGACAGCGGCGTGTCGTCACCCGCCAGGATATGCGGCACCCGGTTCTGCCACATCCAGGAGCTCCCCGCCGACGCCGAGATCACATCGTACAACGTCTGCGGGTCGGCCCCCGCCCTGATGCCCAGCGCCAGAGCCTCGGCTGCGGTGGCGATATGCACCCCGGCCAGCAACTGGTTGACCATCTTCACCGTGCTGCCGACGCCGATCTCGGTGCCCAGCCGCCAGACTTTGGTGGAGATCGAGTGCAGCACCGGTCCCGCCTTGGCGAAAGCCGCCTCGGACCCTGACGCCATCACCGTCATCGTCCCCCCGTGTGCCCCCGCCTTGCCGCCGGAGACGGGAGAATCCAGCATCAGGAACCCGGCCTCATGGATGCGCTGGCCCAGGGCACGCGCGGCCTCCGGTGCGATCGTGGCGCAGCACAGCACCACGCCGCCGGGTTCCATCCGCGCCAGGCATCCCGCCGCGCCGAACAGCACCTGTTCGGTTTGCGCCGCGTTGATGACGAAGACGACGACCGCCTCCAGGTCCGGCGGCAATTCGGGCGGCGCTGCCACCACCGCCCCGCCCGCGGCGGCAAATTCCGCTCGGCTGGCTTCGCGCAGCTCGCAGCCGGTGACCGCGTGGCCCTTGTTCAGCAGGTTCAGCGCGGCTCCCATGCCCATGGTGCCGAGCCCGATCACGCCAACTTTCATGTCCGTCTCCTATCGTCCGGCGCGGAATCGCTCGACGGCCGCGACCAGGGCCCGCCGGATGCCCGGTTCCAACGCGGAGTGCCCGGCGTCCGGCACGATCGACAGCCGCGCCGCGCGCCATGCCGCCGCCAAGGTGAAGGCCGTGGTGACCGGGCAGATCATGTCGTAGCGGCCCTGCACGATCTCGGCCGGGATCTGGCTGATGCGATCCATGCCCCCCAGCAGCCCCTCGGGCGGCAGGAACAGGTGGTGGGCGAAATAGAACGCCTCGATGCGGGCGAGGCCAAGGGCAGTGCGGTCCTGCGCGAAGGAAGACACGGTTTCAGGACTCGGCAGCAAGGTGCTGCACGTGCCTTCGTACACCGACCAGGCGCGGGCGGCGGGCAGGTGGATGGCCGGATCGGGATCGATCAGCCGGCGCAGATAGTTGCCCAGCAGGTCCGCCTGTTCGGCCTCCGGCAGGAATCCGGTGAACTGGGCGTGCGCTTCGGGAAAGACGGTCGCCATGCCGTGCAGGAACCAATCGACCTCCGCCGGCCGGCCCAGGAACACGCCGCGCAACACGCACCCCGACACACGAGCGGGCTGCGCTTGTGCGTAGGCGAGCGCCAAAGTGGAGCCCCAGGAGCCGCCGAACAGCAGCCAGCGCTCGATGCCGAGATGGCGGCGCAGCACCTCGATATCGGCGACCAGGTCTTGTGTGGTATTGTCGTCCAGCCCGCCCAACGGCCGGGAGCGTCCGGCGCCGCGCTGGTCGAAGATGACGATGCGCCAGAAGTGCGGGTCAAAGAAGCGCCGATGCACCGCGCCGGCGCCCGCACCGGGTCCGCCGTGCAGGAACAGCACCGGCCGCCCGCGGGGGTTGCCCGCTTGCTCCCAATACATCACGTGGCTCGCCGAGAGCGGCAGATAGCCGGTCTCGTAGGGGCCGATCTCGGGAAACAGGTCGCCGCGGGGCATGATGGGTGATGGTATAGGCTGGCGGGGCAAAGGAGCAACGGGTTGCAGCGTTTATGGATCGGATTGGGTGGGCTGGCGGGTTTTGGCGCCGTTGCGATGGCGGCGGTGGCGGCGCACGCGCTGGGTGGGCTGAGCGCCGCGGCGCAGCGCATGGTGCAGAGTGCGATCGAGATGCAGGGCTGGCACGCTCTGGCCCTGATCGGCACCGGCCTGTGGGTGCCGCGCGGCGGGCGGCTGGCTGACCTCGCGGGCGCGGCAATCGCTCTGGGATTGCTGCTGTTTTGCGCTGGTGTGTATGCGCTGGCCTTCACCGGGGTGAGCCTCGGGGCCGTGGCGCCGACCGGCGGGACCTTGTGCATGGTGGGCTGGCTGCTGCTGGCGCTGTCGGCGTTGCGGGCGCGATGATCCGAACCGCCTATCTGGCCGCCGAGGGCTTCGAGGCGCCGTTGGCCGAGGAACTGACTCGTCGAGGCGCCGCGGTTTCCGCGTGGCATGGGCGGCTGGCGCTGTCGCCCGATGCGCCGGTGGCGGTGGCCTGGGCGCTGGACGTGTGGACCGAGCCGCGGGAGATCGAGGCGCCATCGGTGAAGGCCGCCGCCGATGCGCTGCGGGCGATGCAGCGCAACTGGGCGGCCTATCCGGTGGATTTCCACCGGCGCATGGCACTGATTGGAGACCGTCTGCCGCCCGTGAAGGCCCGTCCGCTGGTGTTTCCCGAACCCGCGCCGGCCGGGCACCTGGGCGGCTGGACCTTGCTGGCGCCGGACCAGCTGCTGGCGAGTCCGACCAAGACCAGCCCCTTCGTCAACGGCGAATGCCGGTTCGTGGAGGACCGGTCCGGCCCGCCCAGCAGAGCCTATTTGAAGCTGTGGGAGGCCTGCGTGCGCTTCGGCGCCTGGCCGGCGGTGGGGGAAGGGTGCCTGGATCTGGGGGCCTCACCGGGTGGCTGGACTTGGGCGCTGGCGCGGCTGGGTGCGGCGGTCACCGCGGTGGACAAGGCGCCGCTGGATCCAGCGGTGGCGGCAATGCCCGGTGTGACCGTGCGCCAGGAGAGCGCGTTCGCCCTGGCGCCCGAACCGGCCGACTGGCTGTTCAGCGACGTGGTGGCCTATCCCGATCGCTTGCTGGCCCTGGTGCAGCGCTGGATCGAGGCCAAGGTGGTGCGGCGGATCGTCTGCACGATCAAGTTCCAGGGGCCGACCGATCACGCGGCCGCCGAGGCCTTTGCCGCGATCCCCGGCGGCCAGGTGGCGCACCTGTTTCACAACAAGCACGAGCTGACCTTCTGGTGGGCGGACCCCGCATGACCGAGGCCGCGGTGATCGGCGGCGGCCCCGCCGGGCTGATGGCGGCCGAGGTGCTGGCTTTGGGTGGGGTTTCTGTCACCGTGTTCGAGCACATGCCGTCGGTCGGGCGGAAGCTGCTGATGGCCGGTCGAGGCGGGCTGAACCTGACCCACTCGGAACCGCTGCCGGCTTTGCTGGCGCGCTACGGCGCGGCTCGGGATTGGCTGGAACCGGCGATCACCGGCTTTCCGCCGGCGGCTCTGATCGCGTGGTGCCAGGGGTTGGGACAGCCGACGTTTGTCGGTAGCAGCGGGCGGGTGTTTCCGAGGGCGATGAAGGCCTCGCCGTTGTTGCGGGCCTGGTTGGGGCGGCTGGACGGGCTCGGGGTGCGGCTCCGGCCGCGGCACCGGTGGGTGGGCTGGGCGCCGGACGGGTCGCTGCGATTTGCCGCGCCGGCGGGCGAGATTGAAGTGCGGCCGGCGGTGACGGTTCTGGCCGTGGGCGGGGCGTCGTGGCCCCGGTTGGGTACGGATGGGGGATGGGCGCAGCATTTCCCGGGCCTGATCGCGCCATTCCGTCCCAGCAATTGCGGGTTCGTGGTGGACTGGTCGGAGCACCTGCGCCGCCGCTGTGCCGGCCATCCGTTGAAGCGCATCGCGCTGAGCTTCCGCGGCCGGACGGTGCGCGGCGAGGCGATGCTGACGGAAACCGGTATCGAGGGCGGCGCGGTCTATGCGCTGTCGCCCGCGTTGCGCGACGCGATCGAAGCGGAAGGACCGGTGGTTTTGCACCTCGACCTGCGCCCGGACCTGGATGCGGCGGCGCTGGCGGCGCGTCTGGTGGTGCCACGGCGTGGGCAGTCGCTGTCGGGCTTCCTGCGCAAGCAGGCGGGCCTGGCGCCCGAAGGAGTCGCGCTGGCGCAGGAGGCGCTGCACACCGGCGCCGACCCGGCTGACCTGGCGCGGCTGGTCAAGGCGCTGCCGCTGGTCCTGCGCGCACCGCGGCCGATCGAGCGGGCGATCTCCTCGGCGGGCGGGCTGCGGCAGGCGGCGGTGGATGCGCGCTTCATGCTGCGCGACCGGCCGGGGACCTTCGCCGCGGGGGAGATGCTGGACTGGGAGGCCCCGACCGGCGGGTATCTGCTGCAGGGATGTTTCAGCACCGGTGTTGCCGCCGCCCGGAGCGCGCTGGATTGGCTGGCGGCGGTTGCGGTATAGACGGGCTCAGGTTCGACCGCCGCCAGGCCATATTGGCGTCGGATGGAGGCATAGCCCATGAGCGAGCTCTATGAGGCCGATATCCTCGACTGGTCGAAACGCCAGGCGGCGTTACTGCGCCGCGTGGCTGCCAGCGAGCGTATCAACGACGAGGCCCTGGACTGGCCGAACATCATCGAGGAGATCGAGTCCGTGGGCCGCAGCGAACTTCGTGCCTGCGAATCGTTTCTGGTGCAGGCGTTGTTGCATGAGCTCAAGGTTCGGGCGTGGCCACTGTCTCGCGACGTGCCACACTGGCAGGCCGAGGCGCGTGGGTTCCGCGACGACGCGGCGGCGGCCTTCGCCCCGTCGATGCGCCAGAGGATCAACCTGGCGGCGCTGTATCGGCGGGCGCTGGATCGTCTGCCTGCCAGCCTGGACGGTCAGCCGCCGTTGCCGGTGCCAGACGAATGTCCGGCGAGTTTGGACGAATTACTGCGCACCGGGTCATAGCGGCATGAGCGATCTTTACGAGACCGATATCCTGGACTGGTCGGAACGCCAGGCGGCCTTGCTGCGCCGGGTCGCCGCGGGTGACCGAACCAACCATGAGGTGCCGGACTGGGACAACATCATCGAGGAGATCGAGTCCGCGGGCCGCAGCGAACTTCGTGCCTGCGAATCGCTTCTGGTGCAGGCGTTGTTGCATGAGCTCGAGATATCCGCGTGGCCGCAATCGCGCGACGTGCCGCATTGGCGCGCCGAGGCCAGGGAATTTCGCCGCGACGCGGTTCGGGCCTTCTCACCGTCGATGCGTCAGAGGATTGATATGACGGCGCTTTACACTGACGCGTTGGACCGGCTGCCGGAGAGCATTGACGGGCAGGCACCGCTGCCGGTGCCGACCGAATGTCCGTTGACACTGGACGAGATGCTGAAGGTTCAAAGTTGAATTTTGCCTCTGGTAATCGGGCGGAACCAGCAATATCCGAAAACCGGGGCGGTTATACCGGCCTCAGATCCCCATCGCCATCTTGACGCTTTTGACGAGGCGGTCGGCCCATGGGGAGGCGGCGGCCACTTTTACTGGATCAACGTGCGACAACAAATCGAATGAGTGCTCGCCTTTGTTGTAAGGTGCCTTGGTCTTGCAGGCCCTGGTCGCGGCGGACAAAGCCTGATAAATTGAGTATTTCTCTAAAGATTCAATTGGTCTTTCCGCAGACGGTAAAGCTTTCTCGTTATAGCCTTGGTCAAAAAAGGTCCTGAGCGTGTCCCGATCAGCTAGAAACCAGCTTTCCATGCATTGCACCATCAGATGGCAATGGTCATCTGTCGATTCGGGTGGCTGCGGCCATCCATCACCGGCTCGTTGCAGCAGGTGACCCCACGGGGACTGGGTCGCGAC